>ENA-OUQH01000293-OUQH01000293.1-human-gut-metagenome-genome-assembly--contig:-NODE-293-length-39092-cov-5.037503_pt1 | contig 39092 bp, 36 predicted proteins | sample MGYA00237948_ERZ548828 | MGnify/ENA primary metagenome ERZ548828 (study PRJEB26490, sample SAMN05194711) | human gut metagenome | biome: terrestrial biome; feature: human-associated habitat; material...
AGGCGAAGTTTGCTGATAGCAAGAAAAGGTATATTTTTTGAAAAATCATTTTTTTTTGATTTTTCCACATCTAAATAAATCTAACTGCATCATCTGCATATTCCATGATAGGTGTTTTTTCCTTTTTCTTGCGTTCCGGAGTTTTTTAACATCCCATTTTTTCAATTGGATAGAAAAAAAGCTTTGCCCTCTCCTGCATTAAGCAGCTTTTTAATATCTGCCCGTCTTTAATGAATTATACTTTTAAGTTTATCAACACTCATACTCTGCGCATTATAATTTTCAAAATAGCTGAGGAGCTCCGAGCAGTCTTCAAAAACACCGAAAAGTCCCATCGAAGCAGGATTCATAAAGCACTCGTCAACGCCTTTATTTAAAAATTTTATAAGCCCGTCATAAAAGCCGTCCACATTGAAAACAGCAATCGGCTTATTGTGCCTTCCGAGCTGTTTCAGCGTCAGAATCTCAAAAAACTCCTCATAAGTTCCTATTCCACCCGGTGCCATAATAAACCCGTCGGAAAGCTCCTCCATGGTCTGCTTTCTTTCTCGCATCGTTTCGGTTGTGATAAAGTCGGTGCAGCCTTCAAAAAGCACACCGTCCACATTGAAAAACGACGGCGCGACGCCCGTTATTTTTCCGTTCAGGCTTTTTTCTCCCCGTGCACACGCCCCCATTGCTCCCGCGGCGCCGCCGCCGAAAACAAGACCCACGGAGCGCCTTGCCATTTCCGCGCCGAGCTTTTCGCACGCCTTTATATATTTCTTGTCTATCGCGTTGCTTGACGCGCCGTATACACATATGTTCATGTTAAATTTTTCTCCTATGCCTCGTTTTCGTGTTTTATAAGTTCCCATGTAGAATCTATCAGATTTTCGAAAATCGGATTTTTAAGCGCCTCGCACACAAAACTCTGGCGCGGCGAATTTATATCCTCACCCGAAATTTCCATAAACCCGTACTTTGCACAGTATTCTTTGAGTCTTACAAGCTGCTGCTCGGTATTTCTTGACGGCATGTAGGTAACCGCATTAAACCCAAGATCATGAATAACTTCAAAAAGTTCGGGCAAATAGCTGTCCTCAAATTTCTGTGCCTTTTTGTCTCCCGTTACGGAATTGCTCACATCTCCGAGATATGCGTAAGCCGAGATAGCATTTATATCTTTTGCAAGCGCAATTATTTCGCGGATGTCCGGGCATTCATCGGTGGCATTTATATATATTCTGCTTATAAGATCGCTTTTTAAAACGCCAAGCAAATCATATTCCGCAAACGGATTGGTTTTATCCTGAAGATATCCCTCCGCCTTTTGCGAAACAGTTACTCCGAGGTCTTTTAAAAGCTTCACAATATCGTCCGTTTGAGCCATCAGTTTTTTTGCCAACGCAAAAAGAATATGTCTTTCCGTTATACTTCCGCCCGAACGATACTCCGAAAGAGGAACCACATCGCGCTCAAAATCAAGTCCAGCAGAAAGCAGCTCGTTTATTCTGTCAACCATTTTGCGGTTTCTCTCATTCCGCTTTTTGGTGTACGGTCTGAAAAAGTCGGCCACGGTATCTATATATCTGTGCGGTATTGCATGAATTGTTACATACGCAATTGAATCTTGATCGGGATTATTTATTCTTCTTCCGCAAAGAGGTGTATTCTCAAAATTACCGCGGCATTCCGCTCCTATTGTTGTGGGCAGACCCACTATTTTGCCTGCCTCTATAAACTCTCGGCAGCCGCCTACGGAATCATGATCTATTATTCCCGCGGTTGAAAGTCCGTTTTTGTAAGCCATGTATAATGCCTTTGTCGGCGAATACGGTGAAAACGAAAAAGTTGTATGTATATGATTGTTCACACTGCCGTCTTTTTTCGGCGGCGGCGCATCTTTCATAAGCTCGCGGAGCGCGTTAAGGCGCACCGATACATTTTTATCGTTCAATAAATCAAATGCAGTCATATTTTTCCTCCCTGTTTCGTTATTGCACTTTTAAACTTTTGGATTACTTAAGCATTTCCTGACCGCCCGTAACGGGTATCGCCTGACCGGTTTCATATTCCTGCTCCATGCAGTAATATATAGCGCGGACAACATCCAAAATTCTGCAGCCGCGGTTCATCGGCACACGTAATTCATACGAGCGGCGCACATCGTCAACCGTTTTGGCTCCGGGTACTTTGCCTGCCTTAAGATACTGCACAAAAAGTCCCTTTTCGGGATCTGTCCATAAAGGTCCGTCCAAAAAGTTTCCGGGGCATATGGAATTTACTTTTATGTTATACGGCGTAAGCTCAAGCGCAAAGCTCTGTGTAAGACCGATACCGCCGAACTTGCTGCCGGCATACGCAAAATTCTTGTTGCTGCCGGAGAGACCCGATTTTGAGTTTATCTGAATTATATCCATAAAATAGTCAGGCGCGTATTCATGCTGAATCTTCATGATTTTAGAGCAATACTTAGCGCAAAGGAAATATGCGTTGTAATTTACGCGCGTTACAAGGTCAAGCATCTGAAGCGTCATGTCGTCAAGGCTGCCTGCGCGCACAATACCGGCATTATTAACCAAAACGTCAAGTCCGCCGTAATTTAAAACAGTGTCGATACAAAGTTCCTTTACAGAGTCCTCCGAGCTTACATCTGCACAAAGCGCATGCGCTTTTCCCTTTCCGTATTTTTCTTCCAGTTTTGCGGCGTTTTCACGTGCCAGATCTATATTTAAATCTGCAATGACAACGTTTGCGCCTTCTTTTATCATTTCCTCCGCAATGCCCTGTCCAAAGCCCTGCGCACTTCCCGTAACTATTGCGATTTTCTCGTTTATACGCCCTTTTGACGCGCCTGCCGCAACTTTGCCGCGGTAGCTTTCAGCCTCCCAGTTTACTATAAAATCTATAAAATGATCTCCCATAAATCGTGCGCCGCCGAAAGCTTCTGCATATGTTGCTATCTTAACGGCGTCAAGGAACAAAAGTTTTGCCGTATCCGCCGTTTTCTTTGACGTGCCGTGCGCGAACACACCAAGGCCGCGAACTGCCACTATACGAGGTGCATAGCCGTTTTCGGCTTTATATTTTTCAATAGCCTCCGCCGTTTTTTCGGACTGATTTTCCGCATCACAGTCAACAAACAGCGCTTTTGCCTTGCAATACACGATATGGTCGGGCGTGTATGCCGATGAAAGCGGATAAAAAGCTTCCGCGCTTTCAATATACTCCGAAAGCGATTTATTTGTAAAGAAAGTAACTATTGAAGAGTCCCCGTCCCAAAGCAGCATTCTTATCACGGGCGCCAGCAAAGCCGCGCGCTCCTTGTCAAATTCTATTTCGGAAAAATCAGGCTTTTTAACTGCTCTTTCGGAAAGCTTATCAAAAACCTCCGAGTAAATTTTATCAATGCCATCTTCTGTATCCGCTGCCGCAAAAATCCCATGATTTTGTAAAAATATAAGATTTGCGTCATATCCGTGTTCTTTTTTGAATGAATCCATTGCTTCCTTTACGGCTTTTGCAAGTACAAATCCCGGTTCCGACTCAGGAATCCATACAAAAGAATCCCCGAAAATCTCACGTGCGGTTTTCTCGCCTCCCTCGGAGCATGTCAAGCCGTTTACAAGTGCCGGGTGCAGATGAACAACATATTTCTGCGGAAATAAGTTGTGCAGAAATGTCTCAACGCTCGGGCGTTTGCCGATATCCATAACCGCACCCATAAGGTCGCTCAAAACCTCACTTTCACGCTCCGCCGCATCTTCGGAATATGTATTGTTCCAGACCGCACCAAGCTTTGAGCGGTTCATTTTCACAAACCCTTCTTCCGATATTGTCGAAAGTGATGTTCCCGAACCTTTTACATACAAATGTTTTTCATCTTTTACGGAAGTATTTCCGCCTCCGGCAAGAACAAAGCGATCGTCGCTTCCGTATCTTCGTGACATTTTTATAAGCGTCTGCATATTAAAATCAAGCCTTTCATATATACTTATACCAGATATTATATTTGTTTATTATGTATTTGTCAATATTCCATACAAAAATTTTACAGTCCAAACACGGATATTCCTCCGTGCAGCGTATTAATAACTATTTCCAAAACCCCGTCACCGTCTGTGTCATATATGAGCGGAGTTGCCATTGAGCCGTTTATATAGTTTCCCGCCTCCTTTGACGGCGGAAGCTGTGTTTTTGAAATCAGTCTTCCTTCGCAATCAAGAATATAGAGGCTGCCGCCGCTCCCCTGAGGAACACTTTGGGACGGATCGTAAAACGAAACAAAAACAACTTCTTTTTTTCCGTCTCCGTTTATATCCGCACATGCCGGCGCGGAAGCATATTCAAAAAGGGGACTCGTTCTCTTTGTCAGAGAATAGGGCCATGCTCCTTTTTCACTTCTGTCAAGTGAAAAACAGTGCAGCTTGCCGTTATATGACGGAAACAGAATTTCCGGTACACCGTCACCGTTTAAATCTTCAACAACAGGTTTAGAATTTACACGTGAGCTTATAATCTCCGGTGTCTGAACAAGCGGTGCTCCGAGATCCGTGGGAATACGACGCCAGTCATACCCCTTTTCCTTATTGTAAAACCTTGTTCTGTCTCCGTTTAAAATAAAGAGTGTCATATATTCCGTCGGCGGATAAAAGCTGTATTTTCTGTTTGCCATAATTCCTACAAGCGCCACTTCGTTTTTCCCGTCTCCGTCCAGGTCATATACGCACGAGCCGGCATGTCCCATTTCGGCGCGGAAAAGATCTTCCCTCTTTTCTGTTCCGTCAAGCGGAAATCCCCAGCCTTCGTTGTCCATTCTGATTTCCGTGCCGTAATCTTCGTAAAACGGTATTTTTGCCCATGTTCTGCCGCCGTAATAAGTTTCGTTAGCTTTAACCTGTGTCCCGTCGGGATTATATGCCGCGGTGAAAGCCAAATCGCTTGGAACTATTATTTCAAGCTGTCCGTCACCGTCTATATCGCCTGCTGATATATTGTCGTTAAAAACACCCCACGCCCAGCCGTTTTCTCTGTAATCGCCGCCGTCTTGCGCGCGGTGACCGGCGTCAAGCTGCGGCCAGCCCGGTCTGACACTTCCGTCAGGCTCGAAAACCCATACATTTTCAGGACTTTCGGTGCCAAACCCTGCTATTATTTCGCTCCTTCCGTCACTGTCCAGATCAGCAATTTTCAATGATCTCACCGGAGCTGAAACAACCTTTTGCGGCCAGCCCCATTTAAAATAACCGTCTGACGAAAGCACGGAAACGGTTCCGTCACTGTGACCGCTTATGATCTCCGATACACCGTCACCGTCTATGTCACACACGGAAATGTCACACCATGTATGCCCCGAATTTCCTCCTATTTCCACAAAAGGCGTGCTCCTGTCTTTTCCGGCATTCACGCGCCATATAAGCTCTCCCGAAGCGGCGTCCAAAACGTAAACACCGTATGAAGCACAAATAATTTCGTTTTTCCCGTCCGCATTTATATCCGTGCATACGGGAGTGCAATAATAACTTTCTTCACTCCAAAGCCCAAAAGTTCCGCCGTTTGAGTACTTAAGATACGGTGCCGCGGAAACGGATGCGGAGAAAATCAGCATAAATATAAGTGTTAAGCAAATCATTTTTTTCATACTTTTTTCTCCTCCCTTTTAGTACATAACCGAAGTTTTTTCGGTTCTTGAGATAAATTCAAACGGAATCGATTCACTGCTTGTTTTTGCCACAATAAAAGAGTATTGCTTATTAAGCGGAAGCCCATGCACCGTTATTGTCTGCGAATACGTTGCCGGATCGCCGCTTACATAAATTGTGTCCTTTTCAAAATACGGATATCCGCTGCTTTTTATTTCGTAATAATAGCCGTCACCCTCCGCACAGTAAAGACGCAAACCGTAATTTTCCGTCTTTTTGTCAAGCTCTATCAAAATATCTGAGCCCTGTATGCGTGCGGCTGCACTCCCGAGTGCCGTCGGGACATCGGAAAAAGTTTCCGAAGGATCAAACGGTTTCATAACGCCTGCATCTATTGCCGCGGTTTCCGAAAAAACATGTTCGAGACACAGCTTCTGCGCCAATGTACGTCTTGCATTTTTAAGCGGAGTTGAAAGCGCGGCAGCGGAAAGATCCGTCATTTCCGAGCGTAGCAGTTCTCCGTCCGAAACCGAGCCGTTTTTAATTATTCCGGCATCCGATGCAACATTAAGCGAATCGGAATAGCTGAAATCACCGTTAGAATCGGAATATCCGAGAGCACGAAGCAGCATTGCCGCAAACTGGCAGCGCGAAGCAGGAGCCGTTGTTCCGAATTCTCTGTCAGAGATTCCGCTGACAAGATAGTTCTCGTAAAGATATCCCACATAGGGTGCCGCCCACTCCGGCACATCCGCAAAAGGATGCGGATTTTGCTGCATTATTGCCTTTTCTTCTTTTCCCAAAAGTCTTACTAGTGTTACGGCAATTTCCGCACGTGTTGCCGTGCGCTCAAGTTCATAACCTTTATCTGTACCTCTAAAAAGTCCCAATGAGGCAAGCGTATCAGCGCTGCCGGCAGCACTCGCCGTTCCTCCCAAAACCATTGCCAGAGACAGCAATGCCGCTACTGTTTTTTTCACTTTTTATCTTGTCTCCTCTCCGAATCTGATAAATGAAAAAGGGACTGCTTTCTCACAGCCCCTCCATGTTCGTATGTACCGTGTATAACCTCAAAGCGAGAGATTATTTCTGGTTTGCAAAGCATTCGCTGCAGTAAACCGGTCTGTCGTCCTTCGGAACGAACGGAACCTTAGCTTCTTTGCCGCAGCTTGCGCAAACAGCTGTATGCATTTCGCGGTTTTCGCGAATTGCCTGTTTTTTCGCAATACGACAATCTTTGCAACGAAGCGGTTCGTTCTGGAAGCCTTTCTCAGCATAGAACTCCTGTTCTCCTGCCGTGAAAACAAACTCCTTGCCGCAATCCTTGCAAATTAAAGTCTTGTCTTCGAACATAAATGAATCCCCTCACTTTGAAAATTGATGAGCCCTTTTCGGAATTGAACCGATCCTTCAAATAAAATGACGCTCTCCTTGAGCTTTCGGGCAAATATGACAGACAAACTGTCTCCGGCGCATTATAATGGAGCGGGCAACGGGAATCGAACCCGCACGACCGGCTTGGGAAGCCGGGACTCTGCCATTGAGCTATGCCCGCATAATCAGCGCATCTTGTCTATCTTTTTCTTAATGCGTTGAAGCGCATTGTCAATGGATTTGGGATCTCTTTGTAAAATAGTCCCGATTTCCTGATAAGACTTTCCCTTCAAGTAATATGAGAGAACACGGCGTTCAAACTGACTTAAAGCCGTTTTTATTTTTTGCTCGATATCTTCATATTGCTCTTTGTTCAAAATAATTTCCTCGGGGTTTACTACCTTTGCTTCCTCCCCGAGTATGTCCATGAGCGTCATTTCGTATTCCTCATCGAAAAGAGGTCTGTTAAGGGAAATATAGGTATTCAGCGGCGTATGCTTCTGCCTTGTTGCGGTTTTAATCGCGGTTATCATCTGTCTTGTGATGCAAAGCTCTGCAAAGCTGCGGAAACCCGACTGCTTTTCAGGGTTAAAATCTCGAACTGCCTTAAATAACCCAACCATGCCCTCCTGAACAATATCCTCGTGATCTGCGCCGATGAGAAAATATGTTCTTGCTCGTTTTAGAACAGCGGTTCTATATTTCATCAGAAGAAACTCAAGTGCTTCATCATCTCCCGCCTGAGAAAGGGCAACAATCTGCTCGTCTGCAAGGTCGCAAAAGTTTTTTTTGTTTTCTCCTTTGTTACTCATTTCAATAACTCACTTTCTGACCTTTTGACTACTCAATTATACACAAAAACAAAAGATTTGTCAAGTTAAAATTTTATTTTTTAAACAAAGTCAACGTAAAACTCATCATTTTCAATTAATTTTTGAAATTATTTTAATGGCATTTTAACAAAATATTCCACCAAAAAGGTTTAATATCTCTTAAAAAGCTTTATTTTTTAGCAAAACTAGCCAAATTTTTTTCATATGGATAAAATTTGGAACACAGCAAGGATTTTATCTGTATTTCATATTGAAAATATCACGGTTTGCATTTGATATATATGTCTTAATATCATCAGCCAAAATCCTCTCAAAAATAAGAGGTGCAAAAATCTCACTGTCGTAGTGGGAAACCTCTATCAGATTAAGCCCCATTGCCGCCGCTTCCCTTGCCGCACCGTATTTTATGTCACCCGTAATGTAAACATCGGCATCGGCTTTGAGAACATCCTCCGTCAATGACATTCCGCTTCCCGAGCAAAGCGCGGCACGCCTTACAATATCGCTTTCCTCCCCGACAAAGCGAATGTGGCGAAGCTTGTATACGTCTATAATTTTATCGCACAGCTCGCCCATAGTCATATCGTCGGGCAAAAGCCCCACCCTGCCGAGACCTTCTCCTCCGGTGCCCGGCAGAACGGGACTTGTATTTTCTATTCCTATCATTGCCGCCATAAGGTCACAGAGACCGCCCTCGGCGCTGTCGAGATTTGTATGAGCGCTGTAAACCGAAATTTTGTTTTCCGCCAAAAATAAAAGACACCTTCCAACGGCGCTGTCCGCCGTTATTGTCTTTATCGGATTAAAAATAAGCGGATGATGGCTCACAATGAGATTAGCACCGTATTCAGCCGCCTCATGCGCCACATCGATATCAACGTCCAGCGTAAGCAATGCAGAGGTAATCTCACGCATATCATCTCCGAAAAGCAGTCCGACATTGTCATAGCTTTCCGCCAGGCTTGTCGGCGCGTAACTCTCAATTCTCCTTATAACGTCAGCAATTCTCATGTTTTTTCCTCTTTTCTTTTCAGTTAAAAATTTTATCGGTAAGTCTGTCGGCGTCTTCCGAAAGCGCTTCAAAATCCATATAGGGCGTGTAAAATCCCTCTAAAAAGCTATGTGCCGCACGTGCGTCTGCCAAAGCATTTACGGCTTTTCGCAAAAGTCTTGAAGCTATTTCGAATCCCTCATCCACGCCGGACGGCACTTCTCTTAAATACTCATCAATATCAATAAAATCTTCACCCGACTCATGGTGATAATGATTGTAGGTTGTAAACGCTACTCCTATATCGGGAAGTATAACGTGTTCGGGTTTTGTGTCGGGAAACATCGGGCAGCAGAAAACTTCCGTCCTGTGTCCGCGTGACAAGGCAATACGCGCAATATTTCGCATGAAAATCTCCGTTCCGCAGCCTCCCCTCACCGATATCAGCCTGCATCCCGCGAAGGCGCTGTCCGTATAATTCACAAATCCATCGGGCGCCACGGCGCTTATGAAAAGCCTGCGCAATTCTCCGGCTTTGGGCGCAGTGCTCTCAGGCAAATATTTTTCCGCCGCCTTCTGCACTTCAAGGTTTATCCCGTGCATATACGTATGATTTTCATACATGGTTTTTATATCATCTATAACCGGCGCCGCAGCACTTAAGTAATTATACGCTTTCCCGAAAGCTCTTTTTTTATGCTCGGAAAAATGAATTATTTCCTCTGAATGTTCCGCAGTTTTTTCCCTGTCAAGATAGTCCGCCGTGCAGAAAATCTCACCCGTGACTCCGGGATAAACGGGGTCGTAATTATGCGGCGCGGTAGCGTCTATAACCGCCGTTTTAAGCTTCGGAATAAATATTCCGTCAAGCGAATTCGTGTCCGATGAGCAATGAAAAATATCCGTATCGTACTTTTCTTCCTCTGCCCGCTCCGCAATTTTTTTCATCAATGAGGATTTACCCATTCCGGGTCCGCCCTTTAAATAAATTTTTCTTACGCATTTCTTGTCGGAAGCAATATCGTCAAAGCACGAAAAAAAACCCTGAGGCGAATTTACTCCCGCGAAAAAATGTCTGCTTTTCAATAAACAATCTCCTTTTCAACCATCTGCACAAAGCGCAGACGTAAGATTTTTTACATTTATATAATATGAAGGAGATTTATTTTGGTGTCAGGAAATGCTTTTTAAAAGCTCCGTAAGCCTTTCTTTGTCAACTGTGTATTTTTTGTTGCAGAAGCGGCAAGTCATTTCCGCCTTGCCCTGCTCTTTTATAATATCCGAAAGCTCGTCCTTGCCGAGGCTTATGAGCGCACGTTCTATGCGTTCTTTCGAGCAGTCGCACTTATAAGACGTTTCAAAACGCTGCATTGTATAAGAGCCGAATGGCGAAAGTGCGGCATTTATCATATCTTCGGGTGTTGCTCCGCCTGATATAAGCGTTGTCACGGGCGGCAGCTCAGCCACAAACTTTTCAAGTTTTTCTATACATTCGTTATCCGCTCCGGGCATCGCCTGAACTATAAGGCCTCCGGCAGCTTTTACGGTACAGTCACGGTTCATCAAAACGCCGAGAGCCACAATGGACGGCACCTGTTCGCTCTGTGCAAAATATGCCGCCGCATCGTCTCCTATTTCACCGCTTACAAGACGAACCTTGCCGACATACGGTTCTTTAAGTCCGAAATCTCTGATAACTGTCAGAAAACCGTCCGTCCCGACAACTCCGCCGACGTTTAATTTGCCGTTTTTAGGCTCTGCCTCCGCCTCGGGATTTGTAACATAGCCTTTAACCTCGGCTTCGCTGTTTGCCACCGCTGTAATTCTTCCGGCAGGACCGCCTCCGTCTATCATAACCGTAAGAGAATCGCTGTCACCTTTCATTTGGCATCCCATAAGTGCCGAAAGAGTGAGCGTTCTCCCCATTGCCGCCGTAACGGTTTTGGAAAGACCGTGTATTTCGCGCGCCTTCTCCGCCATATCAGTTGTTATCGCAGCGGCGGCACGCACCATTCCGTCACCCGACAGCGCTCTTTGTATATAATCCATCTTTCATCCTCCGTTTCAGTTTAAAAGATTAAAACTATTTTGAAAAAAGTATCAGTAATATATTATTTGAAAACATAGATTTTGCCAGAACCGAATCCGTAAGCTGCGCTGGCATTTCAAAAAGTGTAAAGCAGCCCCAAAGCGCAAACACCGCATAAATAAGAAGCAGTGCGAATACAACTCCCAAAATCAGACCGCCTGCCGAATTAATTTGTTTTAACACCGGAAGATGAACCACTCCGTCAAGGAAAAAACCAAGTATTTTAAACGCAATTATTACGGCTATGAAAACCATAACCGCGCTTATAACAGGCAAAATAATATCCGCAGCCGTGCTTCCGGCAGCGTCGCCTGCCGTCTTTGCAGCACCTGAAAGTATCCCTGCCGCGCCGTCAGCCGTAAATTTCTCTGATACACCGCTTTCCACAGATCTTCTTAAGTTTTCAAAAAGCGGCGTTTTGCTGAGAAATTCATATGCCGGCTTTTTGAGAAACGAAGCGGCAATTGCCGCCGCAAGCGTTCCGAACAGGCCGAGAAAAGTTTTTACAAGTCCTCTGCGTTTTCCGTCAAGTGCAGTTATCGCCACTGCAAGAACAACCAAAATGTCCGCAAACATAAGATTCCCTCACTTTATATCATAAATATTTACGCTGGAGCCGTTTACAAGCAAAAGCCTTTTCCCTCCCGAGAAAACAAGACCCTCCCGAACTTCGTTTTCAAAAGTAAGACTTCCGCTTAAACGGCAGCTGTCCGTTAATATATATGCGCCGTCATCTGAATTTACGAGTATCTTTCCGCTGTCTGTGTCAAGAAATTTTATTTCACCGTCAAGTCTGTATGCGCCTTTTTTAACGCCTCCGGTGCTGTACGACTCGATCACGGAGCCGCCGAGTCCTCCGTCAGACGCGGAAGCCGAAAGTCCCAAAACCACCGTATTGTTTGTTGCAGCATATTCAAAAAGCGTTCTTCCTTCATAATCAGTGCAAAAGTCAGTTTTTCCGCCGCGTGTGTATCCCAGCATTGCCGCGTCTCCCACCGCAAGTACACCGTTTTCGGTATTCTTCAGCACGGAAACTATATTGCCCTCCGTGTTTTGAATTACTGCCGGTTCTTCATTTTTAAAGTTAAAATAAAGCACAGAGCAGAGGTTGTCTCCCCCGTTATCGGCATTTAAAACCGAAACAAACATTCCCTTGTTATCGTCCGTCACGCAAACCGCAAGAACGTAATAATTAACCGAATGCCATGCGTATATCTGCTCTCCGGACGCGGAAAATACCGCAACCTGAGATTTAAAACCTCTTTCCTTTGAAGCCACGGCAAAATACCCGTTTTTGTTTACCGATGCCGTAATAATCTCATATGACGAATTAAGTGTATATACTTCTTTGCCGCCGTTTACAAGAGTGGTCTTAAAAGCGCCCATATCAGAATAAAGGCAGTAATCACCCTCAGATGAAAGAAGCGGAGAAACGACGTTTGAAGAAAATTTCCACTGAATCTCTCCGTTTTTATTTATTGCGGAAAGTCCTTCCTGTCCGCACACTATTATATTGCTGCTTGTTTTGCCGAAATTATACGACGAATTTTCAAGGCTCATTATAGACGCGTTGTCAAGCTTAAGTACTTTTTTATAAGCACTGTGAGCCACGTTAACATAAATAAGCGCCGCCGTTGCAAGCAAAAGCACCGCCAAAATATAATATGCTTTTCTGCTTTTTCCGTCTTTGATTTTTTTAAGTTCAATCAATTCGCCCATGGCACTTTCCCCTTCGTCAGTATAAAACTTTTTTAAGCCGCAAGCCTTGCGGCGGAGCTGTAACACCGGCATTTTCCCGCTTGCCGGACTCAATTATTTCCGGAATATCGTCCGGCCTTATTCTTCTGCAGCCGACATACATAAGCGTGCCGGCAATAATTCTTACCATATTGTACAAAAAACCGTTTGCCGAAACTTCAATCTCAAAGAGGTCTCCGTCTTTTACGACTTTTAAATCGGTTATTTTCCGCACCGTAGATTTTCTCGGTGAGCCTGAAGACATAAAAGCCTTAAAATCATGTTCGCCCAAAAAATATGCCGCGGCGCGGCGCATTTCATCCAAATCAGGCTCTGACGGAAAAAACCAGCTGTAATTTCTCATAAACACATTTTGAACGCGCCCGGTGAAAATCCTGTACGCATATGTTTTCTCAACCGCACCGTATCTTGAATGAAATTCCGCCGGTGCATCGCATGCCGAAAAAACCCTTATATCTTCGGGCAGCGCCGTATTGAGTGCCGCCGGAAGATTTTCACAAGGAATGCGGCAAAAGCTGCGGAAATTCGCTGTATAGTTTTCCGCATGAACACCTGCATCCGTTCTTCCGCAGCCATAAAGCACGGATTCCTCACCCGTGAGTTTTTTTATGGCGTTTTCAATACATTCCTGAATTGTCAGTCCGTTTTTCTGGCGCTGAAAACCGTGGTACGCCGTACCGTCATACATAAGCTCAAGCCTTATATTGCGCTCGTTCATAAGTTTACACCCTGTTTTTAATTAATATCTCTAAAACATTTTTTGAATCAGTATTATAACTGCGGCAACAAAAGGCATACTTAAAAGCGCCGCAATATCGCGTTTTTGCATTTTCAGTTCATGAAGTCTCGTTCTTCCTTCTCCGCCGCGGTAGCATCTGCATTCCATGGCTATCGCAAGCTCGTCCGCGCGGCGGAACGCACTTATGAAAAGCGGAATCAATATGGGCGTCATGGCGCGCGCACGCGAAACAATGCTGCCGCTCTCAAAGTCTGCGCCCCTTGCCTTCTGCGCCTTCATAATCTTGTCCGTCTCCTCCAATATGGTAGGTATAAAGCGAATCGCTATTGTCATCATCATTGCAATGGCATGCGCCGGAACGCCTATTTTTGAAAACGGGGACATAAGTCTTTCTATACCGTCTGTCAGGCTTATCGGCGATGTTGTGAACGTCAGAAGCGATGTTCCCGCAACAAGCAGCACAAGCCTTAAAGCCATAAGAGCCGCAAAAATCACACCTTCTTTTGTAGCCGTCAAAAACCATATCTTAAAAAGAGGTGTTTCTCCCGTCATAAAAATATTGATAAGAGAAGTAAAAATCAGCAGAAAAAGAACAGGCTTTATTCCGCGCAGAATATATTTAACTTTAATTTTGGTAAGCGCAATAATCACTGCCGTAAGCACGATAAAAGCTGCAAATCCCACTGCCGTTTTCATAAAAAACAACAATATTATATAAAAAAACGTCCAAATAATTTTTGTTCTCGGGTCAAGCCTGTGTATCACCGAATCCCCGGGGAAGTACTGACCGAGCGTTATATCGCGAATCATAAAGTCTTCCCTCCCGCCAGTGAAACTATTTCCGCAACAGCCTCGTCAACCGTGAAAATATCTCCGCGTATATTTACACCTGCTTTGCGCAGCCTGTCCGCCACGCGGCTTATGCACGGAACGGAAAGTCCCATTTTACGAAGCTCTTCACCGCGCGAAAAAACCTCGCGTACAGGCGCTTCCATTGCAAGTCTGCCGCGGTTTACAGCTATGACGCGTTCAGCGGTTTTTGCAACATCTTCCATGCTGTGCGAAACAAGTATAACCGTTATTTTCTTTTCCGAATGAAGCTTTTTGATTTCATTTAATATATCGTCTCTGCCGCCGGGGTCAAGTCCTGCCGTGGGCTCGTCCAAAATAAGCACATCAGGCTCCATAGAAATCGTTCCGGCAATCGCAACGCGTCTTTTCTGTCCGCCGGAAAGCTCAAACGGAGATGATTCCAGAATATCTTCCGAAAGTCCGACGGCGCGCACCGCGCTCAGTACACGTTTTTTTATTTCGTCCTCGCCGAGACCCATGTTGCGCGGTCCGAATGCAATGTCTTTATAAACCGTTTCTTCAAAAAACTGATACTCGGGATACTGAAACACCACACCGATTTTCTTCGGTATATCGCGCATCTTTATTTTTTTGTCCGCTATATTGACCCCGTCCATCAAAATTTCTCCGGCGATGGGTTTTAAAAGTCCGCTGATAAGCTGAACAAGCGTTGTTTTTCCGCTTCCCGTATGTCCTATAAGCGCATAGAAAACCCCGTCTTCTATTTTAAGTGACACATTGTCAAGTGCCGTACTTTCAAACGGTCCGCTTTCGGAATACACATAGCTAACGTTTTTAAGTTCGATCATTCCAAAAATTCCTTTTTATTTTTTAAGGAGCTTTAAAAGCTCATCTATACAATCGTCTTCCGATATTATTTTCTCATTAACCGGCAGCCCCGCCGCTTTGAGCTTATGCATAAGTTCCGTCACCTGAGGCACATCAAGCCTTAGAGAACGCAGCTTGTCGTACTGCACAAAAACCTCCTGCGGAGTGCCGTCCAAAACCACGCTGCCGCTGTCTATAACGATTACTCTCTCAGCTTCCGCTGCCTCGTCCATATAATGCGTTATAAGCACAATACCTATGCCCTTTTCGCGATTTAAACGTTTTACGGTGTCCATAACCTCACGTCTTCCCGAAGGGTCAAGCATCGCCGTCGGCTCGTCCAACACAATACACGAAGGCTGCATGGCTATAATGCCTGCAATTGCAATTCTCTGCTTCTGTCCGCCCGAAAGATTATGCGGTGCGGCATGTGAAAATTCAGACATGCCCACAAGGCTCAGCGCCTCATCCACGCGCCTTTTAATTTCACTCGGCTCAACGCCCAGATTTTCGGGTCCGAATGCCACATCCTCCTCAACCACCGTTGCCACAATCTGGTTATCCGGATTTTGGAAAACCATTCCCACATGCCTTCTTATTTCGTCAAGCATATTTTCATCCGAAGTGTCCGTGCCGAAAACATACGCTTTGCCGCCCGTCGGCAGCAAAATTGCGTTAAGATGCTTGGCAAACGTGGATTTTCCTGATCCGTTATGCCCCAAAACGGCAACAAATGCGCCGTCTTCAATTTCTATATTTATATCATTAAGCACACTTTGTCCTTCTCCGTACGAAAAGGATAAATTCTCGGTTTTAATCATATTTCTTTCCTAAACAATTATTCTGCCCGTTGCACCGCATGGCAGAAAAATTCCGGATGATGTCACCGGAAGACCGATTTCTTCAGCCTCCGCTTTTCCTGACAGCGCAAGGGATATAATATTTTTAATTACCGTGGGCGCAAGACCCGTGGTATACGAATTTATTATAAAAAACAAAGGGTTATCGCTCAAAAGATTGGAGCAAAGTTTTACAAGGTCGTAAATCTTGTCTTCCATCTTCCACATTTCTCCGCCGGGTCCCCTTCCGTACGACGGCGGATCCATAATTATTCCGTCATAAAAATGACCTCTTTTTATTTCGCGCGCAACAAATTTTTCGCAGTCGTCAACAATAAATCTTACATATCTGTCGCGCAGTCCCGAAAGCTCCAAATTTTCTTTAGCCCACGAAACCATGCCTTTTGACGCATCAACATGAACAACATCCGCTCCCGCAGCCGCAGCCGCAAGCGTGGCGCCGCCCGTATATGCAAAAAGGTTTAAAACGTTTATTTTTCTCGTTTCTCCCGAAATTTTTTTGCCGATATAGTCCCAGTTTACGGCCTGTTCCGGAAAAAGTCCGGTATGTTTAAAGCCTGTAGGTCTCACAAAAAACTTAAGCTTTCCGTAGCTTATCTGCCATCTGTCGGGAAGTTTTTTTGAAAATTCCCAGCTTCCGCCGCCGCTCTTGCTTCTGTGGTAAAATCCATCTGCCTTTTTCCAAAGTGCAGGATTGCCCTCTTTTTTCCATATTACCTGCGGATCGGGGCGTCTGAGCAATACATTCCCCCATCTTTCAAGCTTTTCTCCGTGCGCCGTATCAAGCACCTCATAGTCCTTCCAATTGTCAGCTGTATACACGTTTTTTCTCCTTTATTCAGCCGTAAATTCCGGGCCGTTTTCTCCGAGCCGAAGCTCAATATAAGATATTTTTCCAAACTCGATGTTCTGCCATGTATATATGTTTCCGTTCTCGGTAAGCACGCGCAGATCCCAGTATGAATAAGAATCGGGCGGCATAAAATAAGCGTCCGTTTCTTCTCCGTTTTTAAGAATACTTTCGCCCAAAACGTCTTCCCCGAATTCATCGAGAGAATTGGGACTTATGTTCATCTCATAAATATCTCCGCCGATAGAGTTGCGCACTTTAAAGGAAATGCTCCCCTCCGGTGCGCTCATTGCGGCGCTTTTGGGCACAACGGTGGGGGCGGGAGTATTTTCCGCACCCCTTTTTTCACCGCATCCGCCAAGAGATATTAAAATACACAAAAAAAGCAAAAATGCGATTTTTTTCATAAGTATCTCACATCCCTAAGATATGTATTATCCGAAAATCTCGGTTTTAGCTGCCGTTGCTTCATCTGTTACAACCGTAACATCTTTATGAAGAGCAAGGAAAGTTGCCGGAATTTGAGTTGTAATTCTGCCGGAGAACATAGCGTCAAGAATGGGAGCTTTGTTGTCTCCGTTTAAAAGAATTATAATTCTGCGCGCTTCGAATATTGTTTTCATACCCATTGTAAGCGCGTGTGTGGGAACCTCGGAAATATCGTTGAAGAATCTGGAATTCACTTCAATTGTGTTCTGCGTAAGAGCCGTTTTATGTGTTCCCGTGATAAGCGATGTGTCAGGCTCGTTAAAGCCTATATGACCGTTTACACCGCTTCCGAGGATCTGAATGTCAACACCGCCGGCTTCGCGGATCATAGCGTCATACTGAGCGCCTTCCGCCTCCGGATCTTCAGCTTCACCGTTCGGAAGGTGAACGTTCTTGTGATCAATGTTTATATGCGAGAAAAGATTCTCGTACATGAATGTGTAATAGCTCTGCGAATTGTCTCTCTTTATCGGATAGTATTCGTCGAGGTTGAATGTTGTAACGCCAGAGAAATCCACTTCGCCGCTTTTGTTCATCGCAACAAGCTCTTTATACATACCCACAGGTGTGGAGCCCGTTGCAAGGCCGAGCACAAACTGAGGTTTAGCTTTTATAGCCGCAGCAAGTTCCTTTGCAGCATAAGCGCTCATTTCTTCGTAGCTTTTACAAATTACCGGTTTCATTTATAAAATCTCCTTTAATATTATATTTAGACTACATAGTCTCATATTATTTTAACATTTTTTTTCCCTAATGTAAAGAAATTTTGAAAAAAGTATTTATTTTTCCTGATTTTTGTGGTAGAATATAAAAAGAAAGCGTAAAAAACGCGTCATTTTGTGTATGTCTCGGTGGTCTAACGGATAAGACTGGGGATTCCGGTTCCTCCGATACGGGTTCGATTCCTGTCCGGGACGCCATAATCATATTATCCGAATCATTTGTGTTTGGAACAGCGAAAAAGCTCCGTAACAATTAATCTTGCTACGGAGCTTTTCTGCTAAACTACACCTTCGTTATTTCTCTAAAACTTAAACGTCTTCCCGCAGGTCAATACACGTCCGTATCATTTTGCGGCTTTATGACGTGAACTTATTTTATTCTCCTTCCGAGATACCTGCAGACATGCTTTTTATAATCCGCATATTCCTCTCCAAACTCCGAGAGCATATATTTTTCCTCCTGAAGAATCTGCAAATGCAGCATCAAAACCGCAAAAACCGTGAAAAATCCTGTCAGAACATTCGCGTACATCAGAAAAACCCCGATATACATAAGATCAAATCCCAGAAAAGCCGGGTTGCGGCTGAATTTATACACGCCTTCGGTCACAATTTTTGTCTTGTCTTTCCCCGGTATACCTGCGCGCCAGCTGTCCTTCATGCAAAGCACCGCCGAAAGAAACACCGCGTCTCCCGAAAGACCCGTAACAAATCCCGTAAAACGCGCTCCGTACGTCAAAAAGCTCCAATTTGCGGCAACAGACAAAAGCTGCGCCAAAACTATCCCGAGTGTTGCGGCGCTCATAAGCGTTTCCACCCTGTGAAGTGTTTTTTCTTTTCGCATTCCAATCTGGTGAGTTTTTATTCCGCGTCTTTTCTGCGCAAACATTTTTGCAAAATATATACCGTAAAACACCGCAAGCACCAAAACAGCCAAAAACGGGTACGGAAGGTTCTGTTCAAAGTTTTTCATTTTTATCTCCAATGCCCGGGCAAAAATTTAACAGGTATCGGGCGCATGTGTTCGAATTTCTTATTTCCAAAGTTATCAGTTCTGCGCCGATGAGAGAGAAACTCTCTGCATGGTTCCGTCCCAATCGGTTGTAACACCGAAGCAGTCGGCAATAAATCTTACGGGCACAAGCGTTCTGCCGTTTACGGACTTTGCAGCCGTGTCAAGCGTCACTTTTTCGCCGTTTTTAATTGCTTCCGTGCTGCCGAGCGTCAGTGAAATCTCCGTATCGCCTTTTGTTGCCGTCACCGTTTTGGTGTTTTCGTCCCACTTTACTTCCGCGCCGATTTTTTCAAATATTGCGCGAAGCGGCACAAGCGTTCTGCCGTTTTCTATCACGGGTATCTGGTCAAATTTTATCTTCTCGCCGTTATAAAAAACGGTGGGAATAAATCCGCGTTTAAGCTTTACAACATACTGTTTTCCGCCGTACCGCATAACAGCGTAGCCGTTGTCGTCAAACGAACATATAGCTGCCTTTTCGAAAAGATATGCCATATCATTCGAAAAAAGAGTGTAAAAAAACGTGTTATCATCACCGAATTCATACAATCCGTTTTCGTTTGCCACATATTTGGTATCAACCTGCGATTCCATCATAATACCGATGTTGTAGTCATAGTCCCAGCCCACGCGCATATTGTCTTCCATCAAATAAAAATTTCCGTTTATATCCTCATATGCATAAGGCTCCATGCGCGTATGCCAGTCTGTAATTGCAAGTCCGTCATTAAATTCCTTTACATAACCTCTTTCAAGCTCTTCTTTCCAGCCGCTGAACTCGTCCATGGCATCGTAAGCTTCCTCCTGGGTCATAAAATCGGTCATAACCTCTTTTGTAACGCTTCCGTCATAAGAGAGCGAATAGTGCGCAATGCACTTTAATGTTTTGTCTTCGTTATCTTCATATCTGAAATTCGAAAACCCATAGAAATTGACATCGGAATTAACCTCCGCCACAATCTCAAACAAATCGTTGTTCATCGGGTCGGCAGCCGTACAGCTGAGACAGTTTTCATATGCCGATGCATTTGTTCCGAGCAGCATCAGCGCTGCCGCAACAGCAATTATTTTTTTCCTCATAAATAAAAATCCCCTCTTTATAATAATTTTGGCACACAAAAAAATAATATCACACTTTTCGGCAAAATGCAACGCCTGATTGAACATTTGGTTTAAATTTTAAAAATTAAAAACTTATTTTTTAATTTCTGCCCCGCTTCGACATCATGCGCCGAAAAAAAGAGTTATAATTTTGGTAATATCAGGAAACGGAGGATTCTCTATATGGACACAAGTACAATAAAATCAAAAAAAGTGCTGAAACGCGGACAAGCTGCTGTGTTTGCCGCCCGGACAAGCAGAAAGCAGCTTCTTTATACATCACTCATATTTTTGTCGTCACGCGCATCTTTCGGGACATTTCTGCCGTTTGCGGCAATATCGTTCGCGGCGGAATATAACGGAAGACTCCCGTCCTTTTTAACCTCGAGCGCCGTAGTTTTGGGACTTTTGCTGTCGTTTTCACCGCTTTCGGCAATAAAATACATATCGGCGATTATTTTGTTTTCTCTTGCGGCGTCCAAATACGATCTCTCTTCTTCACCTCTGCACCGCGGCGCCGTCATGGGTTTTTCAACGCTTATATGCGGAATAGCGGTAAAGCTTTTTTCCGGGTTTTGTGCGGCAGATGCGGCATTTTTGCTTCTTGAAGCAGCGGTACTAATATTTCTTGTACCCGTTTTCTCAAAAGCGCGCACAATGCTCTTTTCGCCGCACGGGCAAAATGCCGATTCCGTTCTTGCATTTTCTGTTTTTCTATGTGCCGCTGCGGCAGGTCTTGAAGGAATGTTTTTAACACGCACCGCATTTTTCCTGATTGCCCTTGCGGCGGCAGACAAAAATTCCGCCCCGCTTTCGGCTGCCGTCGGCTGCTCGGCAGGCGCCGTTTTGGGTTTTTCCTGCGGAGAACCGCTTTTTGCCGTTTCGTCAATGGCATTTGCCTCTCTCCTGTCGGGCTGTTTCTCGCGTTTCGGAAAATTTGCCGCAATTGCTTCTTTTGCGCTCGGCTTTCTTTCCGTGACTTTCGCTTCTTTGCCGCCGTCCGAGATTTTTGCGTACTGCGGTTCGCTTGTTGCCGCGGCAGCGCTGTTTCTGATTTTGCCGCAAAGCATGTTCCGCGTTTTTTCACCTTCTTCCGTTCCCGGTGCGGATTCCGCAAGCCTGTGCCGCCTGGCGCAAGCGGATCTTGAGGAAAATGCCGCCGCCATAAACGAAGTTGCGGAAACATTTGATAAAATATCGGAAAAAACATCTTCCGCTTTGCCTTCCGCCGATTTTTTTGAGAAAGCAACGGACAGGCTCTGCCGCAGCTGCACAAAGCGCGCTTCGTGCTGGGACGAAAAATTTCACAGAACCTCCGCAGCCTTTTTTGTGCTGACTCAGCTCTGCATTTCAAAAGGCGCAGTAAAAGAAGAAGATATTCCGGAAGAAATTTTTGAAAAATGCCCGGAAACAGACAAAATTCCGTCTGTTTTTAATGCGGTATACGATGTATGCAAAGTGGACAGGCTGTGGCTCAACCGCGTTTCGGAAAGCCGCAAAATGGTATCGGGACAGCTTTTCTGCATATCGGAAAGACTTCTAAAATCCGCCGAACTTTTAAGCTGCGGAGCAAAATTTGATTCCTCATTATCCTCTCAGATTTCAGCTGCATTGACCGTGCATATGCTCGCTCCGAAATCAGTCTGCGCAGTAAACGGCAGCCGAGTTGACATTGAAACTTCACACCGCGGGAAAAGCGCAATAAGCACCGCGGCGGATATTGTGTCCTCCTGTGCCGGAAAACCGTATATTTATCTTTATACCTCCGGTGACACTTTACACATGGTTCGCGCTCCGCGGCTTAAAATATCGGCCTCTTCAAGCCGCAGAGTGCCGGAAAAAGGAAACGTATGCGGTGACAGCACAGATTTTCTGTATCTTAAAGACGGCAGGTTTTTCATGATGATAAGCGACGGTATGGGACGCGGCAAAAAAGCCGGCACAGACAGCCATGCCGCACTTGACATAACAAAAAAACTTCTGCTCTCAGGCTTTGACACGGAAAGCACTATCTCGATGGTAAACTCAGTGCTTGTGCTCAAATCCTCCGAAACGGCTTTTGCAACGCTTGACATGGTCTTTATTGACCCCGTGCGCGCCTATGCCGATTTTTACAAGTCCGGCGCCGCTCCGAGCTTTGTGAAACGCGGCAAAAAAGTATTTGAAATCTCTTCCGAAACTTTGCCGGCAGGCGTTTTCGATAAAACCGACGTTTCAAAAAATTCGTTCAGGCTCAGCGGCGGCGATATAATTTTTCTCGCCTCCGACGGAGTTATAACAGACAGAAACCGGGAAAAAATTAAAGATTTTATTGCAAAAAACAACTTTTCCACTCCCGAAAGCGCCGCAAACGAACTTCTTTCATTTGCAGTTTCTTCAGACGGAGTGCATGACGATATGACGGTTTTGACGGCATTTGTCACTGAATAAAAAAGAAGAAAATGTATATAATAACAATTAAAGTTAACTGAAAGGATGACAATATGCACGAAAAGCCAAAAAAACACATACTTAGGAATATCTCAAAAATCCTCTGTCCGCACGAATCCGCAAAAACCGATATAGTTGCGGAGGCGGAACAGATTATAGAAAATTATCTGTGCAAAATGGGTTACAAAAAGCCGAGGAAAAATCCGATACCGTTTATGGCACGGCTTTTCCTCGGCGCTGCGTTTGCATGCGCGGTATGCGCGTTTATAATGTATGCTTTTGAATAAGCCGTAATGCTTATTTCACGGCTTCAAAAGCTTCGGAAAGAGCTTCAATCAAATCTTCCACGTTTTCTATACCTATTGAAAGTCTTATTGTATTCGGCTTTATGCCCTGCTCTGCAAGTTCCTCCTCCGAAAGCTGCGAGTGCGTTGTTGAAGCGGGATGAATAACAAGAGATTTAACGTCGGCAACATTTGCAAGGAGCGAGAAAATCTTCAGATTATCAATAAATTTCTTTGCCGTTTTATCGTCACCTTTAATCTCAAAAGTAAAGATGGAAGCGCCGCCTTTGGGGAAATACTTTTTATAAAGTTTGTGGCTCGGTTCGCTTTCCAAAGACGGGTGGTGAACCGCCTCAACCTGCGGATGCGAGTTTAAAAACTCAACAATTTTCAAAGCGTTTGAAACATGTCTTTCAACTCTCAAAGACAGCGTCTCAAGTCCCTGCAAAAATATAAATGCATGGAACGGCGAAAGAGTTGCGCCCGTGTCTCTTAATATAATCGCTCTTATATATGTTGCAAAAGCCGCGGGACCTGCCGCGTCCGAAAAGCTGACTCCGTGGTACGAGGGATTCGGCTCCGAAATCCACGGATATTTGCCGGAAGCTTTAAAGTCAAACGTTCCGCCGTCTATTATCACGCCGCCTATCGCCGTTCCGTGTCCGCCTATAAATTTTGTGGCGCTGTGCACAACAATGTCCGCTCCGTATTCTATGGGGCGCACAAGATACGGTGTTGCAAATGTGGAATCCACTACAAGCGGAATATTGTGTCTGTGTGCAATCGCGGCTATCGCCTCAATATCCGCAATATTCGAATTTGGGTTTCCCAGAGTTTCTATGTAAAGCGCCTTGGTCTCGGGACGAATTGCTTTTTCAAACGCATCTTCATCATCGGGATCTACAAATGTTGTTGTTATTCCCGATGAAAGCGGAAGCGTATGCGCCAAAAGATTGTATGTTCCGCCGTAAATTGTTTTGGAAGCCACAATGTGCTCACCGGCTTTTGCCAGTGCCTGAATCGTGTATGTTATTGCCGCCGCGCCGGAAGCCACACCCAAAGCCGCCGCGCCGCCTTCAAGCGCCGCAATTCTTTCTTCAAACACATTCTGAGTGGGATTTGTCAGTCTGCCGTAAATGTTTCCGGCATCACGGAGTGCAAACCTGTCTGCGGCATGCTCCGAGTTGTGAAAGACAAACGAAGTTGACGCGTATATCGGAACCGCTCTCGCGTCCGTTGCCGGATCGGGATTTTCCTGTCCCGCCCGGACCTGTAATGTTTCAAATCTGTATTTTTTATCAGCCATTTTTAAAACCTCCTAAATGTTCATATATAACCTATCTGTTTGATAAGTTTATTTTACAACATTTTTCCCCGTTTGTCCAATACATAATAACTATGTAAATATATAAAATTTTTTTATAACAAAAAAAGAAAGGATGTCTCCCTTCTTTTTAATTACCCTTTAAATTTACACTACTCTCAAACCCTCCAACAGCCATACATACGATACGCCGTGTTTAATTACCCTTTAAATTTACACTACTCTCAAACCCTTGCGCTTCGGTTTCGTCAATTCTTGCCGTTTAATTACCCTTTAAATTTACACTACTCTCAAACGCTGTTGATGAGTTCTGCTTAAATGTTTCAGTTTAATTACCCTTTAAATTTACACTACTCTCAAACTGATGGTATCATTCTACTACCGAAAAGTTTGTTTAATTACCCTTTAAATTTACACTACTCTCAAACTCATGCATTTAGTCACCACCTCTCACGTAGGTTTAATTACCCTTTAAATTTACACTACTCTCAAACACTCAAATAGAAAGGCAATTCGATGTAAAGTTTAATTACCCTTTAAATTTACACTACTCTCAAACCCCTCGCTCCACCTATGGAAAGCGTGGAAAGTTTAATTACCCTTTAAATTTACACTACTCTCAAACCTCAAATGAGAAAAACGATCCTACGAAAACCGCGTGTAAAAAGGGCAATAAACCTGTTTACTCTTTAATTATACTTTAAAACAAAGAATTTGTCAAACCATAAAATCAGAATTCACACAAATCAGAATCTATTATAATCTGCTTTATGCCGCATATGCTCTTACGCCCGGTACTTTCAAGAAGCAAAATGCGCATTTGCTTTGATTTAACGTATTTATACAGTTCAATTAAGTCCGAATCGTCAAAAAAACTTCGGAAATTCACAAATATAAAAAGCTTGTGGACAGAAAAATGCATTACAAGCTCCATATATTGAAAAATCCGCTCAATATCCGTTTCTGCATCATCCGCCGCAGTGACATGAAGACCTTTCACAAAAGACTGCGGTGTAATATTGCACTCTGCCCTGAACGGAAAATCAAAACACAGCTCCTCCGCGTATTTCTCTGCAGAGTGAATTATTTCAGCTGTCTTTAAGTAATTCTCTTCGTCCACAGCTTTCTTCTCAAGTTGTGACGTAATTGCAGCCAGAAGATGACGGGTATTGATTTCAAACGGCGCAAAATTTGCCCTTATATCAATATTGCCGCGAATGGGAATAGGGGCGTTGTTTTGAGACAGCACCGTCTTTACCTCTCCGCCCTCTGCCCCTGCATAAAGATCCTCCAAAAACTCTCTGAAAAGATGCTGATTTTCAATTGCCAGCAAAAAAATCTCACCTTCGGAAATTTCCGCAACGCTTTGAAACAACGGGCTTACAAGCTTCACAAAATCACAATCCTTTCGTCTGAATCTATTACATCGCTTGTGCTTTTACCGCATATATATCTCATGGACGAAAACTGCTTTTCCGTTACGGTTAAAAGCTGCACCATACCCGCAGGCGGTCTGCCTCGCCTGACGGTTTCCTCCACGGAGCGGCAGACGGAGCCGTTTAAAACCATGCGGCAATAAACCGATTCCTGCATCATAAGAAATCCGTTTTTTATAAGCAAATTTCTGAATTTTCTGTATTCCTTTTTGTCAGCAGAGGTCTCTGTGGGAAGGTCGAAAAAGACTATCATTCTCATAAATCTGTAACTCATATCTTTATAAATTTAACTTCCGACAAGTCATTGTCGTTTATAGCGTCAAAAATGCTTTTTGTGTATATTTTTACGGCATTTAAAAGCGTTTGTATGCTTCCCGATATCATGAAACTTTCATGAAGAAGCGAAACAAGACAAATCTTCTCTTCTTTTTCAAAAAACACCGGATTCATATTATAAACCACCCTGTCTATAACAGGACGAAAAGGTTCCATCAGATCGCATGAAAGATTATACGGATTACCGGCGTTATCGTGGCATATGCCGAGTTGTGCTAAATAACCGTTTAAGCTAACCTCTCTGTTGAACGCCGAAAGAAGCAGTGAATATCCGTAATTCAGAGCAGCATTAACAGGGTTTTCCTGTCCGCGTGAAAATGATTTGCCGAAAAGCGCATTAAAATACACTTTTGCCGCATGTCCTTCACGGTTTGTCAAATCACCGTGCGTTACATCCGCGGCATATCCCGAAAGCATTGCGCTTTCACTCTCAAATCCCAGCTCTCCCAAAAGCCGCGCCTGGTTTCTGATTTTTTCGGTCACTATTTCCGTCCACACGGTCTTCTTTCTGCTTTCCGCCCACGCAATCTGCGTGCGAATTTTCCCGGAGCTGTCATGGCAGGCATTATACGGCTGAAGCTCCGCATACGGATTTCTTTTTTCATCGCAGAAAATAACACGTATTTTTTGTTTTGCAAGTTCGGAAAGCAAACACCCCGTCATGGATACAGCCGGATTTTCTATAAGCAGCACCGCTATTTCTTCGAGGAAAATCCTTTTGGTATCTTCGCCGCGGACAACCATGTATCCGACACTCAGATCCAGCTTACATCTGTTTGAAATTATAACCGTTCGCCAGCTCATAAAATCTCCTTTAAATTTCCGCTCACCTTTTCAAAAACCCCTGAAGCGGATCTGTCAATAATACGTATATCGTTGTATTTCCAGTTGCTCAGATTTGCACTGATATAAAGTTGTCCGGTTGTGATTCCGTTTATTTTTATACCCCCGGGTCGGTTTGTTTTGAAATACAAAATAAGGTTATTCAGATATTCTATCTGTTTATTTACCGTCAGATTACAAAACTTTGTCTTCTCATTTTCATCAAGAACTATTTTTACTCCCGGTATTCTTGAAAACGGTTTTTCACCAATCTTTTCGGCAAAATATTCGAAAAGCTCAAGATTTTTCTCCGGGGTAATCTTATTAAACCACTCTGTCACTTTGTAATTTTTGTCATACGCAAGCTTCTCCGCCGTTTTTTCCAGCGCTTTAGCGTACCTCACATGTTCATGCGGCAAATACAATGTTGTTAATGAACGTAATAATAACAAAGCTCCGCCATTGCCTTTCCCTGAAATACAAACCTCAAATCCGTCAAGCGAAAGCACGGTGTTTATTTTTATAATTCTCTTTCCGAGCGGAAAAGACAAATCACGTATGTTACCGAGAGTGTCTTTTATATATTTTTCGGCAAATCCGGCATCATTTTCAAATTTGTCCGCACAAAGAAGATCTACAGGTAAAAACGTCACCTCTGTTTTCTTTCCTTTGGTGTACTTTAAAAGGGAAAAAAATGACATGGAAGGTTTGTTGTAACCTCCGTATTTTGCGGGATCAAGTCCCTTCTTGCGCGGCACAAGCCCCGGCTTTGCGCTTACAGGCTGTATGTCAAAAAGCTTTCCCTTTTTCTTCGTCTGATACTTTGTCAAATGCACAAATTTTGTGTTCATAACTTTGTCAACAACGGCAATATGCTTTTGCGGGTTCCAAACCTCCGGCGCATTTCCAAACTCTTTTCCGAAAAGCACCCGATAATTCAGTGAATACTTATCCTTTGCAACATTAAACTTTTTTGTAAATTTCTCATTGAAAACATTTCCCACTACAATATTTAGGTATGCGTCATGAGCATGGTGCACATCGTTCACCGTGCGGCATTTTATAAGCTGTTCATCATTTTTTTCATCATCCGAAAGTCCCGCTTTATTTTTTATTTCGCCGTATTTATGCCTGAACTCGGAAACATTTTTTGCTTTTACATACACGATTTCCGTATCAGGATATTTTTCTGTTAAAAGCAAAGTCAGTGCCTTTGCTGACTGACTTGTCTCAACAAGCTGCCGGTTTATAAATCCGTTTTTTTCTTCATCCGAAAACGGTGTGTTTCTTATAAGTCTTCTGTGCTTCTCGGCAGTAATAAGCTTATGCTCCAAAAGATAATCCCAGTATGAACGCATTTTGTTTTGCCACTCTGATTTTATCGGATAAACATCACCCTTATCTTTGTTCTCCGGAGAATGAACCAAAACTTTATTGTTATGTATGCTGTCATCTTTAACATATGCCTGCGGCCATATATGGTCTATATTTACACTGCCCGATTTGATTTCATCAATGTTTATCGGCTTTCCGCAATAAGCGCATTTTCCAAGTTGCGTAAAATACAAAAACAGTGCTTCGCTGCGCAGACGGCTGTTAGCATCATCTCCAAGCGAATTAAGTTCGTTCATCATTTTCTGAACGTCCGCATCCCTTTTTATACTTTTATAAAGTTCCGTCAGCTGTTTTTGCCGCGAATCGGTACGTTTTTTCTGCTCCGGCGCACCTCCGCGCGGCATTTCAACAAATATTTTCTCAGGTACCGACTTTTTTGCCTTTGTAATGTCATCAATTACCTCAAGAGCTCTTAAAACCGGTCTCTTAACAGCATTTGAAACACCCATATCGTCAAGTCTGCTTTGAACGGAATGCGTTCTTTCATCATAGTAGTCCCGATTTCTCTTGTTTATAATCTCCCTGAATGTATATTTATCGGACAGAATCTGCATTAAATTATCGTTTGTGCTCCACATAAAGTGCATAATTGTGCCTGTTTCACCTGTTTCGCGGTCTGTCCCTTCTATAACATTTAAAAACTCCTCCGATAGCCTTCCGAAACCGGAATAGTTTTTTCCCGATATATATCTTATATCTTCGGCAGAGAGTTCAAATTTTTCACCGAGCCACTTTTTAAATCTCCCCTTATCCTCAGTATATGTTGAGTATTTTATAATTTCTTCAACTTCTGTTTCTTTTAGTTTTTTCTCTTTCATCAAACGGTAAAAATCAAACATCGGTTTCATGGAAGATTTTATTTCCGTGTCTATTCCGCTTATACTTGTCTCATCTCCCTTTTTGATTATTCCGTTTGCCACAAGCCATTTAACCAATGTTTTATATGTAACTTTGGGTTTGTTTGTTATGCCGGGCATAAAAACCTCGTTAAATATTCTTTGCTTAAGTTCCGTACTTATCGGTCTGCCGTTGATTTTCAGCGGATTAATCTCATTAAGAACGGAATATTTGCAATAGAGCAGCGAATTTCCGGCAGCTACGTCCGCGCCAGAAAGATAAGTACATGTATTTGTCATTCTGTTTATAAATTCCTGCTCGCATTTATCAAAATCAACCACTTTTTCAAAATTCCACGGATATATTTTTTCTTCTGATTTTTTGGCTATCCAGCCGAATTTCTTGCTGTTAAGCGGACCCACAAAGTAAGGTATTTTAAATAGAAATATTGATTTTATTTTTTCCGAAGTAACATAACCGTCCTTGTCTTTTTCTTTCAAAAATCCGTAATACTCGGAAGCATTCTCTAAAATCTTGCAAAGTTCAGCATAATACAGCTGGTGCGGAATAACCCTGTTATCACCGTTTACCTGTTTCGGCATGTATGTTTTGTTTTCAATGTCACTTAAAATCTTTTCAATTGTTTTATCCGATTCGTTTTTCTTTTCTATTTCCGAAACAATACTTTTAACAAAATCATAAAAATCCTCTCTTTTTACCGATTTTGATTTTCCGACATATGCACTGTATCCGTTGTTTGATGTATCCCGAAACATTGTGTTGTAAAGTATTTTATCGTATTTGCACAGCAAGTCTTTGATTTGTTTTAAATCATTTTTGTGTTTTTCATATTCTACAACTTTTGCATCGGAAATTGATTTATGTCCTCTCAAAATTTCAGAAAGTGTTTTACTATCATAGACTTTTAAAAGCCTATTTAAAGACTCTTTGGCTTCCTTATTTTTTTCAGGTTCTGTTTCATTAAACAGCCCGATAATTTTTATTTTAAAATCATCTTCATATTTTTTTAAAACTTCCGATAGATCTGTTCCTTTGCAAAATGATTTTATAATTTCATCGAAAGCTGTTTTATCATATTTGCGCAGCAAACATTTAAGTTCCTTTAAATCTTTTTTGTGCTTCTCATATTCTGAAACTTTTGCATCGGAAATTGATTTATGCCCTGACAAAATCACAGAAAGTGTTGCACAGTCGTAAAGCGCGGAAAGCCTTTTTAAAAGCTCGGCTCCTTCCTCAAATTCCGCAATTATCTCCTGCAGCCCGTCCGCATCCGAAAGAACAACGCTTTTGTTTATTTCCGACGCGCGTTCATCGGCTATAAAAAGTTTGCCGAGTTTTATTGTTCCCCCGCAGAGCAGTTTAATCACCGCAGTTCTTGATATCGGATATTCCTCAGCATTGTCTTTAGGTTTTTTCGCTCCAAACGCCAAAGCGCAAAAAGCGCTTTCTTTTGCCGCAACTTTATCCTTTCTGCATATGATATCTGCAATTTTATTTAAATCGCATTCCCAAGGCAAAGACAAACCGTTTTCTTCAAACCAGCTTAAAAAACTTTCATATGTAGGTTTTAAATCCAAAATAGCGTCTGTGTTTTCGGGATCCATGTCGCTCAAGAAATGACCGCGATGAGCCACAAGCCATGCGCATGCAGCATATATAAGTCTTATGTCATGTTTTTTACCGGGCTTCATAAGCTCGCATATCAAATGGTGAATAGTTTTATAATCTTTTGTAATAACACACGATGCTTCGCAGGTCTTGTCTTCGGGATACAGGGCGCTCTCGGATATTTTTTTATAAAAGCCGGAGTCAACTTTATTTATTTCACCGCAAAAAAATTCCTGCAAAAGTTTCACTCTCTGACGTCTTCTGGCAAGCCGTCTTCTTGCACTTCTGAATGCTCTTCTTTCACCGCATTGTTCGGCAGAGTCAAAAAGGGTTACTCCCCACATAGGCTCTCCGCGAAATTTACAAAGAGTGTAATCTGTGTTTGTCACGGCATATCCGACAGAATCTGTTCCGATATCTATTCCCAAAAAGTACGGTTTAAATTCATTATTTGATTTTTTCATCTTGACAAAACCCCTTTCTTATGTTACAATTACACTGTAAGTTTAATTACCCTTTAAATTTACACTACGAGTTCAAATAAAGATTTATCGAATTCACCGGAACATCCGGTTACACAGTGAGTGTATGAAAAGCCGCTTTATGCGGCTCTTTTATTTTATCATTAAAACATTCATTTTGTCAATAAATCCGAGCTATTGTTTCATTTTCAATTTTTACAAAAATTTTTTAAAAAACTATTGACAAATCACAAAAACCGTTGTATTATATACTTGAGAATAGAGATTAGTTCAGATTAGTTTAGAAGAGATTAGTTTAGTATGTATTTTAATATTGACGTGATTTGCATACCTTGAACTTTTTCTGTTCGCAGGTATTTTTTTTTATATTTTTTAAAGGAAGGACGGATTGACATGAAAATACCTTACAAAATCTATCTTGAAGAATCGGAGCTTCCGAAGAAATGGTACAATGTGCGTGCGGACATGAAAAACAAGCCCGCTCCGATCTTAAACCCGGGAACATTAAAACCCGTGACGGCAGATGAACTTTCGGGCATTTTCTGCAAAGAGCTTGTAAAACAGGAACTCGACAATGACACGGCGTACTTTGACATTCCCGATGAAATTCAGGATTTCTACAAAATGTACCGCCCCTCGCCTCTTGTAAGAGCATATTTCCTCGAAAAAGCTCTTGGCACTCCGGCTAAAATTTATTATAAATTTGAAGGCAACAACACCTCCGGAAGCCACAAATTAAACTCCGCAATAGCACAGGCATATTACGCAAAACAGCAAGGCTTAAAAGGTGTAACAACCGAAACAGGCGCCGGTCAGTGGGGTACGGCTCTTTCAATGGCGTGCTCGTTCTTTGACCTTGACTGCAAGGTGTTCATGGTAAAAGTTTCTTACGAACAGAAGCCTTTCAGACGTGAAGTTATGCGCACATACGGTGCTTCGGTTACGCCGTCTCCCTCAAATACAACGGCAGTGGGAAGAAAAATTCTTGAAGAATTCCCCGGCACCACGGGAAGCCTCGGCTGCGCTATTTCCGAAGCCGTTGAAGCGGCTGTTTCAAACGAGGGTTACAGATATGTCCTCGGCTCGGTTCTGGCGCAGGTTCTTTTGCACCAATCCGTAATAGGTCTTGAAACAAAGACAGCTCTTGACAAGTACGGCATAAAACCCGATATTATCATAGGCTGTGCCGGCGGCGGAAGCAACCTCGGCGGACTTATTTCACCGTTTATGGGCGAAAAGCTCCGCGGCGAAGCTGATTACCGCATAATTGCCGTTGAACCCGCCTCCTGCCCGAGCTTTACGCGCGGAAAATTTGCATACGATTTCTGCGACACCGGCAAGGTTTGCCCGCTCCAGAAGATGTACACCCTCGGGAGCGGATTTATTCCTTCCGCAAACCACGCAGGCGGCTTGAGATACCACGGTATGAGCAGCATTTTGTCGCAGCTTTACCATGACGGCTGCATGGAGGCAAGAGCCGTAGAGCAAACAAGCGTTTTTGAGGCGGCTCAGCAGTTTGCGCGTGTTGAAGGTATTCTCCCGGCACCCGAAAGCAGCCATGCTATCCGTGCAGCGATTGACGAAGCATTAAAATGCAAAGAAACGGGAGAAGAAAAGACAATCGTATTCGGACTTACAGGCACAGGCTATTTCGATATGGTTGCATATCAGAAGTTTAACGACGGCGAAATGTCCGACTATATCCCGAGCGATGAAGAACTCCAGAAAAGCTTTGACATGCTTCCCAAAACAGAATAAAAAAAAGCGGGGCTGTTTAAGCCCCGCTTTTTTTTCAAGGGGATAGGAAAAAGCTTTGGAATCGGCAAACTGAGTCAAAACTAAAGTTTGGAATACCTGAAAGCATACATGGGTACGTCGGAAGGCGAAGTTTTCTTGCGTTCCGGAGCCTTTTAACATCACCTTTTTAATATATTCCCGAATGCCTTTAATTTCTGCATATATTTGACACTGCCCAAAAGAGCACAAACATTATAAGGTTTGCCACAACAACACTTGCTCCGGCAGGAATCTCGAAAATAAAAGAAAAAATCATTCCGAGAGCAAAGCAAATAACCGAGACCGCGCCCGAGCTTATCACAACTTTTTTAAAGCTTTTAAAAACTCTCATTGACGTAAGTGCCGGAAAAATTATAAGGCTTGAAATAAGCAGCGTTCCCATAATTCTCATACCGATAACAATTGTTATTGCCGTAAGAAACGCAATCAAAGCGTTAAGCCTGTCCGTATTCACTCCTGCAGCCTTGGCAAAGCTTTCGTCAAGCGTTACGGCGAAAAGCCTGTTATAAAAAACAACAAAAACAACGATTACCATAATTGCAAGCGCGGCGCTTATATAAACATCCGCTTGGCTCATAGCAAGAACACTGCCGAACATCAGGGAATCCACATCCGTGTTCATTCCGCCCGCAAAAGACGTAACAATAACACCTGCCGCCAGCGATGATGTTGAAATAAGAGCTATTGCCGCGTCACCGCGTATTTTGCTGTTTTCACTTATTTTAAGAAGCAAAAAAGCCGCCGCAATAACAACCGGCGTTGATATAAGAAGCGGTGCGGCATTAAACGCTATTGCCACGGACAGCGCTCCGAAGCCGACATGCGAAAGTCCGTCTCCTATCATGGAATATCTTTTTAAAACAAGGCTTACTCCCAAAAGTGCTGCGCAAAGCGAAACAAGAGTTCCGCAAAAAACGGCACGCAGAATAAATGTGTGCGAAAAAATGCCACCCATTATTTATTCCCCTCCGTAAACGTTTTTATATAGTCGCTTTTCATATACTCATCTGCCGTGCCGAAAAAATTGCCGTGCTGTCCTATATGCAGAATCTTGTCCGCATATTTAAGCGCCGCATTAAGATCATGTGTCACCATAACAATGGTCATTCCGCTTTTTTTCAGCATGAGAAGGTTTTCATAAAGCTCCTCTCTTGCGGCACAGTCAAGTCCTGTGACGGGTTCGTCAAGTATCAAAAGCCTGTCCGAAGCGCAAAGAGCTCTTGCCAGCAAAACGCGCTGTTTCATTCCCCCGGAAAGCTCCGAAAAGCTTTTATTTGCTATATTCTCAATTCCCATTATCCGCATTTTTTCACGTGCGGTTTTTTTCTGGTTTTTTGTGTAAAAAACACCGGCTTTCCCTATCTGCCCGGAAATCACAATCTCATAGACGGACGCCGGGAAATCATTGGGCACCGGTGTATTCTGTGACAGATATCCGATACCGTCTTTTTCGTCAAGTTCTATACTCCCTTTTGCCAGCGGCACAAGCCCGAGTATAGCTTTAAGCAGTGTTGATTTTCCCGCTCCGTTTTCGCCCAGTATGGCAATATATTCACCGTCTTTAGCTTCAAAAGAAACCCTGTCAAGCGCCAGAACATTTCTGTATCTGACACTGACATTGTCGCACTTCAGCATCAGTAAAGCCCCTTTCTGAGAGCGTCAAGATTTTTCGTCATCAGAGAAACGTATGTCTCTCCCGCATCAAATTCCGACTTTGTCACATTGTGGCAGGAATGAAATTTAATCGTCATTGCGCCTGTTTCGTTTGCAATCGCCTCGGCGGTTTTTGTGCTTTCAAGTTCGCCGTACCACACATATTTAAGGCTGTTGACCTTAACCGCCTCGATAAGTTCTGTCATAACCTTGACGGAAGGCTCGGTTTCCTCGCCGCACGAGTCAAATGCCGCAAGGTGCGATATACCGTAGCGCTTTGTAAAATAATGAAGTGAAAATTTCGTTCCGAAAACCATCTCTTTGTGCGGCGCCGCATCCACACAGGCTTTAAAATCCTCATCGAGTTTTTTTATGCTGTTTCTGTAATCATCGGCATTTTCCTTATATACTTCGGCATTGGCGCTGTCCGCCGTACACAAAGCGTCCGCAATTTTACGAACCATTTCATCCGCATACTGCGGATCTGTCCACACATGGGGATCGGGGTCGCCGTCACTTTCATTGTCAAGCGTCACACCCTCAGTAAGATTTATTACGGTGCCGTGTATTTCTCCGCTGTCTATAAGCTTTTTCGCCCACGGTTCCATACTGTCACCCGTATAAATAAACATATCGCACTCTGATATTTTCACTATATCAGCCGCCGAAGGTTCATATGCGTGTGCCTCAACCCCGGGCGGCAGAAGAAGCGACACATCCGCTTTATCTCCGCTCACCTGCCGTGCAAAATCGTATTGCGGAAAAAGCGTTGTTACAATACTGAGTTTTGTGTTTTCTTTCTTTTGTACATTACATCCGCAAAGCATAAAAACACACATAAAAAGTGCCGCTATTTTTTTAAGTCTCAAATTTCGGTCCATCCTTCCAAATTAAATACATTTTATTATATTATAGTATATTTCAAAATATTTGTCAATATTATCAAACCTTAAATCTGTAACCTACTCCCCACACGGTTTCAATAAACTGCGGTTTCGCCGGGTCGGCTTCTATTTTATCGCGTATTTTGGAAACATGCACCGTAACTGTAGTTGTATCGGAAAGTGCGTCAAACCCCCATATTTTTTCAAAAAGCATATCTTTTGAAAACACCCTGTTCGGATTTTCAGCCATAAAAAGCAGCAGCTCATATTCTCTCTGAGTAAACCCGAGTTCCTTTCCGTTTACGAAAACACGTCTGTCATCTTTATCTATTGTCAGATTATGTATATTAATAACATTTGTCTTTTTTCCGTTTCCGCTGAGTTTCTCATAAATTTTTATATGTCCTTTAACTCTTGCAACAAATTCACCCATAGAAAAAGGCTTTGTCATGTAATCGTCCGCTCCGAGGTTCAGCGCACGTATTTTATCCGTCTCATCGGTTTTTGCCGAGAGCACAAGTATCGGAAAGCTCTTTTTTTCTCCTATTCGGCGCAGAATTTCTATGCCGTCCGTACCCGGAAGCATGAGGTCGAGCACAACAAGATCGATTTTTTCTTTTTCCGCAAGTTCCAGTCCTTCGGTGCCGTCTTCAACCGCTATTGTTTCAAATCCGCTCATCTCAAGGTAATCTTTTTCTATTTCGGCAATACTTTTATCGTCTTCTATTATAAGCACTTTTTTCACGTTTTGTTACCTCCGCTGTATTTTTTAAATGATATCATAAAGCTTGCGCCGCGTCCTTCGCGGCTCACCGCCCAGATTCTTCCGTCCATTCCCTCTGTCAGTTGCTTTGCAATCGTAAGCCCGAGTCCCGAAGAGCCGTTGCCGCTGCGCTGAATTTCACCCTTGTAAAATCTTTCGAAGATATGCGGCAAATCCTTTTCCGGTATTCCGGCACCGTTATCGGATATTTCGCAAATCACACTGCCGGCATTTTCACGGAGAATGAATTTAATCTCGCCCGTTCCGCTTTCCGTATGCTTCATCGCATTTCCGACAATATTTTGAATAACGCGCTTAAACCTCATCGGGTCAATAAGCACGACAGCATTTTCTGTTTTATTTTCATATATCAAACGCTTTCCTTCTTTTTCAAAATCGGGAGCATATTCCTCCGCGCATGACGCGATATACCCGTTTAAGTCCACAGGGCAGAGTTCAAACGGAATTTTTCCGACGTCAAGTTTGGAATAAAGCATCAAATCGTCTATAAGTTCGTTTACCGATTCTATTTTCGAAAGCGCCGCATGCAGATATTTATCCTGCTTTTCACGGCTTTCGCCCGCAACTCCGTCCAAAATCCCCTCTATATATCCCCGTGCCGCCGCAATGGGTGTGCGCAGATCGTGAGAAATTCCTGTCATCAGAAACTTTCTGTTATCATCATATTTTTCACAGTAATTCACAGCGTCAAGAAGTTTGATGCGCATTTTCTCCACATTGTCAAAAAGTTCAGCCAATTCATATTCACCGTATGATTCAACCGGTATTTTGATGTTTCCCTCACAAATGCTTTCCGTTATTTTCAAAAGCTTTTGAATTGGTTCAAAAACAAGTTCTCTCTGCTTATAGCCTGTATAAACCGAACAAAGCAGATACGCCAGAATAAAAGAAAACATAACTTCCGCAAAAATCCAATACTCGTCTCTGCGTATATGCGTCAGCACAAAAGCCTTGTTTTCCTGCGGATTTCCCTGTGTTTTCACAGAGTAGCGCTCATTTTCGAAAGTTATCACGTTTCTTCCCGAATCGCACTGAATATACAGTGCCTTTGCATCTGTTTCACTCATGCGTGCTGCCAAATCCGATATTCTCCCGTTCTCATTTATAAGCACAACCGTATCAGGCACGCCGCCCGACAGCCCGAACACAAGTTTTAAACAATACGCCAAAACAGCCGCAACCAAAATCGTTACAGCTATTTTAAAAATATCCTGAATATACAGCTTTGATTTAATTTTCATATCTTAACCCCGTCTCAAAACGAACGTTTTTCAAACAAAAGATATCCCGCTCCGAAAAAAACAACTCCGCTTCCCAGAAAAACCAGGAAACGTCTCAATACCGCAAAGAAATTGACATATGAGCCCAGAAGCGGCTTATACCAGTCAAAGCCCGCCGTGAAAAGAAAGCTTTTAACGCCCGGAAAGCCAAATTCCAAAGCCTTAAGCAAAATAAAGGCAACCACCGTTATCAGGAACGCCGCGCCGCTCCCTTTTGCGAAATTGGCAATGAAAACCGTCATAAGCATAAGCACCGCAAGCGGAACAAAGGCTGCCGTATAGGCTTTCAGTGCGCCGACCGTATTCGCACTTCCCGCACCGAAGAAAAACGACGTGATAATCGCCGCCGCGGCACAGTAAAGAAGGAAGCCCAAAAGGAAGGTTGCCGCCGCCATGACTTTTACCGAATATATTTTAAACCTGGTTACGGGTCTTGTAAGCGTAAGCTTTATTGTGTCCGACGAAAATTCCCCGGTAAACATATCGGCGGCGTTAAAAATCGTAAAGAGCGGAATCAGCGTGTACTCAAAAACCGGCAAAAAGCCTGTGGCAAATTCGCCTCCGTACAAAAGTCCGACTCCTCCAAATCTGTTCAAAAGCGCGGAAAGTCCGCCGCACAGCACAACAGCCAGCACCCCCAAAAGCGCGGCTGCTATAAACTTTTTCTTCTTTGATATTTTATACAGCTCGTTTTTATACGCGCTCAAAAAGCTATTCATTTGCTTCCACCTCGCTTAAGTAATAATTCTCCAGTGACGAAAAGTTTTTCACAACCTCGGAAACCTCGGAAACATCGCAAAGTCTCCCTTCGAGCAATACTCCGACTCTGTCGCACGTAAGCTCAACATCGTGAATCAAGTGACTTGAGATAAACACAGTCGTTTTCTCTTCCTTTGAAAGCCTTTTGAGTATATTTCTTATATCAACCATACCCTCAACGTCAAGTCCGTTTAAGGGCTCGTCGAGAATAAGCACATCGGGGCGCGACAAAAGAGCCATTGCAATCCCCATTCTCTGCCTCATTCCGAGCGAAAAGCCCTTAATCTTCTCGTTTTTGAAGGCTGTCATTTTAACCAGATCCAAAACCTCCGTCATACGCGCCTCATCCACGTTTTTGTAAAATCTCGCACACAGCATGAGATTTTCGAGCGCCGTAAGGTTTTTAAACATAAATACATTTTCTATAATGCAGCCGACGCCGCGCATGGCGTCCTCGTATCTTTCCGTAATACTGTATCCGTCGATAAAAACATCGCCGGAATCGGGCTTAAGCAGCCCCGTCATGATTTTCATTGCCGTTGTTTTCCCGGCGCCGTTCGGCCCCAAAAGACCGAATATTTCGCCGCGCGGCACCTCAAGGTTTAAATTCTCAACACCGCGGCTGTTTTTATATATCTTTTTTAAATTTTCTATTTTTATCGCAAAATCCAAATCGGGCACCTCCTCAACATCTTTTTGGGGCTGTTTAAAAAGTCGGTTGACTTTTTAAACAGCCCGTTTTTTCAAGGGGATAGGAAAAAAGCTTTGGAATCGGCAAACTGAGCCAAAACTAAAGTTTTGGGATACCCGAAGGCGTACATAGGTACGCCGAGAG
>ENA-OUQH01000296-OUQH01000296.1-human-gut-metagenome-genome-assembly--contig:-NODE-296-length-39018-cov-4.357159_pt1 | contig 39018 bp, 29 predicted proteins | sample MGYA00237948_ERZ548828 | MGnify/ENA primary metagenome ERZ548828 (study PRJEB26490, sample SAMN05194711) | human gut metagenome | biome: terrestrial biome; feature: human-associated habitat; material...
GGACTGGGACGGCCCGGAGCAGTCTACGGAGAACGGCGTCCCGACAGACACCTGGGTCAGTGCCTTCAACAGCGATGTGGCGCTGTCTGTATCCCGCTATGGGGATATGACGGTCACGGAGGCGCGGGATGCCTTTGCTCAGTCCAGCGGCTATGAGTTTGAGGATCTGATGGGCAGCAGCCCCGGTGACCCGCTGACGGGCACAAATGAAAAGGGCGAATACCTTTCTTTCTTTGTGACTGCGGGCGGCGCGGATTCCTATGCTGTTTCGTGGCGGTATCCGGCGGAAGCGGCTGAGGGCTTCGGCGCCCGGCTGCCTACCATCGCGGAAACCTTCCTTGCAAGCTGAAAGATTCCCTCTGTCGAGAAATACTCCGCAGCCGGCAAATGCCCTCTGGGAGCTGTTTCGCGGAGGAAACGTTCCGAATCGCGCGAAAGACCGCCTTGTGCTTGACCCGGGCAGTTTTTTGCCGTGAAAACAGGCAATGCAGAATTTGGTACGGTCATTTTGACAACGTGGAAAAAACTGCTCCGGCACACAAGTGTCGGAGCAGTTTTGTTTACCGGAAAAACCCAGATAGACGGGCTTTTTGCTATGCAAAAGCATAGAAAAATAAGAAATGTGCCAGTTCCTCGCCTCTGCGGGGCAGCCGGAAATGATGAAGAAAAACTATTTGTGCATGTTCGCGGTGCGCTGCTCATGCATGCAGTTTTATGCGCAAAAATATACCCCGTTCTTCCGCTTTTTCAGAAGAACGGGGTGTACTTTTAAATCAGGCATGCGGTCAGTCCGCGCTGGAATTCATGACCTCGTTGGCGGACTTGACGGTGCGGCGCAGGAAGATTGTGCTCAGGGTGAAGGACATGACCTCCGCGATGGGGAAGGACCACCACACTAACTCCAGCCGTCCAGTCCGGGACAGCAGCCACGCCACCGGCAGTAATACTACCATTTGACGGCACACGGAGACGATCAGGCTGTACACCGGATTGCCGATGGCCTGGAACACCGAGCCAGCGATGATGCAGAAGCCTGCCAGCAGAAAGGAAACGCTGATGATCCGCAGGGCGGGAACGCCGATGGCCAGCATGGTCTCCGATGCGTCGAACAGTTCCAGCAGTGTGGAGGGAAACAGCTGGAAAATGGTGAAGCCCACAACCATGATGACCATGGCGGTGATGTTGGAAAGGCGGATGGTCTTCCACACCCGCTGAGGCCGGGCTGCGCCGTAGTTATAGGAAATAATGGGCACCATACCGTTGTTCAGGCCGAAGATGGGCATGAACACGAAGCTCTGGATCTTGAAATACGCGCCGAACACGGCGGTGGCGGTGGGGGTAAAGACGAAGAGGATCTTGTTCATGCCGAAGGTCATCACGGAACTGATGGACTGCATAATGATGGAGGGGATACCCACCCGGTAGATCTCCTTGGCCACGATGGGATCCCAGCGGATGTTCTTCCGGCGGATGTGAATGTCGTGGTTGCACTTGATATTCACGATTAGGCCCACGATCGCCGCCGCGATCTGTCCAACAACGGTGGCCACAGCAGCGCCGGCCACGCCCATCCGGGGTGCGCCGCACAGTCCAAAGATCAGAATGGGGTCCATGACGATGTTGATGATGGCGCCCAACAGCTGGGTGCACATGGCCAGACTGGTACGGCCGGTGGATTGCAGCAGCCGCTCAAAGCAGAACTGGCTGAAAATACCCACGGAAAGGCCTAAGCAGATCCGGGTGTACTGCACGCCGTATTCCACGATCTCCGGCACTGCCTTGGCCTGCGCCATGAAGAAGGGCCGGGAGAGGAACAGGCCGATGAAGGCAAAGACAAGATAGCTGCAAATGGGCAGCAGGAAGATACCTGCGCCGGCAGCCCGGTCCGCCATCTCCTGCTTTTTCTCACCCAGAGAGCGGGAAAGCAGTGCGTTGATGCCCACGGCAGTACCTGCGCCCACGGCGATCATCAGGCTCTGGAGGGGGAACGCCAGACCCACGGCGTTGAAGGCGTTCTCACTGAGCCGGGAGACGAAAATGCTGTCTACCACATTGTACAGGGCCTGGACCAGCATGGAGATCATCATGGGGACAGCCATGCCGGCCAGCAGCCGCCCCACAGGCTGGACGCCCATCTTGTTTTCTGCGGGCGTGTTGGAAGGGTTGTTGTTCTGCATAGTTCACTTTCCTCATTTTTCCACAAAAAAATAACAATTACATAGCAAATCTATATTGTATAGCAATAAAATAATCTGTCAATGGTCGAATTGGACAAAAGAGAGGAGGCGCTTTTGGCGCCTCCTCTCTTGGTTTCCTTCGATATGGAAGAGGATGGGAAATGTGGAAAATCCTCCTTAGAACATGGGCAGAACAGAGCCGTTGTAGTTGCTCTCGATGAACTCCCGGACCTCATCGGACTGGAGGGCGGCCACCAGGGCCTTGATTGCCTCGTTGTTCTCGTTGCCTTCCTTAACTGCAACCACGTTTACATACTGCTGGATTGCTTCGGAATCAGCAGACTCCAGAGCAACTGCATCTGCACTGGTCAGGCCAGCCTCCATAGCGTAGTTGCCGTTGATAACACCGAAGTCAACATCTTCCAGAGTACGGGCTACCTGCTCCGCTGCAAGAGGAACGATCTTGATGTTGTGAGGATTCTCAACGATGTCATTCTCTGTTGCGGTGATACCAGCTTCGGGATCCAGCTTGATCAGACCCTCTGCCTCCAGTAACAGCAGCGCTCTTGCACAGTTTGTCGTATCGTTGGGAACCGCGATTTCAGCGCCGTCTGTGATTGCAGCGAGGTCGCTCTGCTTGCCGGGATACAGACCAAGAGGCTCGTAATGGATCTTGCCTGCGATCGCAAGGTGCGTTCCTTTTTCTTCATTATAGCTATTTAAGTAATTCACGTGCTGGAAGTAGTTTGCATCTACATCGCCGCTCTCCACTACTTCGTTAGGCTGTACGTAATCGGTAAATTCTACGATTTCCAGATCCCAGCCTTCTGCAGCCATCAGATCTTTTGCTGCCTCCAGGATTTCTGCATGAGGAACAGGAGTTGCTGCTACCGTAATGGTACCTTTGGATTCCACTTCTGCTGCAGTCTCGGTGCTTTCTGCCTCGGTAGATTCTGCTTCTGCAGCTTCGGTGCTTTCAACAGCTGCTACAGTGCTCTCTGCTTCTGCAGCAGTATCTGTGCTGCTGCCGCAGCCTGCCAGCAGACCTGCGCTCAGTGCCAGTGTGCATGCCAGTGCCAGTACTTTTCTTTTCATAATATTCTCCTCTCTCGGCCGGATTTTCTGGTATCCGGAACCACTCTATGACTAAACAGAATATCCTGCCCCTCAATGGGTCAGTCTTCTGTCCAGTTTCTTGGATAAACGGCTGCCGACAATCTGAATGATCTGCATCAGAATAACAAGCAGTACAACCGTCGCCAGAAGGATTTTGGTATCCCATCTGGAATAGCCGTAACGGATCGCCACATCTCCTAAACCGCCGCCGCCGATGGCACCGGACATTGCAGTATAGCCAAGCACAGTCCCCAGTGCAATCGTGGAACCGACGATCAGAGAAACTCTCGCCTCTCCGATCAGCACTTTAAAAACAATCTGCCAGATACTTGCACCCATACTCTGAGCCGCCTCAATCACACCCTTGTCCACCTCAAGAAGAGAAGACTCCACCAGACGGGCAATAAACGGTGCTGCTGCCAGTGTCAGTGAAATGATCGTTGCATTTGCACCATAGGATTTGCCTGTCACCAGACGTGCCAGCGGCGTTGCAAGCAGCATCAGAATCAGGAACGGAATGGATCTCGTAATATTTACGATAAAATCCAGGATCTTATACAGCACAGCCTTGGGCTTCAAGCCACCCGGTGCGCATACAACCAGTAAAATTCCGATCGGAAGACCGATCACATATGCCATCAGGGTAGAGGCCAGCGTCATATAGACGGATGTGCCGGTAGCCTCGATCAGCATGCTAATTTCCTTGCTACTCAACATAATCCTTCAACTCCTCTACTGTAAGATTTTTTTCTCTCAGATACGCAATCATCTTGTCTGCAGTCTGATTTTCCTCCGGAAGCTGCAGAATCATCTGACCAGTTGCAATTCCGCCGATATCCTGGGTATCCGCCATCAGAATATTGACGCTCGCCCTGCATTCCAGAACCATGTTCGCAATCACAGGTTCGAAAGAAGAGTTCTTCGTAAATACGATGCGGATGCAGCGGCGGCTCTTCATAATCGCCACCTTCTGATCCCCCTGAAATACCAGCTTCTTTGCAGCTCTGGACTTGGGGCTTGCAAAAACATCTGCCACTGTACCATTTTCTGCCAGCTCTCCTGCATCAATGATTGCCACATGGGTACAGATTTCCTGAACAACTTCCATGGAGTGTGTTATGATCACGATCGTAATGCCGTATTTTTCGTTAATATCCTTTAACAAAGCCAGAATTGACTTTGTCGTAGTAGGATCCAGGGCACTGGTCGCTTCATCACACAGCAGGATCGTCGGGTTCATTGCCAGCGCCCTTGCGATCGCTACTCGCTGCTTCTGTCCGCCGGACAGCTGTGCCGGATATGCTTTCTCTTTATCGGAAAGCTCTACTACCTTTAAAAATTCCCTTGCCTTTTCCCGGGCTGTCTTTTTATCCACGCCCGCAATTTCCATCGGGAAGCATACATTATCCAGAACCGTCCGCTGCATCAGCAGATTAAAATTCTGAAAGATCATTGCAACATGCTTGCGCAGCTGTCGCAGCTGTTTTGCATCCAGGGTAGAAAGATCCTGTCCCTCCACATAAACAGTACCCTCTGTGGGCCGTTCCAGGAAGTTTAAGCATCGTACCAGCGTGCTTTTGCCTGCGCCGGACATACCGATGATGCCGTAAATATCACCCTTTGCAATGTCAAGACTGACATTTTTCAGTGCTTCCACCTTATTGTCTTTGACAGAAAACGTCTTACTGACGCCTGCAATCCGTATCATTGGTTCCACTTTTATCACTCTGCCTTCCCAGCATCCTCTCAGATGCCTGGTTTTTCAGGATTAGGTTCGGATTTCCGAACCATCACACATCAGCCTTTATCATATCACAAATCGTTTGGTTCTGTAAATATCCGATGCTGCCGAAACTGTGCATATATGCGCCGTTTCTTTAAACCTATTTGTTTGCTATGTTTATGTGTATAATAATCAGTCTCTCCTGTTTTGTCAACTATAAATTGCAAACATTGTTTGTTACAGTCCACTCGTACCCAGCACCACCGCCATCGTGCCGATCAGGATGCAAAGATCCGCCAGATTGAATACCACGCGATCGATCGCTGCGATTCCTGTTTTCAGGCTGACATAATCCACGACATATTCCCGCATCACGCGGTCGTAGGTATTAGAAAAAGCGCCGCCCAGTAAAAGCGATAACCCGGCCTTCAAAAGCTTTTTCCCGCGCATTCCAAGCGTCAGCACAAACACCACCAGCACTGCCACCGTCAGAAGAACGGACAGCAATGTCACCAGCTTTCGTTTTTGTTCTCCGAAATTTAAAAATGCGCCCTTGTTGTGATAGCGCTGCAGAACCGCCTTTCCATCTAAAATTTCCTTCGGCGTATCCAGCACGTCGTATTCTTCTACGCAATTTTTCATTCCCTCATCAATCAGGAAGGATGCTGCAGCGATTCCTGCAAATTTGTAGTTATTCCGGATAATTTCCTGCAATTTCATCAAATGTCCTCCTCATGTCCAGTTGTCCGTAGCCCCATCTTCTGCTCGGGTATTCTTCCTGTGTCTGTTCCCGCGCACCGCGGCTTAGAAACGTCTGGATTCCCCTTCCGGAAATCCTCGAGTAATTGTTCTCCGCAACGCACCACTGCATCAGCTGCGCACAGGCTCCTGCCGTAAGTGCAGCCGCCATAGAGCTGCCGCTGTAGGGGCCGTTTACCGTGCTGATCTCCACGCCCGGCGCCGCCAGATCCGGCTTGATCTCCCCGGTTCTGCCAAAGCCCCTGCCGCTGCGGTAATAAAAGCTTCCATTTTCACTATTATAAAAAGTGACCGTCACCGCATCTGTCGTATAGGAGGGAACTGTGAGCGTCACATCCGGGTCTGGAACCAGAAAAAACAGCTCGCCGCTTCGAAACTGCTGCGGTGCAAGCCAAATATCAAAAATACTTTCCGGAAATACCCGTGCTCCACGGATTAAAAATGTCCAGACGCCAGGAGACGGTGCTGTAAAGCGGATCAGCATCAACTGATCTCCGGTATTGCGTTCGTTTGCAGTATCTGTAATCTGTATCCGCGTCTTTTCATAGACAAACGTGTATTCCACTGTGCTGCCCAGACCAAATTCCACCTCCGGCAGCTGCTCCCCGCCGGGTGATCGAACCGCAAGCCGGAACACTGACGGCTTACTTCCCCATAACTCCGCCGTAAATCCTGTGACGCCTTCTCCGACCCGAAGCTCCACCTGCTGCTGATTTTCGGTCAGCCTCCCCCGAAAATGGCCCGCCGTGTTTCCTTCATTTCCACCCCCGATCACCACCGCCTGTGAAACGCTGCGCGCGATCCTCTGCAAATACTCCGAAAACAACGAAACGCCGCTGTGGCTTCCAAAGGACGTCCCCAGCCCCAGGCAGATCACAATCGGACGGTACAGCGGGATCACAAACTGTTGCACATATTTCACAGCGAGCAGAATATCGTCTGTACTGTATGCCGGTTCTTTGTCCGCGATCCGATAATAATCCCGGAGATATTGTTTTGCCGGGCGAAGCTTGACTGCTACAATCTCGCAATCCGGCGCTGCACCGGTAAACAGGCTGCCCTCTTCCAGACGGCTTCCCGCCGCGACGCTCGCCACTGCGGTTCCATGTCCAATTTCATCTTTTTCCGGCACCAGGCTGTGCGGATCTTCCAGCTCCAACGCCCGGTCGATCTGTTCCCGGACGTATTCCGTTCCATATAAAAAACCCTCCGGCGACTGTCCACTCTGATCTGTCTGATCCCAAATCGCCAGAATCCTGCTGCTGCCATCAGAATAGCGAAATACCGGGTTTTCATAAGAAATCCCGGTATCGATAAACGCCATCACTACCCTGCGCCCCGTCAACTCCAGCGGGGGCCGCTGCTGTGCCAGAATCCCGGAGCCCTCCAACGGTTCTGTCCGAAACGTCCGACTTCCCGCCGCTGGAAACGCACCGAGGCAAAACAGCTGTGGAAGGTAGCGATACAGGTAATTGACCGGAGAAAGCGGCAGCACCGCAGACCGATCCAGATAATAAATTCCCAGAGTTCCATCCACCTGCTGATAGCAGAAGGCTTCGTCCTCCTGATTTGCTTCCTCCGGCACATAGTCCAGCAAAATACTCATATAATCTTCAGAAAGAATTTTTTCCCGACAGTTCATCTGTCTCCTTTGGACACAGAATTTTCCCCCTGTGCCCTGCGGATTTTATATCAGCATATGCGCAGTATTGCTGATATGTTCCTGTAGTATTCCGTTGAACTCTCAGCTTTCGAACATTTTCTTCATGCAGTTCAAAGTTCAAGCTTCTTTCGTTTCCGCCGCTGTGATCTGTTTCATCTGATCCCGCTCTTCCAGCGAATAACCGTTACTGCGGATATCAATCAGCGGTCCACCGGTTCCCCGGATATAATCTCCGGTAATCGTCACGCGTCCGATATTGTCATCCTTCGGAATTTCATACATGATATCCAACATAAATTCTTCAATAATCGAACGAAGCGCACGAGCACCGGTATCTTTTTCCATCGCCTTGTCTGCAATCGCTTCCAGTGCATCGTCGGTGAACTCCAGCTTCACCTCGTCCAGCTCCAGAAGCTTCTGATACTGTTTCAAAATCGCGTTTTTCGGCTCTTTCAAAATCCGTACCAGCATATCCCGGTTCAAGCCCTCCAGCGTGCAAATCACAGGGAGACGGCCCAAGAACTCCGGAATCATGCCGAATGTCCGCAGATCTTCCACTTTTACCATGGAAAGGATATCCTTTTCCTTATCCCAGCGATCCTTTAACTCCGCATCAAAGCCGATCGAGGTCTTTTTGCGCAGCCGCTGTTTGATAATCTCTTCCAGATCCGGGAACGCGCCGCCGCAGATAAAGAGAATATTTCTCGTATTGACTGTTGTGAGCGGAACCATCGCGTTTTTGCTGTTCGCACCGACCGGAACCTCCACGTCTGCTCCCTCCAACAGCTTCAGCATGCCCTGCTGCACCGATTCCCCGGAGACATCCCGGGAAGTCGTGTTGTGCTTGCGTGCGATTTTATCGATCTCATCGATAAAGATGATGCCCTGCTCCGCCTTATCCACATCGTTGTCCGCTGCAGCGAGAAGCTTGCTCACAACGCTTTCGATGTCGTCACCAATATACCCCGCCTCTGTCAGGGAGGTTGCATCCGCAATCGCCAGCGGAACGTCCAGAAGCTTCGCCAGCGTCTTTACCAGATAGGTCTTACCACTGCCGGTAGGTCCGATCATCAGGATATTGGACTTTTCGATTTCAATCTCATCCATTGTGCCGGTGGCAACCCTCTTATAATGGTTGTAGACCGCTACGGAAATGACTTTTTTGGCATATTCCTGACCGATCACATACTGATCAAGCTGCTCTTTAATCTTATGTGGTGCGGGAATGGACTTTAAATCGATCAACGGCTTTGTGCCGGTTCCTTTTTTCTTGATCTTCTGTTTATGCGGCATCCCGTCGTTCATGAAATCCGCAAGATTGATGAAGCTGATGTTCGGGAATCCTCTTCTGTTGCCCGAGGATTCGTCGGAGTCATTCTTGGAATCGTCATCCGCATCGGATGCCTCCAGAATGTCAGCGGCAGTGTTGTCGGATGCGTTGTTTCCATCCTGTGCATCAGTTGTTTCTGCATCAGTTGTTTCTGCGTCGCTTTTTTCGTTTCCGCCGCCTGCAGATTTCTGTCCTGACGTTCCATCCGACTTTGTCGGATCTCCATACGGATTGAACGGATTATTCAACATGTTCATGAACACCGGATTATTCATCATCTGCTGATAATCGAACTGACTTACCGCATCCATCGTCTTGTGCATACAGTCGTCGCAGATACAGATGTTATTCGGCAGGTGGAACATTCTTCCCGCCTTGCTTTCCGGTCTGCGGCAAATATAACAAATATCTTCAAATTCTTTTTCATCCATAGTCGGTTACCTCATCTTCCGCTTTCTGCTATCAAAAGTATAATGCAGGATCGTTCCTGAGACAAGTAAACTTTCTCTAAACAACTGTCTCCTGTACAGAAATGGCTACTGTTCACACGCGCTATTCGCAAAACCGGGATGACTGCAGCTCTCGCCCAGCCATCCCGGTTCCGTTCTTTATCTCTGTTTGCTTTCCTGTGCAGCCTTGCTCGCCGCATTGATCTGGTCATAGGAAGAAAGCGTGACTGTCACGTTTTTCTGCTGATAACCGTTTGCTGAATTTACCATAATCGTAATTTCAACGCTCTCCCCAGCTTTATAATACTGCATCTGCTTCGTCAGCTCTTCCTGATTCTGAACGGTTACGCCGTCAAACGCCACCACAATGTTGCCGCGCACCAATCCGGCAGTTTCTGCACCGGTTCCGGAATAAACCTGCGCCACAAAAATTCCCTGCGGCATACTGAAGTTCTCGGACAAATCGCTCGTCACATTGATGCAGGAAATTCCAAGATATCCGCGCTCTTCCTCGGAATATTTCGTCCGCGTCTGGCGTTCCATCAGATCTTCAATAATCGGTCTTGCCGTCGAAATCGGAATCGCGTAACCCATTCCCTCGATTGACGAGCCGCCGATCTTATTGGAGTTAATTCCAATCACCTCGCCCCGCATGTTCAGCAGCGCGCCGCCGGAGTTACCGGGGTTGATCGCTGCATCCGTCTGAATCAGGGAAGTTCCTTCTTCGGAATTGCTGCTATCTATCTTACGGTTCAGTGCACTGATAACGCCTGTCGTCACAGACTGTCCATAGCCCAGTGCATTACCGATCGCAATGGCCGGTTCACCGATTTTCAGGCTGTCCGAATCTCCCATCCTTGCAATGCAGATTTCCTGTTTTGTGCTGTTCGCAATGGTATCCAGTTTTACTGCAACGACTGCAAGGTCTGCGGAAGCATCGGTACCCTTTACCTGCGCTTCTACGGTTTCCCCGTCGATAAACTGAACATACAGCTGCTCTGTGCTGTCCACTACATGATTGTTGGTAACGATCAAAAGCTCCTGCTCGTTTTCTCCGATGATAATCCCGGAACCGCTTGCCGTCTCATCCTGGGAATAAGTCTGTCCCCAGAAATCCTGTACCGTCTGTGTAAAATTATTCGTAATCGAAACGCACGCCGGCATTACCGCTTCTACGACCTGCGTTACATCCGTTACAACTGCAGATGCGCTCTGCTGCTGTGCAATTTCCGATGCTGCAGCAACCTGTCCGTCTCCCGTTGTTGTATCCTCTGTCAGGGATGAATCTCCGGATCGTCCTGCTTCAGAGCGTTCGGGACTGTCTGTTGCTGCATGATTTCCGTCATCTTCCTGATTTTTTGCATCATCTCCTGCATCCGGAGCTACCTCCAAAACGCCGACCGACGCGGAATCCAGCTGATTTGCCGATCGGATCGAATAAACTCCGATCAAGCCGATTCCAATGCAGACGCAAATAAAGATGACAACAAGCGCGCCAACAGCAATCCATTTGCCTGCAGAGTCTGCCTTTTTGGGAGCAGGCGTCTGCTGTGCGCCTGGCTGATAGCCATATTTCTGTTTTGAATCATCGCCCCGGTATCTGTCGTTGTAATAATTTTGATATTCGTAGCGGCTGTGCGAGGGCTGCGCGCTCTGGTCAGCGTCTGATGCGCTGTTGAATGTGTCCTGCGTATTGTCGGATGCGTTCTGTGCGTTATCCGCCGCACCCGTGCTTCCGCTGCTATATGCCGATGTGTCATCGGACGCGCCGCTGTACGCCGACATATCCGCCGCACCCGCTTTCTGTGCACTGTCCGTGTATTCCTGCCCGCCGCTCTCCGGCGCTGTGTCGTCCATATGCTCCTGTCCGGTTGTTTCTTCCGGGTCGTATCCGTAACCCATGATGTGACCTCTTTTCTCATTCGCTGCCGTATCCGGTGCGTCTGCTTGCTCTGCAGACAGTATACCGAATAGTTGTGTCCATTCTGTGAAAAAAGCCGCTTCCGGAGTTTTTCGGAAACGACTTTTTATGTCTTATTCTTTCTCCTGATTCCAGTAGCCTTTCTGCAAACTGCAGAAGCGAACCAGCCCAGGCGGAAGCTTCTGGTATTTTTTACCGAAACGGTAGCCCAGCCACTTCATGCCGCTCTGCCAGATCAGCTTCGGCAGAAGCCACGGTGCGGTTTTTGCAAGATAAACGGCGGTTTTTTTGACCAGCTTCATGCCCTCGCCCTCCGGCGGCACACCGTCAAACACAGCCGGGTACTGCACATGGGATACACCGAGGTCAAAGTTTCTTGTAAACTGCTGCCAGCCGGAATAATTGTGGGAATGAATCACCTTCGCATCCGCTGCATAGGCAATCGCATAGCCCGCCTGAATCACTCCGGCAGCATAAATCATATCCTCATTAAAAATCGTATGATTCACGAATCCGCCCAGCTGTTTAAAAATATCGCGCTTATAAGCGGAGCAGACGTTGGAGCAAAAATACGTCTTGATTCCGAGCCTCAAAAGATCCGCCTTTGTTTTGACCGACGGCTGCTCCGGGTAATTGAACTGCCTCGTATAGCGTTCCATTCGGCTGCAATTTTCTTCCGGAAGTTGTCTTGCATAGGCGGCTGCGATTTTTTCATCGGAAAACAAGGCCTTGCACAGCTCCTGCGTCAGATACGCATCCGCCGGAAGCGCATCCTGCGTCATGCAGACAAACACTTCCGCATCCGAATTGGAAACAGCGAGGTTCCGTGTTTTTCCATGATCGAACTCATCCTGAGAGATATGGAACAGCATCGCTTTTGGATGCTCTTTTAAAAATGTGTCGCAATCCATCAGCGCTTCAAACGCTTTTTTTTCGGTATTTACAATTACAATCCGGTTCACCGCAAGCACCTGCTTCTCCAGCTGCTCCATCAGCGCCAGAAAACGTTCCTTCGGGTGAAATGTCGGAATGATAACATCTACTTTTACAGAATCCATATTTTACTTTTTCATATACTGGCTGGTGTCTGCCTGTACCTTCTGGCTGTACTGTTTTACCTGATCGGAAGGTTCGTACTCGGTTACGTCGAACAGCAGCTCATGGAGCTTGACAACGTTTGTTTCCAGATCCAGCGGGATAACACAGGAACCCTTCTTGCCAATTGTGCCGGTTGTACGACTATCTTCAAATGGCACACCGTCCTGTGCTACGATCTGATAGTTTGCAACGTCGGACAGGATGGAAGCCATTTCCGTCACATCCAGGTTGGTGTATACATTTTCCATCACCTTGTTCAGGATCGATACCAGAGTAGTCGGACTCATGGTCTTTGCCTTATCCATACATGCCATCAGCACTTTCCGCTGACGCTCTGCACGGCCGAAGTCATCGCCGACATAGCGGATACGGCAATATGCGGTTGCCTGCAGACCGTTCAGCGTCTGCATACCGGAATGCGTAACCTTTACGATGTTCTCGTTCAGCGCATCATTTTCATTTTCTACGAACATGCTTCGCTGATAGTTGTTCAGATGGTCGATTTCGTTATCGTGCACGTCAATGTCTATGCCGCCCAGCTCGTCAATGGTCTCGATCAGCGCATCAAAGCCCACTGTCACATATTCTGTGATATCCAGGTCGAAGTTCATATTCAGCATGTTGATCGCCTGCTCCGGACCGCCCTGCGCATACGCCGCATTCGCTTTATTGTAGCTGTCCGTTCCGAGATTTAAGTAGGTATCGCGGTAAACGGAAACCAGCTTGACGTCTCCAGTGTCCTGATTGATGGAGGCGATCATGATTGTGTCGGAACGGGAGCCCTTGCCAAGCTTGCCCTTTCTGGAATCCACGCCAAACAGTGCAATATTGCGGTAGCCTTTCATTTCCTTATTATTTTCTACCTGCGGGTTTACCACAATATCTTCTTCATTGATCTTGATCTTGTCGATCTTCGTTACCATATTGACGCCGACAATCGCAATCAGTAAAACGATCAACGCTACGATTTCCACTGCAAAGAAGATGATTCTTCTTCTCTGTTTTGCCTTACGCCTCTTCGCAGACATCTTTTTTCTGCTGCTGGAACTGCCACTTCTCTGCGGTGCTCTCTTAGAGCTATTTGTACCTGTTGACATGTTTTCCTCTCCTTGTGTTTTTTTCACGCATCTAAATCAATACGCGTTTTCGTTGATAAATCCTCTGAAAATAGTTAAAAACATGATTTTGAAATCAAAGCTCATGCTCCAGTTTTCAATATAATAAATGTCATACTCAATTCGTTTGCGAATCGACGTATCTCCCCGGTAGCCGTTGATCTGCGCCCAGCCGGTCAGCCCCGGACGAACCTGGTGCTTGATCATATAACGCGGAATCTCTTCCTTAAACTTCTCAACATACTGCGGGCGCTCCGGTCTGGGACCTACCAGACTCATATCCCCGATCAGGATATTAAACAGCTGCGGCAGCTCATCAATGCTGGTCTTGCGCAGAATCCGCCCCACCTTTGTGACGCGGGGATCGTTTTTCGTCGTCCAGCCCTTCTTTTCTTCCGTGGTGTCCTGAACATACATTGTACGGAATTTGTACATTTTAAACGCATGATTGTGCTGTCCGATTCTTTCCTGACTGAAAATAATCGGTCCCTTACTCGTCGCACGGATCAAAATTGCTACGATCAAAAGAAGCGGCGACGTCACTATCAATCCGCAAAGCGAACCGACAATATCCACAGCGCGCTTTGCAACCGCATTTAATGTGTTGCTCAGCGGGACATAACGGATGTTGATGACCGGCAGTCCGCCAAGATCCTCCGTATAAGGCTTGCCCGGAATCAGGCTGTTATAGTCCGGAATAAACTTCGTATGCACGCCGGATTTTTCACAGAGATTGACAATCTCTTCCAGACGGTCGTAGTCCTGCAGCGCAAGGGTCACAGCGATCTCATCCAGTTTGTTTTCCGGCAGGATAAAGGGCAGGTTATCGATGGAACCAAGCACCTTGACTCCCTTGTAAACCGCGCCTCTCGGCACATTATCGTCCAGAATGCCCCGCACCATATAGCCCCACTGGGGATTGGCGATAATCCGGTCGATATAGGCTTCCGCCGCACGAGAATACCCCACCAGCAAAATGTGTTTCAAATTATAACCGCGTTTGCGCATCAGATGCAGGATTCTACGGATCAGCGCACGCACCAGAATTCCCGAAATCGTATTGATGATAGCAAATAATGCCAGCATGCCGCGGGAAAAATGCTGCAGCTCGCGGTCGATGGAGTTGGCAAGGTATAACCCTGCAAGAAACAGGATAATTCCGATCAGATTCGCCCTGATAATATTCAGTATTTCATTTTCCGGGCGTTGTACACGCTTCGGCGTATACAATTTGTTCCAGTAATAAAGGATCAGATAACCGGGCACAACAAAATAAAGGGCGGAAAAATATATGCCCATGTCCAGTACACCTATTTCTTTATCTGCAAAGCGGCTCCCGAACATCAGCCACCAGGCCAACAGATAGGAAGCTGCTGTAACCACGGCATCTACAACAACATGAAGCCGGTTCAAATAACGTTGATTATCCTTTATCATTACGGCTCGTCCCCATATTCAAAATGTAGTATACAATACCTTCCAGCAAAGCACAAGGATTTTTACGAATCGCGCAGGCAAACCGTAACACTTGTGTACACCCACAGTCACCGCTCACACACGCCGAAACAGGTTGACCCACAGCTGTAACTGCAAACTGCAATAATGCAGAAAATTTCGTCCTGCAAAGGGGACCTTATGCGCGCGTCCCTCTTTCGAAGCAGACAGACAGATTCCCGCCCGGATTCCTTTTGCGTAAGTCGCCCCAAATCCTTTTTTCATAAAAAACAGCTGTTTCATCAAAAATCCCGCCAGCAAAAAAGGCAGATTCAGGATCAGCTGCAACAGCGGCATATTTTTATAGATCAGATAAATATTGTTTCTCGAAGAATGCGTCACCTTAAACGCATTGTACCGCGAACCGGTAGAACCGCTCCCCGCGTGATAGACGACTGCAGCCGGCTCTGTGACATTTTTCAGCCCGAAAATCTGCGCCCGGTATCCGATATCCACATCTTCCAGGTATGCAAAATGAAGCTCGTCAAACCCTCCGATCTGCTCCAAATGTGCCTTGCGGTAGAGCGCCGCCCCTGCACAATTGGAAAAAACGCGCTTTGGCGCTGTGTAATTGGAAGAAGGCCTTCCTTTGCCAATCGCATACGCCCAGCCAAATGCCGAGTACAGATCCCCCGCCGTATCGACAAGCTCCGGTTCCTTCATCGAAAGCATCTTCGCCCCGACTGAAAAAATCTTCTCATCCGCTTCCATTGCCCTTTCCAGACGTTCCAGACAGAAGCGATCGGTTTTTGTGTCGTTATTTAAAAGAAAAACATACGGTGTAGCAGCAGCTTCAATTCCGATATTGACTGCCGTACAAAAACCCTTATTTTCCGAAAAACAGATCAGCTTCACCTGCGGAAAATGCTCCTGTATCCACGAAACACTTCCGTCCGTCGACCCGTTATCCACAACGATCACGGTGATTTCCACTGTGCTCTGAAGCAGGCTGTCCAGACAGTCCTGCAGAAAATGTTTTCCGTTATAATTCGGTATTACCACGGTCGTCTTCATCCACCGATTTTGCTCCTCATGTTTCCTGTGTTTGCCGTCCGCGCGAGGGAGAGCCTCAGAGCGCGGATTGCCTGCCTACGCAGCAACAAAGCCGCCTGCCGCGGTGCGCTCTATCTGCGGCTTACGCCTGCGGATCCCATAAAATCCCATACCCTGCCGCTGTCGCTTCTTTACAAAATTCCATACTCTTTTGAAGGATCTTTGTTTCCTGCGCTGCCGTCGGAAGCCCCTGGCAGGCTTCTTTTAATTCCGCTATCGTCTGCGCGTAACGCTCCTTTAATGCGCTGCAAACCTCCATGCTGCGCAGGTCTGCTGCCGGTGCGCTCTGCTGCAGCGCTGCACGATGCATCGGTCCGGAATATCCTTTCCGAAGCCCTGCATACCGCATCGAACCGTCGTTTTCATACAGTCCGCTCACCAGGAAGCCTTTCGGATGCCGGATGCCAAAAACATCCCTGCCGCCCGGCAGAGGCTTTGCCCAAATCCCGATTTCCGGGCGCTGGTAAAATACACTGTCTTCATAGTCTTCCCGATAAAAGCCAAGATGTTTCAGCCCGCTCACTGTCGCCTTCCAGCCTTTTCGAAGACAATAATCTTCCAGCGCACGCTGCCCCGCCTCGTAAGCGTAGCGCTTGCTCTGCGGGTTCGACGCCGTAGACGCTTCATGGCAGCGCCAGTGGTACAGCACCTTCGGCACATGCACAAACTGTCCGCCTGCCGCATACGCCCGCAGCATCAAATCATAATCCTGCGCCCCGTCAAATCCGCTGCGCAGCTTTAATTCTTTCAAAAATGCCGTTTCAATCACCGTAAAATGACAGATATAATTGTTGGTCAAAAGCAATTCCCCGTCAAAATCCGGCTTGAAATTCGGCTCATAGAAGCGGCTCGCCGCTCCGTCGCATTTATCTTCATCGGAAAACAGCACAAGCTTTTGTTTTCCGCGCTTTTTTTCTTTTTCCAGACAATCCGCCATCTCCCAGAGCGCATTCGCAGTCAGCAGATCGTCGTGATCCAGCAGACCGACCGCGTCTCCCGCCGCAAGTTCAATTCCTGCGTTCGTATTGGCGGAAATTCCTTTGTTTTCGGAAAGGGTGCAGAGCACGATGCTCTGATCCTTCCATTCTGCAAGATTTGATGCATCTGCCGCTTCCCGCAGACAGATTCCGTTCTTTTTTGCCCAGGCCTGTACAGACTCTGCCGTGCCTCCCGCATCTGCTACGATCAGCTCCCAGTGCGGATACGACTGCCTCGACACGCTATTAAGCATCGCCTCCAGATGCTCTTTTTTCGTCCGGTATGCCGGAACGACGATACTGATGCGCAAGGAAGCAGAATGCTCCCGTTGGAACGAAAGTGTCTTTTCGTCCGGCTCCTGCCAGGTATAGACCTCCTGTTCCTGCCCAATCCGCTCCAACACCGCCCACACGGCATTTCTGATTCCGTTTTTCTGCAGATAATACCAGGTTTTTTTCAGATTGGATAGGGAAAAAACAGACATCCGTCGAACTCCTTTTCCTGCTACAGACGCCTGCGCGTGCCCAAGCGCCGGAAAACTCCGACACCGGGCACGCGCCGTGTCCTTTTGATTCGTGATATAACCCCTGCGCCAGAGCGCATGCTGCATTTTCACTGCAAAATACGCTGCTGGTGCTGCGGCTTTTTCTTTTACAGAATTGCCTTCAGGTCAGCGGTCAGCTTGTCAACCTTTGCCTGTGCATCTTCCAGACTGGTTCCCTTTACGCCCATATAGAATTTAATCTTAGGCTCGGTTCCGGACGGACGTGCACAGCACCAGGAATTGTTGGTCAGTTCAAAGTACAGAACGTTGGACTTGGGAAGTCCGGTCGGGCGAACCGCGCCGGTTGCCATATCTTTAACCTGATCCTTATCGTAGTCGCGCATCTCTACAACCTGCAGGTCGCCGAAATTCTTCGGAGGATTGCTGCGAAGCTTATCCATCATTGCGGAGATCTGGGCTGCGCCGTCGATTCCCTTCAGGGTGATGGCATACTGGGTTTCTTTGTAGTAGCCATATTTCTCATACAGTGCAAGCATCTGATCCCAGCAGGTCATGCCGTGCTTCTTGCACCATGCAGCGGTCTCACACAGACACATTACTGCAACAATCGCATCCTTATCTCTTGCATGGGTGCCTGCCAGACAGCCGTAGGACTCTTCCAGACCGAATACATAGTGGCCTTTCCCAGCCTGCTCCATCCATTTGATCTGCTCGCCGATATACTTAAAGCCGGTCAGGACTTCTCTTAATTCTACGTTATAATCTGCTGCAATCGCAGCTGCCATGTTGGTCGTAACAATGGTGGATACCATAACAGGATCAACCGGCATCCGGTTGGTAGCGGTGCGCTCGCGCAGGATGTACTCTGCAATCAACATGCCGGACATGTTACCGGTGAAGGGCATGTACTCGCCGGTCTTGGAATCCTTTGCATAAATGCCGAGACGGTCTGCATCCGGGTCAGTAGCCAGAACGATGTCTGCGTCCACCTTCTTTGCAAGCTTTAATGCCAGGGTAAATGCCTTGGGATCTTCAGGGTTCGGGTAATCCAGCGTCGTAAATGCAGGATCGGGACGTTCCTGTTCGGGAACAACATAAACGTGCTTGAAGCCCAGCTCAGCCAGAATTCTTCTGACGGGCTTGTTGCCGGTACCATGGAACGGTGTGTACACGATTTTCAGTTCATCCGCTACTTCTTTGATGATTTCGGGATGAATGATCTGTTTCTTTAACTCTTCCATGTAGGCAACGTCGATTTCTTCGCCGATGTACTGATACAGACCGGCTTCAATGGCATCGTCCTTGGACATGGTTTTTACCGTATGGAAATCGGTTACATGCTCTACCTCGTCGATGATCTCATGATCCTTGGGAGCAGTTACCTGTGCACCGTCCTCCCAGTAAACCTTGTAGCCGTTGTATTCCGGAGGATTGTGACTCGCCGTTACAACGATACCGGAAATACAGCCTAAGGTACGCAGTGCAAAGGACAGCTCAGGTGTCGGACGGAGTTCATCGAATACATACGCCTTAATGCCGTTTGCAGCCATGCACAGTGCAGCCTCATCTGCAAATTCGGGAGAATAATAACGGCTGTCATATGCAATTGCAACGCCCTTGTCAGCGCCGCCCTGCTTTAAAATGTAGTTTGCCAGACCCTGTGTTGCCTTTCTGACAGTATAAATATTCATCCGGTTGGTTCCGGCTCCGATCACACCGCGCAGACCGCCGGTACCAAACGCCAGATCCTTGTAAAAACGATCTTCAATCTCCGCCTGATTATCTGCAATTTTGCGGAGCTCTTCCTTGGTTCCTTCATCAAAGTAGGAATCCTCCAGCCAGAATTTGTACTGATCCATGTAATTCATCGCTTTTGCTACCTCCATCTTTTCTGATGCCTGCCGTCTCTTACGTCCCTGCCTGTCAGTCTTCCCTTGGCTGCAGTGCATCTTCTTTAAGTCAGTATACACTATTTTTTCAGACCCGTAAAGAAAAGTCAGATTTATCTAACGAAAAATTCGGGTTGAAATAAGGATCTCCGGCTTCCAGCTCGGCCTTCCATTTGTTGCGGAAGCGTTCGGACTCTTCGTTATACCGTTTTGCTTTTTCTCCCTGATCGTCTAATCCTCTCGAAATCGATTCGAAATGATACAGCTCGGCAAAGGGCGTAAAGACGTTCAGATAACCAGCCTTGCGCAGCTTCAAACAGAAGTCCACATCGTTTAATGAAATTTCAAAGCTCTCGTCCAGACCGCCGACCTGCTCATAGAGCGATTTTTTCACCAAAAGACATGCTCCGGTTACTGCCGTCATGTCCTGCGCATAGCACAGACGTCCCATGTATCCTAAATTTTCCCGCTTCTGGCGGTAATGCACATGTCCTGCCGTCCGATGCGCGCCAAGTCCGATCACGACGCCCGCATGCTGGATCGTTTTATCCCCATAGTAAAGCTTTCCGCCGACTGCGCCGACATCCGGGCGCTGCGCATACATCAGAAGCTCTTCCATCCAGTTGATCGTAATTACCTGCGTATCATTGTTTAACAACAGCACATAGTCTCCGGTCGCAAAAGAGACGCCGAAATTGTTGATTTTCGAATAATTAAATTTACCCTCGAAGGTCACCACGCGGATCTGCGGATTATTCTGCAGCTCGTCATAGTAGGAAAAAATCTCCTTCGTCTCGCTGTTGTTCTCCACGACAATGATCTCGTAATTTTCCCAGGTCGATTTTTCCACAATGGAGCTGATACAGCGGCGCAGGTCTTCCACATGATCCTTGTTCGGAATAATGATAGAAATCTTCGGTTCCCCGATAATTTCATAACTGATTTTAAAAATCGTCTCAAATGCACGGGTGCTCGTAATTGTAAAGTTTTTGAAGCCGTGTCTGCGCAAATGATCCGCAACCGCGCCTCTCGCCGCTTCGACCACGTAAGGCTTTGCCTCGATATTGCCCGCAACGCTGCCTGCATGGGAGCGCCAGTAATACAGAAGCCTCGGCACATGGACGATATGCTTCGCATTGTCCGTCAGGCGCAGAATCATATCATGATCCTGGCTGCCGTCAAATTTTGTCCGAAACAGCTCCGTGCCATCCAACAGCTCTCTGGAAAATACGCTGAAATGACAAATATAGTTGTTCGCGCGCAGGTTGTCGATCGCATAATCCGGCTTGAAGTGCATCGTGATCATCTTGTTGATGTCCGGGCTCTTAAACGTCGCCTCATCACAGTAAATAAAGTCCGCATCCTTTTCGTTGATCGCCTTTACATACTCGTAAAGTGCGCAGGGATGCAGAATATCGTCGTGGTCAAACAGCCCGATAAACTCGCCGGATGCAAGCTTATAGCATTCGTTCGTGTTGCCCGAAATGCCCTCGTTTTTGGCAAGCTTCTGATAAACGATTCTCGAATCCTGCACCGCCAGCCTTTTGCAGTATTCGCCGACATAGGCGTGCGCATCGTCCGAACCGTCCGCCAGACACAGCTCCCAGTTTTTGTAGGTCTGCCACTGGACGGAGCCGATCATCTCGGTTAAAAAGCTTTCCGGCGTGTTCCACAACGGAACAAGAATACTGATCTTTGGCATCCGTTCAAAGACAGCCGCCTCCTGCTTCTGTCTTTCCTCTGCGGACGGAAAGCTCTGGGTGCCGTAATGGGTCATCGCCTTCTTTTCCCAGGATTTATAGCGTATCTTTGCAATCACGCCCGACAGGCTGCCGCAATTTTTCAAACGGTCCTTCTGGCGGATCACAAAATGCATGCACTTTCTGGCAGGGCCGGACGCTTTCCAGATCGGATTGTTTTTGATGCGATTCAATTTGAACTGCAGATCGTCCACCTGATCCTCCAGCTCAGCGACCCGGTTTGCCAGATAAACGGCTTTATAATGTTCTTTCTCGTAAGCGTCCTGATAGTCCTTTTTTTCTTCCATGATTTTATTATTTCCTCACTGTAAGCATTTCCGGACTGAAGCGGTAAAGCTTCTGCCGCGAGCAGGTATCTTCCCACAAAAAGCCGATCAGGTAGTCTCCCTCCGGCAGGCTGTCCCGATCGAAGGTCACGCACACGCCCGGCAGCTCGGTATGGACAATTCCGTGCAGATTTTCGTCGATATCCGGGCGGAACTGCCTCGTACAGGGAATCCTCCAGACCTCGCCCCGATCCTCAGGAATCGCTTCCGTACTGGAGCCGGGCGCAATATAGCCGGTCTCCACCTTCTTTAACAACAGGGAAAAATCGTACCGACAGTTGTCAACCTGCAGTGCCCACGTCCAACCCTGGATCATCCAGTCGCCAGTTCCTGCTCCTGCAGTGCCCCTTTGCCAGCGCCCCATGTCCCCGGCGAACTCCACACCGATGCGCAGCACCTCATTATGCCACTGCGGTTCCAGAACACCCTCGATCTTCTCAGGGGAAACTTTTTCCACTCTTTTGTCAAAATCATAACGGCAGCCCGTATAAAATTCCGCATCCAGCACATCCTTTACCAGATATCTGTGATAGAACGGGTCGGTTCCGTATAGGGACGGGTGCAGTTCATAGAGCAGGTTCAATTCCTGATGCAGACGGCGCAGCTTTTCCGTGCTGTCGTCCGCACCACGGCTTAAGGATTCATGATGCGTCAGCGTCACGTCGTTGCGTACCACGTTGTAATAGCCCATTTCATATACATGATAGCAGAATTCCACGTCGTTGAACGCGACACGCAGGTTCTCGGACAGTCCTTGCGCCTGATCGTAAATGCTCTTTTTCACCAGCAGGCAGGCTCCGGTTACACCCAGGACATCCATCGCCATGCGGTTGCGCCCGAAATAAAATTCCAGTGCATCGGAGCGGAACTGCAGCTTGTGTGCAGGTCCCAGATGAATGTTGGTGATGCCCGCGTGCTGAATGATCTCCGTGCCCGGATAGATCAGCTTTGCGCCCACCGCGCCGACGTGCGGCAGAACCGCCTTTTCCATCAGCTTTTCCAGCCAGTTGTCCTGCGTAATTTCGATATCGTCATTCAATAACAGGATGTAATCGCCGGTCGCCAGGGACACGCCAAGATTGCACATTTTGGAAAAATTGAACTCCATCGGTTCATAGTGATAAACGAACCGGAAATCCTCGTTCAACATATCGCGCATCCGTTCAATTCTTGCACGGTTTTGTTCATTGCTTCCGTTATCCACAACGATGATCTCAAAATCCCGGTAGTTTCCACTTTCCAGGACAGAATGAATGCAATTCGATAAAATATGGGGATGATCCTTGGTCGGGATGATGATCGAAACCTTCCCGGAGGGCGTAAGAGGCCAGCCTCTTCTTACATATGCCGCCTTTTTCAGATCATCATACGTCTCTTCCATACCCCAGACTTCGATTTTTTCATGATGAAACAGCACGCTGTCGATATGCGCAGTTCCATTCTCAATTTCCGTCAGGCGCAGCACCAGGTCATAAAGGTTGCGCAGTGGGTTCTCATCTGCCAGCCACGGACAGTTCTCCATCGCCTGTCTGCGCACAGCAAAGAATCCGCCGAAATAAAAGCAGGACATCAGCGTATCCGGCGACCAGTCCGGCTTCAGCCAGGGATTTTTACGCTTACCGGCTTCGTCGATTTCATCCTCGTCCGCGTAGGCGATCACCGTTTCAGGATGGGCTTCAAACCAGCTGAGCACATGTGAAATGCCTCTCGTGTCCGGGCTTGCGTCCGGCGCGTGGAAAATCAGGACGTCCGCCGGCGTTGCGCCATTTCCATACCGCCGCACATCAAAATCCGCACGGCACTCATCGTAGGAGATCACCTCTGCGTGCTCTGCCCTGTGCTCTGCGCGCAGTGCCTCGTCCTCCTGGGCTTCCTTTTCCCGAATCCACTCGTCATAGGTGAGGGTCTGTTTCTGAATCTGCTCCTGATACCAGCGGTATCTTTTCTTTACCAGATTATTCTGAATTGCTTCTTTTATCTTTGAAACCAAAAACCTTTCCTCCTTGCCGCTGCCGCCAGGCGCGCCTGAATATCCTGCAGCATTTCCGCCGACAGCCATGCGATCTGTGCCCGGATGATCAGTGCTTCGCCATCCGTCGCCTCGTTGTCCAGACAATCCAGCCGAACGCTGATGTTCGGATCTCCTGTTTCAAACAGTACCGTCGGAACATGGGACGGGGTATCTGCAAGCACCTGTCCGTTCGTCGACAGGCACTGATCCAGCTGTGCCCGCGTCAGCGCTTTTCCGCGCCATTCGATTCCATGAATCTGTACCAGACACGGTAGCTCCGCAGGATCTAAGCGAATCGCTTTTGTACCTGCTTTGCAGATGATCCTGGCGTTGATCAGATCGTCCGCCTCATATGCATCATATTGATAATAAGAATGCTCCGGTGTATATCCTGCGCCGAAGTCTTCAAATACCTGCACCTTTTTGCGGTCCGCCCGGGCGAAAAATTCCTGATACGGCACAGCACGGTTGCCGATCAGATGCCGAAGCTGCCCAAGAGCCGTCCGGCTCCGCCCGTCCTTTTCCCGCAGGACAAAGCGCTGGAACGCCAGCTCTTTTTCCGAAAGCTCCCGCATCTGCTCTTTGCCGATGCCGAGGGCTTCCAGATGCTTTTTCACAATCGGATGCTCCATCCGAACCGGATCCTCCTGACCATAGCAGTTCAATGCCCGGCTGATGATCTGCTGCGGCGTCAGCTTGTCTGTCGTCCACTCGTAATCGATCATCGTCCAGATATCACCCTGTACGCAGATATTCGGGAAAGTCAGGTCATAATCCTGCTTCGTCCCCTCCGCTTTCCACGCTGCGATTTTGCAGTAACGGTCAAACAGCTTATCAAAACCGGCTTCGTCATTGTTCTGTAAGCACTCATCCAGCAGCTCTTCCAGTGTCCGGCTATTTTCGAGATATTCGATTTCCGCAAAGGGCAATCCATCCGGATTCCGTTTCAGCTCCAGACGGTTGACTGAGAGGGTGCTGCCTTTAAACCGTTCTGTGAAGACGCATTCATTTTCTGCCAGGGCTTCAATATGTGCCGCAGCAGCTGAGGTTGCCGGATATTTCCGAACAGTGTGTTTTCCGTCCTTTTCCAGAATATCCGTGCGGATGCTCAGATGCTCCGCCCTGTCGTTGGAAAAACGGCTGTATACAATATCCGTCATGGGCCCTGTCATCACGAGGAACGAATTGCTGTACTGTCCAAACAGTCCCTCGCGGATGAGCATATCGAACACCTTTTTTTCATCGAACAGCAGCATCCGGTCACGGTCGAAATTCCGTATGTTATTAGATAGTTCTCCGACTTTCGGCAGATACCGGTCGGAGTACAGCGTCGTCATAAATTTATAATCCGGATAAGGGTAGTAGAAATGATATTCCGTCTCACCGCATTCTTTCAGGATTTTTTCCAGACCGCTCCGGGAAAAGGTGCGAGCCGCACCGCCCTGGGGGTAATCCTCCAGGCCTGAAAAAAACGTGCCGACGTGGTCTTCCCGGCACCCCGCCCAATATTTTAAACCAAGCTTATTCTCTATCGCAATCACGATATGTCCATCGGATTTCACATGTTTTTTGATAATCCGGTAGAAATCGTGAAAGGGGGTTTTTCCGCCGATATAGCTCTGCCCGTATTCGAACACGCCGATCAGACAGACAAAATCATAATCCATCGGCAGATCCGGCTCGATGTCCGAAAAGTTACCCACATGGATCGTCACGTTGTCACAGTCCTGATGGCGGTAAGCGTTGATCAAGCTGCGTTTTTTCGAAAGGTCGACGCAGGTTACGCTGCCTGCCTTCTGTGCGAGGCTTCCCGTAATCGCGCCGCAGCCGGAACCGATTTCCAGCACCTTCATGCTTTTGTCAACAGGCAGCCATCCGATGATATTTTCCCGCAGGTCGGAAAGGTGGTAAAGCACCTCCCAGCTCGCCGCTTTATAGATTTCCTGGGGATATTCCCGGGGCGGGATTGTTTTTACCAGCTCCAAAAGTGCATCCTCCGACGCTCCGTCGCAGTAAAAATCCTGTTCCGGATAATGGGAATAATCCAGCACAACATTCCCGATCTTCTCTGTCTTGCCTGTCTGCATACGTTAAATCTCCTTCACCTCAACCTGAGATTCCATATCAAAATAGCCCACTGTATCCTTGTCGGACACGACCGTAATATTCAGCACGTCATAAAGACGATGATACACTTTAAACGTATCTTTTTCATACCCTGTCACACCCAGGGATATGAGATAGTCACCGCCCTGCAGGCGCATCTTCTGGCGGAATGTAATTTCCAGCACCTGACCCGCCTTTACGCTCTCCAGAAACGTCTTTTCAAACATCGTGTTCGTTCCCGTGATCTCCACGCCCTTGATGTTTTTGATGGAAAAAGCAAAGATCGGTGCCGGAAGATCCTGACCGATTTTCACCTTCATATGCATCGTGAATTCGTCGCCCTTTAAAATTGCGGTCGTCTGCACGTCGTTTTTGTCCGTAATGTAATACGAAACAATTTCCGCCTGCTTCGTGCCGTATTCCAGTGTCTCCGGGTTGACGCCCATGCGCGCCGCTTCCTGCTTCTTTTTCTGTTTGTCAAGCGCCGCCCGAACATCCCCGTCCGCCGTCAGGTCAGGTACATCCACGCCAGCCTTAGGCGTTTCGTACTGTCCCACCAGCACCTGCTTGTAGGCGTCGATCATGTCTTTGGGCGAGCCTTCTCCGAGCTTTACGCCCTGATTTAACAGAATCGCACGGTCGCAGTATTTGCTGATCGCGCTCAGATCGTGGCTGACGAACAGGATCGTCTTGCCTTTTTTCTTGAATTCCTCGAATTTTCGATAGCATTTTGCCTGGAAAAATACGTCGCCAACCGAAAGCGCCTCATCGACGATCAGGATTTCCGGGTCGATATTGATGGCAACTGCAAATGCCAGTCGGACAAACATACCGCTGGAATAGGTCTTTACCGGCTGGTACACATAGTCCCCGATATCCGCAAAATCCAGGATATCCTGCAGTTTTTCATCAATTTCTTTTTCAGAAAAACCGATCATCGTTCCATTCAGATAAATATTTTCGATGCCGTTGTATTCCATGTTAAAGCCTGCGCCCAGCTCCAGCAAGGCGGAAATTCTGCCGTTTACCTGCACAGTGCCGCTCGTCTCATGTAATACGCCGGTGATAATCTTTAAAATCGTCGATTTGCCGGAGCCGTTCGTGCCAATAATGCCGACAGTCTCTCCTTTATAAATGTCCAGACTGACATCCTTTAATGCGTAATGCGGCGTGGAAAGTTTCTTTTTTGTCAGTCCCAGGGATTCGATCAGACGGTCCCGGTTTCTGCGGTACAGCTTGTATACTTTGCTCACCCTGTCTACATGAATTGCCAGTTCTTTTTGTTCCATAACCAGTTTTCCTTTACATGATATCCGCAAAATGAATCTTGAGTTTCTTGAAAATCAGCGCGCCAATGCCAAACAGCACCACCGTGATAATCCAGAAATAAACCGTGGAGTAAAAGTCTTCCCAGAACCACTGTTTTCCGTATACAGCGCTTCTATAGCCCTCCACAATGTATACAAGCGGATTGATTTTCACGATCATCTGAAGCTTCATCGGAAAATCATTGATATTCCACAGCACCGGAGTTGCCCACATACCGACCTGCAGAAAGATATTGACAATGGACTGCAGATCCCTGAAAAAAATGACAACCGAGCAGGTCGTATAACTGAGTGCCAGTACAAAAACGAACATGCAGAAGCTGTAATAAAATACCTGCAGTGTATACAGGCTCGGATAATAGCCGTTCAATGCTGCCACGATCAGTAAAACCAGCACGAAAAACGCATGAATAAATGTCGCTGCAATAATCTTGATAATCGGCAGGATACTGATTTTGAATACGACTTTTTTTACCAGGTAATTATATTCCAGCAGCGATACCATTGCGCTGGTCAGAGCTTCGGAAAAATAAAACCAGGGCACCAGTCCCGCTGTCAGAAACAGGATATACGGAACACCTTCTACGCCTCCGGAGGCATAACCAGTCCGGTTCGGGAAAATAATCACGAAAACAACCCAGTACATCGCAACTGTGATGACCGGCTGCACCATCGCCCAGAACGCTCCCATATAAGAGCCTGCGTAGCGCTTTTTGAAATCGCTCTTTGCCAGTTTCCAGATCAGCCTGCGGTTCTGGTATAATTCCACCGGCAGTACCGTGATCTTATCGTATAACCGGATAAAGGCAATGACCGCCGCCACGATCAGCACGCAGGCAATCACTTTTTTCAGCAGCTCATCCTGCGGATTGGCAAGGGGATTATGATAAACAAGGATAATAACGGCAAGAATCGCCATCACCGCAGTGAATATGGCGATTCCTGTTTTTTTATTCAGTCTCTTCATTTATTTCTGCTTTCTGTAAATTCGGCAAAAGAGCCCCACTTTTTATCTTTGTCAGACAAGGTCAGTTCCATTCCTTCCGGAATCGGCCATTCTACGCCGATCTGGGGATCGTTCCATGCCAGACCGCCTTCGTCGTTGGGATGATAGAAGTCGGTGCACTTATAGGCAAATTCCGCATAATCCGACAGCACTACAAAGCCGTGTGCGAAATTCTTGGGGATAAAGAACTGCTTTTTGTTCTCTTCGGAAAGCAGCACACCGTACCACTGACCATAGGTTTTGGAGCCGGGACGTAAGTCAACCGCAACGTCAAACACTTCGCCGCGAATCGCTCTCACCAGTTTGTCCTGGGGGTAATTGATCTGGAAATGAAGCCCCCGCAGAACGCCTTTTTTGGATGCGGACTGGTTGTCCTGTACGAAAACCTGATCGATGCCGGCTTCCTTGTAATCGTTGTAGTTATAAGTCTCCATGAAGTAACCGCGGGCGTCGCCGAACACCTGAGGGGTGATCACCTTAAGACCTTCGATATGACATGTTTCTACTGAAATTTTTCCCATTTTTCTATTCTCCTGTTCCGTTTTTAAAGTCCGTTTGCGACCTCTACGAGATATTTGCCATAGTTGGTCTTCATCAGCGGCTCCGCAAGCTTTAAGAGCTGCTGTTTATCGATAAAACCTCTGCGGAACGCGATTTCCTCAATGCAGGAAATGTACATGCCCTGACGCTTCTGTACCGCTGCGACGAAATCTGCCGCATCCAGCAGTGCATCGTGGTTGCCGGTATCGAGCCATGCAAAGCCTCTGCCCAGCGTCTCCACCATCAGCGTCCCTCTGCGCAGATATTCGTTGTTGATCGAAGTGATTTCGATCTCACCTCTTGCAGACGGCTTTACGTTGCGGGCAATTTCCACAACGTCGTTATCATAAAAATACAGTCCGGGAACTGCGTAGTTGCTCTTGGGATGCTCCGGCTTTTCCTCGATGGAAAGCGCTTTGCCGTTTTCATCGAATTCCACCACGCCGTATTCTCTGGGATCGCGGACAAAATAGCCGAAAATCGTCGCACCCTTTTCCCGCTCCGCTGCCTGACGCAGCACTCTGGAAAAGCTCTGTCCATAGAAAATATTGTCGCCCAGAACGAGGGCAACGCTGTCGTTTCCGATGAAATCCGCGCCGATCAAAAATGCGTCTGCCAGTCCGCGAGGCGTCTCCTGAACCGCATAGGACATCGAAAGTCCCAACTGCTCGCCTGTACCGAACAGTTCTTTAAAAGCAGGCAGATCCCTGGGCGTGGAAATAATCAGAATCTCCCGGATGCCCGCCAGCATCAGTGTGGAGAGTGGATAATAAATCATCGGTTTGTCGTAAACCGGCATAATCTGTTTGGATACCGCCTTGGTCAGCGGATAAAGGCGGGTTCCGGAGCCGCCTGCAAGAATGATACCTTTCATAGATTCCTCCATTCCTATGCGTTCATTCGCCTGTATGAAAAACATTTTGCTTTACAGGATCGCTCCGGCAGCACTGTTCTACTGCCCGGCAGCACTGTTCTACTGCCGTGCGCTCCTGCCCAGATGCGCCAAAAGGGGAACGGTGTCGCGCGCCGTCCCCATTTTGGTATACAAAGCCCTGTTTTCTTCGGTCTGTCCGGCATTTTCCTCCCGGCAGTCCGGAAATTTCTCAGGCTTTGTACATTTCGTTATAATATTTCTGGTAGTCGCCGCTGGTTACGCGCTCCATCCAGTCTTCATGCGCGAAGTACCATGCAATGGTCTTTTTGATGCCTTCTTTGAACATCGTCTCCGGATACCAGCCGATCTCTTTCTTAATCTTGTCGGGAGCGATCGCGTATCTTCTGTCGTGTCCCTTACGGTCTGCTACATAGGTAATCAGATCCTTGCTGACAAGCGCCTTGCGCGGGTCGTCGTCTGCAAGCATCTCCTGCAGGGTCTCGATAATGATTTCGATGATCTGAATGTTCTGTTTTTCGTTATGACCGCCTACATTGTAGGTTTCGAACAGTCTGCCCTGCTCCTGCACCATGTCGATGGCCTTTGCGTGGTCTTCGACATACAGCCAGTCGCGGACGTTCTTGCCGTCGCCGTATACCGGAAGCTTCTTGCCGTGCAGCGCATTGTTGATGATCAGCGGAATCAGCTTTTCCGGAAACTGGTAAGGGCCGTAGTTATTAGAGCAGTTTGTGATATTTGCAGGGAAATGATAGGTATCCATATACGCTTTTACAAGCATATCAGATCCTGCCTTGCTGGCAGAATACGGGCTGTGGGGTGCATAGGGGGTTGTCTCATAGAAATAGCCGCCGTCTTCGCTCAAAGAGCCGTATACTTCATCCGTCGAAACATGCAGGAATTTCTTGCCCGGCTTAAAGGTGCCGTCCGGAAGCTCCCACGCGTTCTTTGCGCAGTTTAACATCACGGCAGTACCCAGCACGTTGGTCTGTACGAATACCTCGGGATTCCTGATGCTTCTGTCTACATGGCTTTCCGCTGCAAAATGCACTACGCGGTCAATATCGTTTTCTGCAAAGATCTTTGCAATCGCTTCTTTATCGCAGATATTTGCTTTTACAAAGGTATAGTTATCGCGGTTTTCAATGTCCTTTAAGTTCTCGAGATTGCCCGCATAGGTCAGCGCATCCACATTGATGATGCGGATTTCGTTGTCATACTTGCGGAACATATAGTGAATGTAATTGGAACCGATAAACCCCGCTCCTCCGGTAACAAGATAGGTTCTCATGCCTCTTCTCCTTTTCGATTCTGCGCAAAAGGACGCAAAATCCCATAATCCTGATTTTTTTCCAGTGTACCATATTTTCCGTGTTTTTCCAACAGGAAAATACGGCATTGCCGCCATTCCCGGCAATGCGCGCTGCAGTTTACGGATATCCTGCAGACTGCAGCGCCCTGTCCGTATCAAATTTTGTCACAATATCAGTAACCCATATAGCTTACGTTTAAGTCAACATTTCCTTTGATTCCTGCAATCGACCCTCTCGACGAATACTGCCACATCTCGTAACGTCCTCCATAGGTCGGTGCAGCGACATACTGTGCCAGCCAGATCTTGCAGCCGCCAAGGGCGCCTGTATTGATCTTTTCCGTCAGCCAGTTTTTGTTCGCATACAGTCCCGGCGTGTAGCCGCTGTTACGGATCGTCTGGCAGAATGCGTTGATGACAGACGTTCGCGCCGCTTTGGAAATTCCGTCTGCGCGCCCATTCGCGCTCTCCACGTCAATATAGACAGGATAAGTGATTCTGTATTTTTTAATCAGGGAAAGCGTCATGGAGGCCTCTTCGACCGCTTCCACTTCATTCACCGCCTGGCTGAAGAAATAAATACCGACCTTCAGACCTGCCGCCGTCGCGCCCTGAATATTTCTCTTAAACTTCTGATCCTCTACCAGCACACCCGAAGCCGAGCCGCGGTAGCCGCAACGCAGGATGACGTACTGTACGCCGGAGTTTTTGACTGCGTTCCAGTCGATATTGCCGTTGTGTTTGGAAATGTCAATTCCCATCACAGTTCCCGTATTTAAGCTGCCGTCCCCATTGAACGTGTATTTCACGCCCTGGATCACCTGTTCGCCGGTAACGGCGGTCCCGTTTTTGTCATAGAAAAAGCGTTTTCCGTCGATCGTCTGCCACCCGGTATACCGATATTCCACATTCGCTTTTTTGCGGTAAAATTTGTCTTTCGTATAATAATCCGCCGTCGTTGCCTCACGGTAGGTATCCCCGTCCTTGCAGTACAGCTGGTTGCCGTTTTTATCTTTCAATAAGGTCTTTGTATCGCCGCGGTTTATCTTTTTCTCCGTCACCTTCACGGTACTGATTCCGCTCTCTACGTTGCTGCCGTCCTGCGCGACCGCTTTGATCTTCGCTTCTCCGGCTTTTACGCCTTTTACCGTTCCCTTATCATCCACCGAGACAAACTCTTTTCCGGAAACGATTTCCCAGCGAACGGACTTGTTCGCTGCATTGTCCGGCGATACCGTTACAGAAAGGGAAACAGTCTGTCCAACCTCAACCGTTGCAGAGCCTGAGATCGTGATCTTCTTGACCTTTATCTCCTCCGGCTTGGTTTCCGGCGTTTTCGTCGGCTCTGTCGCTGCAGTGCTGCTTTCGGTTGCAGATTCGCTTTCCGAAGGCTTTGTACTTTCACTCTCGGACGGCTTCGTGCTCTCGCTTTCCGTCGGCTTGCTGCTTCCGGATTCCGATTCGCTCTCGGTCGGCTTTGTACCTTCACTCTCGGACGGCTTTGTGCTTTCGCTCTCGGAGGAAGATTCGCTCTCCGAAGGTGGCGTGTTCTCGCCCTCTGCAGGGGATTCCTCCCTGGACTGATCGAAAACGGCGATCTGCGTTTCCTTTGCAAAATATGCGTATTTTATCTCCGGCTCCAGAAGTCTTGCCTGGGCAGGCTCCGGAATATCGGACTTGCCGACCTCTTCATATTCCTGTCCGTTTCCTGCCGGTGTTTTGGTGGACGCAACCCATTCCACAGTATCCTGCAGAACCGATTCCACTGCCGGTGCAATCGCGGTATCCTCTTTCGCTACGTTGATCTCCGACTCCTTTTTGATCTCGTCCGTCACGTCGACCTTTTTATACTCAATCTTGTCCTTTACCGTCACTCGCCCGGAAATTCCGGCTGCTTTTCTGCCGCTGATTTCATCCGGTCCGGTCACGGTAACGACGTAATCGCCTGCTTTTAAGTCTTTTAAATAAATTATGCCGTCCTTGTCGTCATCCTTTGCGTTCTGGCTCGACGCGCCCTCCAGTTTTACGGTAAAGGGTTGATTTCCTATCAGCTTACCGGAGTTTTTGTCCGCAAATTTAATTTTCATATCCTTCTGCATCGAAGACAGCTTTAAAATAACGTCGACATTGGCTTCCAGATCCTTTTCCTCATATCCGGTTTCCGTCTCCGTCGTCTCTTCTTCAGAAGCCTCCTCCGAGATGTTCTGCGCTGCGACAGCGACCGCCGACAGGACCTCTTCCCCGGACATCCCGATCGCTTCCAGATTTTTCCCGACTGCAGCCACCGCCTCCATCTGCTTATTCTGCTCGTTTCGTCCCAGATACATCGATGTCGTAAACGCTGCCGCCGCCAAAACCAGCACGCCCGTCAGAGCAATCGCGATATCCAGCGCCGTCATCGGCTCTTTTCTGGCAGACCGGTGTTTTCGGTTTCTGCCGGATGCTGCGGTCGATGCGGACGCAGAGCGCTTTACAGTGCGGTTCTGACTGCTTTTTTCATGAAAAGTCTGACTGCTTTTTCCGGCAGGCTTTTTCACGCGGCGCTTATTGCTGTGCGCTGCTGTTTTGCCGGATACCTCGTCCCAGTCGTCGAGAAATTCTCCATCGTCCCAGTTCGACTTTTTCCGCTCGGGAATACGTTCTGCGCGCTGCGCCTTTTTTTTCTGTTCTGATACGCTCTTTCTATCTTTTATCCCATGGGGAGCCGCTTTTTTGGCACTTCCCGTTTTTTTCTTCTTATGCTGTTCCTCCACTGATTCCCTCCTGCCAGCTTTCCTGTCGAAAATTGTAAACGTTTTTTCGTTGTGTATTTTTTGTCTAAATGGCACAATATGTTTATCCGGACAAAGACTTTTGTCACCCAAAAGAAAGGAGTTACGCTTATGATGTACATCCATTATTGCCGTCACTGTAAACGAATCCACATGCTGAACGGGCACAAAAAATACTGTCCCGCCTGCCGCGGCCATTTAAATGAACTCAAAATTTCCTATCTGAAATATGTCAATCTCGCCCCGGCAGACCGTCGTGCCTTCCGCGACCGTCTGGGTGATCCGGCGGAGCTTGCCGCCTGCACTGCAGATATGCGCCGCTCCTACGATTATGCGAAATGGCTGCAGCTGACCTCAAAGGTAGAACACAGCCATTCCCAGAACTATGCAGCATATTCCCACTAATTTGCGAGCAGTCAGCTTTTCATGAAAAAACACCGCACCGCAGACCGGAACCAATACATAGCCCAGCGAATCAATGACAGGGGCGTTGAAAAAATCCACGCCCCGAAGTCCCATAATACTTAAAAACACGGAGCCGAACATCAAAATATAACCCGTAATGACCCACAGATTCAAATATTCCCGAATCCAGCTGTCATAATGATGCAGGGCACCTTTTTTTAATAAAACCTGGGAAACCGCCGCAACAAGCACGGATCCAATCAGAAAGAAGTAATGATAATCAATCATGATTTTCCTGCTCCTTTCCTCCGTTGATAATCAGCGTCCCAGCAAGCACCAGTCCGACGCCGATGAGTTTTTTCACCGTAATCTGCTCCCCGAACAGTAATACCGCCCACAAAAGTGACCACAAAAGCGCCATCGCCCGATTCGCATACGCCACAGACAGTTCCACCCGTTTGATGACCTGCTGCCAGCAAAGCGCGTAGATGCCCAGCACTCCGATTTCTGCTCCGTAGAGCAGCAAAAATGTCCATCCGTTTCCGCTCTCCGCGGACTGCGCCGCGATTTTGCTGATGACCGTGGAGCTGGTGTAGATCAGCACGACAAGCTGCAGGATGGCAAAATCCCGTAAATTCAGTTTCTTTTTCATATAAAAATTCCTTTTTGGTCGCCGAAAGTGCACTCACGAACCCGCGCTAACGTGCTTTTTTGCCTGCTTACGCAGGCTGTTCGTTTGTTACCGGCTTTCGCCCATCCGCCCATAAACTTCGTTCATGGGCTACTGTCGCCGCTCGTCAATCATGTAAGCATGTTGACTCGCTGTTGCTCCAGTATATCATCTTTCTCACGGATTAGGAAGATTTAAGATTCTTAAATTATTTTGAATCTTTTGACCCCTGTCTGGACAGTTGTGGGGCTGAATGCTAAGATGAATATATCAAAACGACTTTTTACCGGTCAAAATTGACAGTAAACCATAAGGAGTTCAGATTTTTTATGAAAGAAAATAATTCTACCGCAGAAAACAGCAGACCAAATCAGCATTCAAAACATACCCATTCCCATACAAAAAGCCGTAAAAGGAGGCGTCGTTCTTCCAGCTCCGGGCGTCCGTCCGGACATGTGATTTTCGTCATCGTCTTTTCTATCATCCTCGTTGTAACGATTGTCCGGCTGTTTCTCTGGAACCGCGGCCGTCAGTCCGATTATAACCCAAATGAAACGACTACAGAGTTTGATGTTGAGGTTATGGATTATCTCCAGCCTCTCGATCCGGAAATGCTCGAAGGACATGAGGATGACGGGGTAACCACCGTTCTTGCCCTCGGAAACGACCTTCTGTCCGATGATCGCTCCGACACCGGTCTGGCCGCCCTGATGGAAAAATCCGCAAATGCGACCATTTTAAACGCCGCGTTCCCCGGAAGCTCCATTTCCATGAAGCATCAGGAATTTGACAATAGCTATCCGCTGGATGGCGTCAGCCTTTACTGGGTTGCGGCTGCTCTGCTCAACCAGAATTTCGACCTAATGGACGTCATCGTCCCGCAGATGAATTCCGAAGCTGCCGCGCAGGCGCTCGAAACTTTAAAGAGCGTTGATCTTTCCAAGGTGGACGACCTCGTGATTCTCTATGACCTGCAGGACTACAGGGACGACCGCACGGTTTACGACGAGGCAAACGATAAAAACCTGACGACCGTTTATGGCGCTTTAACCGCGACAATCAAGCTTTTTCAGGAGCAATGCCCGCATATCCGTATTTATCTGCTCTCCCAGCCCTACGGCACCTTCACGGATGCAAACGGCAAAACCATCGATATCGACCGCGATGATCTCGGCAACGGCACGATGGTCGATTACCTCAACTGGGAAGTCGAAGCCTGCCGCAAAAACGGCGTATCCTTTATCGACAACTACTACGGCGCGATCACAATGGAGGATACCGACTGCCTGACGGACGGATATCATCTGAACCAAAGTGGTCGTGAAAAAATCGCAGAGCGGTTTGGAAAAGTATTTAAACAGTAAATGGATCTTGCATAAAAACCGGGAGCCTGTGCACACTGCGCAAGCTCCCGGTTTGTTATTCTTTTCCTATTCTTTCCTCTTCGCAATCTCGACTGCTTCATTCCGATACAGCTCATATGCTTCAATATCCGCGATTTTCGTCAGTCCGTTTTTTTGCGGATCGCCGGTATACGGAACACTCTTGTTCAAAATCAGATACTGGCAGTTGTACTCCGTCAAAAGCGGCGAAAGCGCATCCAGATCAATCGTATCCTCCCGCATAATCTTATAAATCGGGTGCGTGTCCCAGTTCCACTCCCAGGACGCCTCCAGCATTTCCCGCCCGTACGGCATCTGCACCTCCGAGGTATACTGCCGTACATAGTAGATCAGCTCCTGCGGAAATACCGCCCAGACGCGCTCTTCCTCCTCCGCCGGCATGATCTCGTTGCAGATCGCGATCACGGAATTTGGAATATGATACCGGTTCTGCGCCTTTGACAGATACGGGCTGTTGTACACCGATTTTCCGGTCAGCACCAGCACCAGCGCCAAAACAACAAAGCCGATCCGGTAATGCTTTCCAAACAACCGGATCCCCGCATAAGCAATCACAACCGCCATGGGAAGCAGCCACAAAATCCGGTAATAGGTTTCTCCTTCGCCCAGCAGATTCATTACCGTCTTTGTAAACGGCAGAAAGAATAAAACCGTGATCACCAGAGAGCTTTCCACCAGCACCACACGGATCTGTTTTTTCTTTTCTGTCACCAGCAAATACAAAAGCGCAGCCAGAAAAAGTACCGGATACCAGCCGCTGCCGCAGTAATTCTGAAAAATTGTCACAATCTCTTTCAACGCAATCTCTCCTATCGATGCAGTTCACAGGTGTTTTGCAAACTGTCATCTTTCACTTACAAAACCAGCAGCAACACCAGATAAACCACATTCGGAATGCAGCACAACGCCGTTTTCCACAAAATTGACCAGCTCCGGTATCGGATCGCTGCCACAAGCGCCGTAATGCCGAACAGCAGTGCTGTCAGAAACGCACCCATACTCGTCATCATCGCCGCTGCGATATGATTGACTGCAAGCAGCAGCCAGTAGGGCAGCTGCGATCCCGTTTCTTCCTGCCTTTTCCTGCTTTTTTCGCGCGCACAAAGCTCCAACATCAGCCACAGCTCCACCAGCAAGATCAGGTTTGCCAGCACTGATTTTCCCTGCCAGGTCCGCGTCAGGAAAAAGGTTTCATTCGTATAGATCGAAATATTCCCCCAGATCTGCATAATGGAAACCAGCGTCAGAAAAATCGGAAGCTTTACAGAGCCATCGGAAAACAGCTTTCTGCCGATCTGAACAAACACATAATAGGTCAACGGAATAAAAATCAGCGGCAGCAGTGTATGCGCCATAATCGTTGCATGAATGCCTGTCATCCGCGCCACATAAGCAATCCACAGCGGCAGCGTCGCCAGGGCATGACGGATATCTAAGTCCGTAGAAAGTCCAGTGTAGGGACGAATCCGGTTCAACACGCCGGTCTGATCCGCCAACACAGATTGAACTACATAATACGCATCATCCCCATCAAAGGATGCATAGGCAAAGGCCATGTACATCTGATATCCCACTGATGCCAAAAACAGCAGCCAAAAAAGCAGACGCTCCGGATTTTGAACTGCCGTTCGCCGTATGCGGTTCCGTGCTCCGTTACCAGTGCCCGAAATCGTCGATTTTCGCAGACTGCACGCTTGCGCCTGCCCCGCCTGCTGCTGATTCACGTCCTCATTCCGCCCAGTCTGCTTCCGCAAGTCTCGTTCCCGCAGAAGCGTCCAGATAAATCCCGTCGCAGCCAACACTGCAAAAACCGCAGTTGTCAGATATACCAGCAGGTTCATCCCATAAACTTCTTTTACCATCACCGGCACAGCGATCAGCTGAAACACCGCCAGCTCACTCAAAAAACCTGCCAGATACAGGTTCAAAATCTTTTCTCTTTTCTGCCCAATTCCTTTTGTCCAAAGTCCGCCGATCCCGACCGGGGCAATTCCAAACACAAACAGACATCCCAATGCTTTCTGCAGCATATTTTCCTCTCATTTCTGCGCACGTTTTTGCGCATGCCGAGTTTGTGTCAAGCGCGCAGACACAAATCTCGCGATTGAAAAATTTTATTTTTCAATCTTTATTCCTCCTACAGTCCCAGATATTTCTTAAATTCCGGCAGATATTTTCTGGATACATAATCCTTACAGCCGTTTTTCAGCTTCAGAAGAAGCGTTCCATTAAATCCCGCTTCAATGCTTTCCAGATAGGAAAGATTGACCAGCGTGGATTTCGAAATCTGCATAAACTGCTTTCCAAGCTGCTTTTCTAATTCGTAAAGTCTCTTTCTGGAACGATATTTTGAACACTTTCCAAAAAGAATCGTATCCCCGGCCTCCACACGCACCATATAGATTTCCTCCGGCTGCAGAACAACGAGATTATCCTCATTCTGCAGCGCCGTGATCGGCGTTTCCTGCCGGCTGATGCTTTCCATGATCTTCTGAATTTCGTCCGTTATTTTATCCACATAAATGACTGCATACGGAATCCGGTATTCCGGTGAAAGTTCAATGCTCACTTTCATGCCCCGACCTCCTTTCCTTTCGTTGACAAAAGCATACACGAAAACATACGGTTTGTCTCAGAATCGGAGGTAAGTTGACAAAAAAGCTCCCTCAAATGCACCTGTGGCTTTGCTGCACAAATTTTCGTTTTTTGAAAAAAGGGGCTTGACAGTTTTATTATTTGTGAGTATGATACGTCACATAAAGCAAAGGCGCTTTGGAGAATCTTCTCCGAAGTGCCTTTTTTCGTTCTAAAGAATACCTTCTGCAGGACGAAACGTTTCGTCAGACAAAACACCGAAATGTACAATGCTTACCCTACAGTTGAAAGGAGATTTGATCTATGTCAAAAAGTATTCCTGAAATTTACGGCAGCCTGGTCTTTAACGACAAAGTGATGCGCGAAAAGCTCCCCAAGGATATTTACAAAGCGCTGCGTAAAACAATCGAAAATAACACCCATCTGGAACTGGATGTTGCCAATTCCGTTGCGGTTGCCATGAAGGAATGGGCCGTTGAGCACGGTGCAACCCATTATACGCACTGGTTCCAGCCCATGACCGGTTTCACTGCTGAAAAGCATGACAGCTTCATCAGTCCGGTCGGAGATGGTCAGATCATCATGGATTTCTCCGGAAAAGAACTGGTAAAGGGTGAACCCGA
>ENA-OUQH01000299-OUQH01000299.1-human-gut-metagenome-genome-assembly--contig:-NODE-299-length-38946-cov-4.198221_pt1 | contig 38946 bp, 42 predicted proteins | sample MGYA00237948_ERZ548828 | MGnify/ENA primary metagenome ERZ548828 (study PRJEB26490, sample SAMN05194711) | human gut metagenome | biome: terrestrial biome; feature: human-associated habitat; material...
AAGAAAAAACACACATGAAAGGAGATTTTCTTCCCCGCCATTATAGCATGCGGCGGGGAAGAAGTGCAAGGGAAATGAGTACGATTCAAGATGCCATTGCCGCCATTGAGGGCCAGCAGCCGAAAGAGCGCTCGGCGGTGTGGATGGTGGGCGAGCAGCTGAAAGATATGGTCCGCGGCAACGAGGCCGCGGCGGCACTGCTGCTGACAGACCTGACGCAGAACAAGGAGATGACGCTCGCGGCGGCGGAGAAGAAGATCGCCGAGCGAGCCAAAAAGAACAAGGTCGGCAACTGCGGGTGCGTGACGCCCGCGGAGGCCGAGGACATCCTGCGTGAGTTTTTCGGCCTGCCGGAGCGCGGCACAGACGCAGCACCGCGGACGGAGAGGCGCAAGGTCGTGGACCTTGCGGACTTTTTATGAGCCGCCGCACAGACGCCGGGTGGGAGAATCTGGCGGACAAGCTGCCGTTCCAGCCATGCGGAGACCTGCAAAACGACGTGCTGGAAGATATCTACGACAACGACGTGCTCGGGACAGGGATAATGCTTTACAGCCGTGAGAGCGTGGAGACTGCGGATCCTATTGCGCAGATCATGGACGCAGAAGACTGGGGCCGCTGGGAGAAGTCTCGGAAGCGCCGCTGGGGCGCGCGCTGCACCTGCTCAAACTGCGGAGAAGAGTTTTTTGCGGGCTATGTCAACGATAGCGGTACGAGTGGCATCGTCCTGCGGCAGGGCGAGGACGGGCAGATTTATGACGGCTACGTCGACAAGGGAGACGACGATGCGCAAATCTTTTTTGACGACGAGACGATCGTTTGCCCGCGCTGCTACCAGAGCGTGGTCGTGACGCGGCGGAGTGAGCTGCGGCAGGGGCGCACGCTTCAAGCATTGCAGGCCGAAACGCTGAACATTGACGGATATCTCGCGGTGCTCTATTGGATGGTGGCTCGGTATCAGGACAACACGGGAACAGACGTCGCGACGTTCTCGCCGCACGCGGCGCTGATCGTGGACCGCTGCGGCGTGCTGCGGCGCTTCCGCGCGGTGCGCCACAGTAACGAGGCGCGTGACGTAACGTGGACACCCTGCAAGCAGAGCTGCGACCCGATGCAGCAGCCCTATTACTGCCACGGCGCCGTGAACGGACGGCAGGTCGGCGGCTGGGTATGCGCCTACGGCCCAGAGCTCGGCGGAACGACGGGCGAGAAGACGGCACTGGACAAATACATCGGCACGGGCGGAACCTGGCCGGGGGCGTATCTGCACGTCTGGCGCAAGCACCCGCAGGTGGAAAACCTGATGCGGCAGGGGTTCGGCGATGCGGTGACGCAGACCATTGATAACTATCTGAACATGTGCGGAAACTATTCCATGCTGCGCGACGCACCAAATATCCCGTGGGTCGATTGGAGCGAAACGAAGCCGCACCGAATGCTCGGCATGAGCAAGGAGGCCTACCGCACGCTGCGGGGCGAACACTGGGGCAGTGAGACGGCCGCACTCTGGGGGAAATACCGCAGAGAGGTGAAGAACGCGGACGCGCTGCAATTTATGCAGGAGGTCAGAAAGATTGGCGCGCAAAGCATGGAGAAGCTGCTCGGCATCCGAAACGTGGAGCCAGACATGACGCCAGCGCGCACGGTGCGCTATCTCGAAAAGCAAAAAATGCTCAAGGGCGGCGTGCAGCTGTTGCTCGATTACCGGCGCGTGCTGCGGGCGCTGTGGCTGGCGGACCAGAACGAAACGCTGTGGCCGCGCGATCTGCAAGCGGCGCACGACCGCGTAATGGAGATGTACGCGGCGCACGAGGGCGTGAAGTACTACTCGGCGGATTTTACGCCGGTCTATATCCGGCTCAAGGCGCTGGAATGGACGGACGGCGAACTCTGCATCCGCATCCCACAGGAGGAGCGGGAGCTGATCGACGAGGGAAAAACTCTGCGCCACTGCGTGGGCACCTACGGCAGGACACATTGCAGCGGCAAGCCGATCTTCTTTGTGCGGCACTACCGCAGGCCAGAGCGCAGCTATTACACGCTGAACATCGACCTAACGCGGGCGATGCCGAAGGAGATCCAGCTGCACGGCTACGGCAACGAACGCCACGGCGAGCGCAAGCAGTATGAGCACGGCATCCCGAAAAAGGTGCGCGACTTCTGCGACAGATGGGAGCGCGAGGTGCTGACGCCGTGGTTTATGGAGGAACAACGCAAAAAGTTCGCCGAAACGAACAAAGCAGACAAGAAAGCGAGGAAAGGCGCATGAGCGAAACAATGGAAATGGCCGTGGCCGGCGAGGTGCGCAGCATCACCGCCATCACGGACGAGATCATTTTTTACAAAAATGTCGGCGGACAGGCCGTCATCGAGATCGGCAAGCGGTTGATCGAGGCGAAAGCGCAGCTCAAACACGGGGAATGGCTGCCGTGGCTGAGCGAAAAAGTGGAGTTTTCGGAGACGAGCGCGCAGCGATTTATGCAGCTTGCGAGGGAGTACGGAAATACCTCACTGGTGGGGGATTTGGGGACCTCAAAAGCCTTGGTATTACTGGCTTTGCCGGCATCTGAGCGAGAGAATTTCGCAAGCGAAAAACACGTTGTCAACGGGGAAGAAAAAAGCGTCGCCGAGATGAGCAAACGCGAGCTTGAAGAGGCCATCCGGCAGCGCAAGCTCGCTGAGCTGGAACGCGACAAGGCGCGGCGCGAGTTGGACGAACAGCGCAAGGCCAACGAGGAGGCTGCGGCGGAAGCACAGAAGGCGCAGGACGCGGCGGACGCCGCCCGCGCCGAGGTGGAAAACGCGCAGGGAACGGCGCTGGCCGCGCAGGAGCGCGCGGCGGAGCTGGAACGGGAATTGAAAGCGCTGCGCGAGAAGCCCGTGGACGTGGCGGTGCAGACCGTGGACGCGAGCGAGGAACAGATCGCGGCGGCGGTGAAGGAGGCGGAACTTTCCGCCAAGGAGAAGATCGGCAATAAGGCTGAGGAGCTGAAAAAGGCCAGAGAGGACCTGGCACAAGCAAAAGCGGACGCGCAGGCCGCGGCAGAAAAGGCCGAAAAGGCAGAGGACGAGGCGGCGGCGCTGCGCGCTGAGCTGGACAAGGCCAGAAAAAGCGCCGCGGCGATGGACAACAAGGCACTCGCGGAGTTTGCCGTCCTGTTCCGGCAGGCACAGGAGACGGTGAACCGCATGACGGAGATCGTCGACGAGCTGGATGAGGAGAGCCGCCCGAAGATCTACCGCGCGCTGGGCGCGCTGCGGGACATGATCGCCGAAAAGGCAGGTGAGGGCGCGTGAAGCGCAGCGACTATCTGAAACTCTGCGTGAGCGCGGCGATGCTCAGCTACCGCAAGCCGAAGGTGCTGTACGCTGGGATCGAATATTACCCCGAGGGCTATGAGCTGCGATTCGACAAGAGCGGCAAGGCGGTACATAGAGCGATCCTGCGGGATGCGAGCAAGCACAACTGCCTTTTCTACTGCCCGCTGGCGAAGGTGCAGGAGGTAGAGGTATGAGGCCGACCGCCGAAGAGAGCGCCATGCTGAAAAAGTGGAAGCGCAGGCTTTGCCTGCAAGAGTGGCGAATAAGCCTTGAAACCAACCTTCGGCCCGAGGAAATGTCGATGGATGGCGTGGCGGGCTGCACTGAATGGTCGGAAGCCATTAAGACCGCTCGCATTGAGATCATCGATCCCGCCCACTATGGAGAACGCATTGTGCCGTTCAGCTTTGAAAAGACGCTGGTGCACGAGCTGCTGCACCTGAAATTGACGTTCTGGTGCCAGAACGAGGATAGCGTGAGCGACCGGCTCATGCACCAGATCATTGACGATCTGGCGAGGGCCTTCACGGAGGTAAATGTGTGAGTAAAGCGGTTTTAATCAGTATCCGCTCGAAGTGGTGCGAGAAGATTGCGAGCGGCAATAAGACGATTGAAGTGCGCAAGACGCGCCCGAAGATAGACACGCCGTTTAAGTGCTATATCTACTGCACGCTGCCAAAACATCCGCATGAGGACTTTATTGCGACGGACTATCCAAAGCCGCAGTTTTACAGCGGAGGCAAGGTCATCGGGGAGTTTACCTGCGACCGGATTTACGAGGTTGAAACCAAAGCGCGCGGCGGCAGCTACTACGTTAAGAACGAAGACCAGCCGACGACGAATTTTATCGCACGGCAGTCCTGCCTTGATCTCAAGGATATGCACGATTATCTGCACGCGCAAAAGGGCTACGGCTGGCACATTTCTAAGTTGGAAATCTACGATACGCCGAAGGAACTGATAGAATTTCACACTTGGGAAAAATGCAAATCATGCAGCAAAAGCGGGTACGAAAGCACAGCCTGTATCTATGATGAAAATTGCATGATTCCAGCGGCGATTACTAAAGCACCGCAAAGCTGGGGCTATGTGCAGGAGGTGGCGTGCGATGAATAGCATTCAGGCGAGCCAGATCATGGGCGGGAACGGCGCGAAGGCGCGCAAGGCGTCCGACCTCTATCCGACGCCGCCGGAGGTGACGGTGGCGCTGATGCGCTTTCTCAAGCTGCCGGGAGAAACGGTCGTATGGGAACCGGCCCGTGGGCAAGGGGATATGGTGCGAGCGCTGGCGAACTGCGGGATGGCTGTCTACGGCACGGACATCCGCGATGGGATAGACTTCCTGACCACTCGACAGCCGGGAAACGCACCTGCGGCCGACTGGATTATCACGAATCCGCCGTTTTCACTGGCGGAAGAATTCATTCGCCACGCGGCGGAGATCGGCAAGCCATTTGCGATGCTGCTCAAGGCGCAGTATTGGCACGCGGCGAAGCGGGCACAGCTCTTCCGCAAGATCCCGCCGAGCTACGTTCTGCCGCTGACGTGGCGGCCGGACTTCCTCTTCAAGGAGCGAGACGGTAAAAAGGGCGCAAGCCCACTCATGGATGTCATGTGGTGCGTGTGGCTGACGCCGCAGATGCAGGGCGTGCAGACAGTGTTCAAGCCGCTGATGCGGCCGGAAAAGGAAAAATGAGCATGTTTGTCGGAGAAACATATAGCTGGGTGCCGACGAGCTGGGAGGGGTCGAACGGGATCGTCTCAGCGCTCGGCAAGAAAGGCGGGGTACACGGGAGAATCGTGTACATCAACGAAAACCATCGGTATTTTACGGCGGAGGCGAACGTCGGCGGCGTGGTCATCCGCGAGAGCTTCAAATTTTAAGGAGGGTGCAGACATGTTGAGCTATAAGAACGAAAACGGAAAAGTGAAGGAACTGGCGGCCGGGGGGGGTCGATGGGAGACCTGCTCGCCGAATCGGCCTACCTGCTCACGGCGGTCTACAGTATGCTTGCGCGCAGAGACAAAGCGGCGGCGGAGATCTTCAAGGTAAGCATGATGATGGCCGTGAGAGACCCGGAATCGCCGGTATGGCAGGACCTAAAGCCGGACTGCCTCAGCATCGCACAGCGCGTCAAGCCGAAGGAGGGCAAGAGCGATGACAAGTGACGAGGTTTTGACGGCGCTGCGGTGCTGCGCAAGCGACAACTGCAACGGATGCCCGAGCCACAATAGAGGCCTGATCGGCACGAACTGCATCGGCAGAACGATGCGGGAAGCGGCTGATTTGATCGAATTCCAGCAGCAGGGCCTTGAGGCGCTGACGAAGATGGACGAGGGGCTGAAAAAGCGGGGCAGCACGCTGAAAGAGTTTCTGAGCCGCGGCGACGAAGTCGTACTGGGGCACATGGACCCGACGGGGCCGAGGGGAGAGCCGGGTGTTATAGGAGATGAGGGATGCGGCGGAGACGCCCCTGAGCCGAGAGGGCCTATCGGGCCGCGCGTCATAGGGGACGTTCCAAGATGCCCAGCGTGCGGGTCAAAGAACATCTTTTGGAACGCGGAGAAGGATATTAACACCTGCGCAGACTGCGGATGGCAGGATGAGGAGGGCTGACGGATGATGGGCTATCCCTATTTTTCCTTACGCGATCTGCGCAAGATGGAACGCACGCTGGCGGTCTCGGACGCGGCATTCGGAAGATATTGCAAACGCACACAGAAGAAGCGGCGCAGGGATGCGCGGCGGAACAGGAGGAAATGATGGTTTCGGACGAGGCATTGAAAAAGCTGCAAGAGCAGATCGCGGCGTGGCCGATGGAACGGCGATTCGTGGTGCAGCAGCTCATTCGGGATTATTTGAGGAACCGGGAAGACCTGCGCGCCTACGAGGCGACAAGGCTGACGCCGCGCGGGGTCGAAATCCTCAAGGAAGAAAAGCTCAGCAGCGACGGCATGATCCTGCTCGGGCGACTGATGGGCAAGAAGCTACACGAGATCGGCTGCGAACGCCTGCGCGAGCTGGTCGAGGCCGGCGCGGACGGGCGCGCGATCACGCTGCCGTGCAAGCTCGGCGGCGAAGTGTGGGTGCCCGGCTGCGGCAGAACGGTGAAACTGCGCGTCGTCGAGGCGGCGCCGCTTCTGCAAGGCGAGGACGGTGAGGGCTATGAGAAGCTGAGCGACTTCGGCAAGACATTTTTCGCGACGAAAGAAGGAGCGGAGGAGGCAAAGCGAAATGAATGGTTTACTTGAAAAGCTGCGGCGGGGCGCGATCAGGGCGCTCGGCGGGTACGTCGAGCAGGTTCCGCCGCCGAAACCGCAGGACAGAGTACTCATCAAGGAAGAGCGCTACCGCGTCAGGAAGATCGAGGTGCGGGCGATGCCGTTTGACAACGGGCCGCGTGCAGAGGAGCTTTTGCAGAGGTACAAGAAATACAGCAGCGAGCGGCTGGCGGACATGCTGGCAAAAAAGATGCTGGAAAGCGGGGCAATCCGCATCGAGGAAAGACCGGCGGCTGGAAAATTCGGCGGCAGTGAGCTATGCGCAACGGTTTACGTCGCGTTTCCGCAGAACGACGGAGGATATGTGACATGAAACGACTGACGAGCGAAGAGGTCAGAGTGGACGAGAGCGTGGACCGGTATCTCGGCCCGCTCGCCGACCTTGAAGGCATGAAGCCGAAGCTGCTGGACCTGGTTCTGAACGGTCCGGCGCTGAACGGTGTATCGAAGGACGTACTGCGGCAGATCATTCGGCAGCTCTACAGCGCGCTTGCCGCCTATGAGGACACGGGAATAACGGCGGAGGAGATCACGGCGACGGCCTCGCTCCCGATGTTCGTCAAGGTGGCCTCGGCGGCGTTGGGCACCACGCCCGACCACCTGCGCGAGCTGGTTGACGCCGACAAGGACGGGCGGCTGGTGGTGCTGCCGTGCAAGGTGGGCGAAAAACTATGGGTAATCGGACGAGACAATGTGCCACGAGAAATGGCGCTTGAAGTGCCGGACATCAGAACGGTATGCACGGACGAGGACAACTTGTGTATGTCAACGTGCAATCGCAAGCCGGACGGGTTCTGCGCGTATCGCCTGCGTAATGATGGCGCAGACGTTGGCAAGACCGTATTCCTCACCCGCGAGGAGGCGGAGAAAGCATTGGAGGGCATGACATGTTAGACACTTTGAATTTGCGCGGCGGGAGCACGAGCCAGTCGGTACACGTGAACGCCGTGACCGGCGCGATCTTGAAAAACCATCCGAAAAGCTGGTTTACGCGGTTCAACCTGACAAGCGAATACGCGAAAACGCTCTTCGCCGAGGGCGGGCACAAGGCGATGAAAAAGGTGAGCATCAGGAGCGATCCGACCGATTGGAGGGGCTATACCCGCAACGAACGCGACCCCGACAAGGATATCACGATCCTGCAAATGGTTATTTGCGGCGACATGGAGGTCATCGCGGAGCTCGTCTACACCAAGGACTATGAGGGCCGAGAGGGGCCGAGGGAGGGCTGACGGATGGTGCAGGTATATTGCGATCGGTGCGGGCGGGTCATCACGGGGATGAGCGCGCACGAGCGCGTGAGCGTGACGGCGAGCGGCGCGGGCGGCGGGGAGATCGCGAAGCTCGACTTCTGCACATACTGCGCGGACTGGGCCATCAACACGCTGATGCGGCGGACGATGCTCGGCGCGGGCGAGAAAAAGGGCGCGAGGGCGGACAAGCCCGCGCCCATCGCGCCGCCGAAGAGCGAAAAGGACGGCCTTGCGTGGACGGCGGGACAGGACAAGCGGCCGGCCGCGGAAGCACAGCCGCCCGAACCGCTCCCGACGCTAAGCGTCAAGGGCTACGGCGCGGCGGAGAAGCGGAAAATCTTCGACGCGCTGGTGCGCTACAAGGTGCGGACCGGCCCGGGGTGGACGGAGCGTGTGAGCAAGGCCTGCGGCGGGGACGTGAGCCGCGAGACGCTGCGCGCGATCGTCGTGGACGGGCTGATGGTCGACATCCACGTGTGGCGCGTCATTGAGCGCGGGCTCAGCGACCTGGGCGCGATGGAGAAAAAGGCATGAAGGTGACGTTTATTTTGCAGGCCGACGTGCCGGAGAGCGCTATCCAGGGCATCAAGGAGCGCGCGGCGATGGACCTTGAGCGCTACGGCGACGTGAAGGTCGTGAAGATCCTCGTCGAGAAGCTGCGCGAGCACGAGCAGTTACATCTTTAATCACGCCTGCGGGCGAAAAAGAAAGGAAGCAGAACCATGAAACAGTACATCGGAACGAAACTTATCGAGGCAGTACCGGCTATCCGCAAGGGCGGCGAAGTTTACGAGAAGACCCAGCCCATCCCAAGAAGCATGGAGCCCGAGGAAGACGGCTATAAGGTCCGCTACCCTGACGGATATGAATCTTTCAGTCCAAAGCAGGTATTTGAAGAGGCGTATCGCCCGACTGACGGTATGAGCTTCGGTCTCGCCATCGAGGCGGCGAAGAAGGGCATGAAGATCGCCCGCGTGGGCTGGAACGGCAAGAACCAGTACGTCGAGCTTGCGGAGCGCATCAGCTACGAGAATGCCGCGCACGAGGTCATCAACGCGCAGCACGAGGCCATCGGTAACAAGGCGCTCGCCTTTGTCGGCACGAGCGGCGTGCAACTCGGCTGGCTCGCCTCTCAGGCGGACATGCTGGCCGACGACTGGCGGATCGTGGAGGGCTGAGCGATGCAGAAGATCAACATTAAAAAAGTCACGAAGGAGCAGATGCTCAAGATGCTCGAGGAAGCGGCGGAAAAGCAGGAAGCGGCGGAAGCCGAGGCGGCGGCACATTTTAAGGACGGCGTAAAACTGGCCGAGGAAAATGAAAAGCTGCGTGGAGAGATCAGCGCGCTGACGGAAAAGCTCGAGGAGAATGAAAAGGCGCTGGAAGAGGTCACCGCGAAGTATAAGAGCGCGGACCATTCGGCGGCGATGCTGCGGTCGCGTATCGACGAGGCAGAGAAGATGCGCGACCAGGCGCTCGAGGAGCACGGCGAGGACATGAAGGCCATCGAGAAGGCAAAGAACGAAAGCCGCGAGCTGGCAAAGCAGCTCGGCGAGCGCATGGTGGAGCTCAAGGCCGCGGAAGAGAACGCGCGCAAGGCCGCGGTAGAGACGAACAGCATCAGGGCGCAGCTGAGCGAGGCGGAGGCAAACGCAAAGCGCAAGGAAGAGCTGCTGTGCGCGGCGCTGAATGCGTTAAAAAAAGAGAAGGCCATCAAAGAGGACTATCACGAAAGCCTCAAGTGGTGCATGGCGCATCCGTGGCGCAACGTGTGGCGCTGCATGAAAGAGTATTTCCGCTTCTGACGAACAAAGAGCGGGAGAGGAGGGCGAGAGCGATGTTCCGATACAAAAAGAGCGTGCCGGTGAGCTATGAGAGGCAGGGATATATCTATTTTTCATCGCTGCTGTATCGAGAAATGCCGGAGAAGGCGCAGCGGAAGATCCTCAACCTGTGCATGGAGTGCGGCGGCGGGGACTACTACCGGGCACTTTTCGAATTCGTGACGACGGACGCGAACGCGACGTACATCTGCATGAAGCACAGCCTCTCCCGCTCGACGCTCGAGCGGATCGTGCGGAAGTATTACGAGGGTTTCCCGCGGAGACTGTGACAGGGCTTCGGCCCTGTGTGCGCTGCCGCCGAAAGGGCGCGGCGGCGCACAGAAGGCCGAACACACATTATTCAATATCACGCGTGCGCACGCGCGCGTGATTCGAGCTTGTAACGTATCTTAACTTAGCGAACAATTCCGAAGCAGGAGGACGGGGCTATGTATCGGGGTAGAACATTCAACCGCGAGCGCGTATACGTGTGCGGCAATTATCTGGACGGTGATATCTATCCTGTCTTTCAGAAGCCGGGAGAGCGCAGAAAGAGATGCCGCCCGACGAGCGAGATCCAGAAGAAGCTCAACCAGAGGAACGCGGCGAAGAGATTGACGCGCATCGTGCACATGAACTTCACGAGCCGCGACCTTGCGCTGCATCTGACCTACGATCCCGCCCACACGCCGGAGAGCGCAGAGGACGCGCTGCGCATCGTGCAGAACTATCTGCGCACGCTCAAGCGGCGGTACCGCAAGCTCGGGATCGAATTCAAGTACATACTCTCCACGGAAAAGGGCGGACGCGGCGGACGCATCCACCATCATCTCATCATTTCGGGCGGGCTTGACCGCGACACGCTGGAATCGCTGTGGGGGCGCGGCTACGCCAACAGCAAGCGCCTGCAATTTGGCGACGAGGGCGTGAGCGGCCTGACGCATTACATCACGAAGGATGACGCGAGCTACAAGCGGTGGAGCGGCAGCCGGAACCTCGTCCAGCCGGAGGCGGCAACGTCAGACGGCAAGCTCACGATGGACGAGACCGAAGAGCTGGCCGAGGCTGTGGAGGACGGGCTTGCCTATGACTGGTTCGAGGAGCGCTATCCGGAATTCGAGCTTGTGAGCTGCGAGTGCATCCGCAACAGCATGAACCGCGGCGCGTACATCCATTTCGAGATGCGGCGGCGCCGGTAACAACAGCATACAGCAAACGCAACACGACGACGCGCGCGGGGGAGCCTGGGCGCGCTGCATGCATGCTCTCGCGCGTGCGCGTGCGAGGAAAAGCCGCAAGCCCTGATTTGACAAGGGTTTGCGGCTCTTTTTTGCCCTCAAAAAGTTGACGGTTCGTGACCTGTTGCATTTGCTACACTTTTTGAAAACAAGGCAAGCGCGCCGAGGGGAGGGGTGCGGATGGCGCGGCAGAAGAAATACACGGCGGCAACGCTGGGCAAGGCCTGCGAGCGCTATTTCGCAGCGATCACGCGGCGCGTGAAGGTCACGGAAATGGTGGACAGCGGCAAGCGCGACGACAAGGGTCATGTGATCCTCATCCCCGTGCCGGTGAAAAACACGCTGGGCGAAGAGGTCGAGGTGACGGAGTACATCATCCCGCCGAGCATGCACGAGCTGTGTGCCTTTCTTCGTATCGACCGGGCGACGTGGAGCCGGTACATGGGCGAGAGCGAGGAATTCGCGGCCGTCGGCGAGCGGGTGCGCGAGCGCATGAAGGCCTGGAACGAGCACGAGATGCTGACGCGACCGGGCAAGGACCTGAAAGGAATCCTCTTCAACCTGACGAACAACTACGGCTACAGCGAGAAGAAAGAGGTCGAGCTCGGCGAGCGGGCGACAAAGACCGTGACAGCGGCAAGCATCCCGCTCGAGGAGCGGCAAGCGATGCTGCGCGAGCTGATGCAGGAGTTTGAGCACGATGGCGGCGACGAAGACGCGGACCTATGAGCGAGAGCTTGAGGTGGCGCTGTGGTGGCGGGACTTCCGCGCGACGAACAACGCGCGCTTCCTGCCGCTGCTGTTTGACCGGCACCGCTACCTCGTCCTGAAAGGCGGCGGCGGCAGCGGCAAGTCGATCTTCGCAGGGCGCAAGGTGCTCGAGCGCGTGACAAGCGAGCCGGGGCACCGCTGGCTGGTGTGCCGCAAGGTGGCGCGGACGCTGCGCGAGAGCTGCTTTGAGCAGCTGCGCGGGCAGATATCCGACTTCTACCCCGACAGCGGGGCGAAGGTCAACAAGAGTGACATGAGCATTTCGTTTGCGAACGGCAGCAAGATCCTGTTCGCGGGCCTCGACGACGTGGAAAAGCTCAAGTCGATCTACGACATCACGGGCATCTGGATCGAGGAAGCGAGCGAGCTGGAGCAGGGAGACTTCGACCAGCTGGACATCCGACTGCGCACAGACTTCCCCTATTACCTGCAAATGATCCTGACGTTCAATCCCATTTCGATCACGCACTGGCTCAAGAAGCGATTTTTCGACCGCAAGGACCCGCGCGCGACGGTGCACGAGAGCACGTATCTCGACAACCGCTTTCTGACGGCGGAGGCCATCACGACGCTCGAAGCCTTCAAAGAGACGGACGAGTACTACTACCAGGTCTATTGTCTCGGTCAATGGGGCGTGACGGGCAAGACGGTGTTCGACGCGAAAAAGGTGAGCGAGCGGCTGCTCATCGTCGAGCGGGCGAAGAAGCCGAGGCGCGGCTACTTCGAAAATGTCGTCAAGGAAGACGGCGTACACCTCGAGCGCTGGGCGTGGGTGGACGATCCGGACGGCGCGGTGACGATCTACGAAGAGCCGGCACCGGGGAGGCCGTATGTCATCGGCGGCGACACGGCGGGCGACGGCAGCGATTATTTCGTCGGGCAGGTGCTCGACAACATCACGGGCAAGCAGGTCTGCACGCTGCGCCACCAGTACGACGAGGACACGTATGCGCGGCAGATGTACTGCCTCGGCAAGTACTACAACGACGCGCTGCTCGCCATCGAGACGAACTTCTCGACGTACCCGACGAAGCTGCTCGACCTGATGGGCTACCGCAACCTGTATGTGCGCGAGGTGGAGGACGACTTCACAGGCAAGATCAAGCACGCCTTCGGCTTCCAGACGAACCGACTGACGAGACCGGTGATCCTGTCTGAGCTCATCCGCATTTTGCGCGAGAGCATGAGCACGGTGAACGACCGCGACACGCTGCTCGAGATGCTGACATTCGTGCGGCGGGAGAAAGACTTGCAGGGCGAGGCCGAGCCGGGCGCTCACGATGACTGCGTGATGGCGCTGGCAATCGCGCACTATGCGCGGCCCCAGCAGACGATGGAAATTAAGACCGCCGGCAGCACGAAGAAAACGCGCTGGACGGCGGACATGTGGGAGGACTACAACAGCGCGAGCGAGACCGAGCGGGCAGAAATGCTGGCGCTATGGGGCGAGCCGCGATGAGAGGGAGAAAAGACATGGAAGAAAAAGCAAAGACAAGCACGATCAGCGAGGAGCTGCGCGAGTGGCAGGCGAGGCTCAATGAGAGCGACGCCAAGTGGTCGAAAGAAGTCGAAAAAATGAACGAGCGCGAGGCGGTCTACAACGGGGACCGCACGATGCAGCCGCTCGTCCCCGGCGACACGCACCGCGACGGCACGCTGAAAAAGACAAGCCACGTGCGCAACATCACGTTTGAGAACATCGAAAGCCAGGTATCGAGCAGCATTCCGCAGCCGAAGGTGACGCCGCGGCGCAAGAAGGACGAGCACCTGGCCGACGTGATCGAGCACTTTCTGCGCAACGAGCTCGACCGGCTCCCGTTTGAGGCGCTGAACGATCTGGCCGAGCGCACGGTGCCCATTCAGGGCGGCGTGGGCTTTTTGGTCGAGTGGGACAACACGAAGCGCACGAGCACGACCGTCGGCGAGGTGAACGTGACGCTCATCCATCCGCAGCAGTTCGCGCCGCAGCCGAACGTCTACACGGGCATTGCCGACATGGATTATTTCATCGTCAAGGTGCCGACGACGAAGGGCTACGTCGAGCGCCGCTACGGCGTGCTGCTTGAAAACGAGGGCGAGAGCGAGCCGGATGTCCGCGGCGGCGACGGCTCCACGAGCGACCGGAACCTGACGCTTTACATCGGCTACAAGCTCAACGAGCGCGGCGGCATCGACCGCTACACGTGGGTGAATGACACAGAGCTCGAAAACCTCAAGGACTATCAGGCACGCAGGCAGCCGGTGTGCAAGAGCTGCGGCAAGGTAAAGCCGCTGCCGGGGCAGGAGGTAAACGGCGCGGCCTACTCAGGCGGTGCGTGCCCGTGGTGCGGCGGCAAGGACTGGGAGAGCAAGACGCAGGACTTCGAAGAGCTCTACGCGCCGGTACAGCGCAGCGACGGCATGTTTATCGGCGGGATGCAGGAGACGGTGGACGAAAACGGCCTGCCGGTACAGGCACCGGTGCGCATCCCGTATTACCGGCCGGACCGCTACCCGATCATCTTGCAGCGCAGCGTGAGCGTCTTCGGCCAGCTGCTCGGGAACAGCGACGTTGACATGATCCGCGACCAGCAGAACACGAGCAACCGCATCGAGCAGAAGATCATCGACCGACTGATGAAGGCGGGCACGCGCATCACGCTCCCCGACCGGGTAGACCTGCGTACCGATCCCGAGGACGGCGAGCGCTGGTACATCGGAAAGCCGAGCGACAAAAGCCTCATCGACGTCTACGATTTTTCGGGCAATTTGCAGTACGAGCTCACGTATCTCGCGCAGGTGTACGAAGAGGCGCGACAGATCATCGGCATTACGGACAGCTTTCAGGGTAGGCAGGACACGACCGCGACGAGCGGCAAGGCCAAGGAATTCTCCGCCGCGCAGGCGGCGGGACGCCTCGAGAGCAAGCGCGTGATGAAAAACGCGGCCTATGCCGAGCTCTTTGAAACGATGTTCAAATTCTGGCTGGCGTATTCAGATGAGCCGCGGCCTGTGACGTATAAGGACAGCACGGGCGAGACGATGTACGAGGAGTTCAACCGCTACGACTTCCTCGAAGAGGGCGAAGACGGAGAGCTGCACTGGAACGATCAGTTCCTCTTCTCGTGCGACACGAGCGCGCCGCTGGCGAGCAACCGCGAGGCGATGTGGCAGGAGACGCGGCAGAACCTTGAGGGCGGGGCCTTCGGTGACCCGACGGACCTTGAAACGCTCATTTTGTTCTGGGCGAAGATGGAGGAGCTGCACTACCCCGGCGCGGCGCAGACGAAAAAGCACCTCGAGGAGAAGATGCAGCGCCAGGAAGAGATGGCCGCGCAGCAGGCGGCGGCGCAGCAGGCGGCCATGCAGGGTGATATGCCGGGCGGCGGCGCGGGCGTGCCGGACGATCTGGCTGCGGCGATCGACGCGCAGGCACAAGCCGACGCGATGAACGCCGCGAGCGGACAGGCGAAAGAGCTTTACACGCCGCAGTAAGAAAGGCTAAAGGCGCGAAAGAAGGCGCGCAGAGCATACAGTCTCCCCACAAGGGGGGCGCCGCATCCGTAAGGCAGCGGAGCTGCCAACGGCTGCGCAGCGCAGGGCGACAGCGGGAAAATGCCAAATCCGAAGGAAAGGAGGACGCGGGCATGAGTGATAAGAGCGGTTACGTCGGCAGAATCAAGAATGGCGGCACGCAGGTCGTGAAAGCGCCGAACCAGCAGACCGACGTGAAGAAGGGCGTTATTCATACCGGCTCCGATTTGAGAACCGGCAAGAAGTAAGGCAAGCGGAAACGCTTCACATGATTGTCCCCGCAAGGGGGACGCCGCATCCGCAAGGCAGCAGAGCTGCCAACGGCTGCACAGCGCACGGCGAGAGCGGGAACATGCCAGAGAGGAAGAGAACATGGAATTCACGGAAAAAGACGTCTTTGAAGCGATGGGCCTGACGGTGCCGCCTGACGAGGCAGGCACGCAGCAGGAGCCCACAGGCGCAAACGAGCCGGGCGCCGCTGCCCCGGCCGCAGAAGAGACCAACGGCACGCCGGAGGGCGGCGATACCGGCACGACGGGCGGCGAGGGCGCAGAGGGCGCCGCAACCGCTCCCGAGGGCCAGGACGGCGCGGAAGGCGCAGAAGACAACAACGATGCGGAGGGCGCGAAGAAGGAGCAGACCCCCGACGAGCGCAGAGCCCACGCGGCGGCGCGGCGCAGAGCCGAGCAGCAGGCCGCGGTGGACGCGGCGCTCAAGGCGCAGAGCGAGAAGATGGCCGCGGAGTGGAAGGCTTTTTTCGAAAGTGCGGGGCTCAAGAACACGATCACGGGCGAGCCCATCGCGACGAAGGAGCAGTTTGACGAATGGTCGAAGTCCTTCAAGCAGCAGAAGCTCGAAAGCGACCTCAAGGCCGGGAAGCTGACGCAGGAATCTCTCAATGAGGCGATCAGCGAGAATCCTGTCGTCAAGCGGGCAGCCGAGATCGTGGCGGCGCATGAGCGCGAGCAGGCCGCGGCGGAGCAGGAGAAAATGCAGCGCGCCATCGACGAGCAGATCAAGAAGATCCACGCGCTCGAGCCCGAGGTGAACGGCGTGGAGGATCTTTTGAAGCTCCCCGAGAGCGAGGAATTCTACGCGCGCGTGAAGAGCGGCATGTCGTTTTACGATGCCTACCTCATCTCGACGCACGAGCGGCGAGAGAAGGCGCTGGCCGAGGCGGCGAGAGCGCAGGCCTTGACGGGTCAGAGGGGCAAGGACCACCTGACCGGCGCGGCGGCATCCCGCGGCGCGGGCGGCAAGGTCGTGACGAGCGAGGAGCTGGCGAGCTTCCGCATCTTCAATCCCACGGCGACGGACGAGGAGATCCGCACGTGGATCGAGAAGAACAGAAATTAACAAGACAAGGAGGAACGCAATGTTTATTCCCATCAAATCGACGGACGGGGCAATGACCCCGTTTGAGTACATCGAAGCGGCGGCGGGCACGTATCAGGTCGGCCAGCTGCTCAACGTGACGGACGGCAAGCTGGCGGCGATCTCTGCCGACCAGGCGACCACGCCGCCCTACGTGTGCATGCAGAGCGGCACGGTGGCCGCGGGCGAGCTGCTGGCGGTGACGCGCGTGCAGGGCAAGTACACCTTTGAGACCGAGCTCGCGGCGGCCGCAGCGGCCGTGAAGGTCGGCACCAAGATCCAGGTGGCGAGCGGCGGTCTCAAGGCAAAGTACGTCACGGGCGCATCGGACGCGGCGGCGCCCGGCACGTTCGAGGTCGTGAGCCTTGAGGGCACGGCAGCGGGCAGCATGATCCGCGGCCGCTTTGTCTAAGGAAAACGGAAGAGAGGAGAGAAAGTAAGCAATGAAAATCATTTTTTCGGAATCGAGCAACCTGAACAACAGCGTTTACGGCAACTGCCAGGCGCCGATCAAGATGTTCCTCGAAAAGCGCGGCGAGGAATTTGAGCAGAACAGCGTGCTCAAGAACCTGTTCCTGATGGGTTCTTCCAAGAACTACGGCGACGTGATGACCACGCTGACGGCCATGAGCGGCTTTGAGCCCGTGGGCGAGAACGGCGCTTATCCGCTGGACGGCATGCAGGAGGGCTACCAGAAATTCCTCAAGTACCAGACGTGGAAGGATTCTTTCAGCGTGTCCAAGGAGATGATCGAGGACGGCAAGCTGCTCGACATGCGCAAGCAGCCTGCGGCCTTTATGACCTCTTACAAGCGCACGCGCGAGCTCTTCGGCGCGGCGCTGTACGGCGCGGCCATGATGGGCAACGGCAGCGTGACCTTTAAGGGCGTCAAGTTCGACCTGACGGGCGCGGACGGCAGCAACCTGTTCGCCAAGGAGCACGTGCCCAAGGTGAGCGGCGACAAGCAGTGCAACTGCTTCAAGGATGCGTTCAGCGTGGACACGCTGGGCAAGCTCGAGACCAAGATGCACCTGTTCCGCGGCGACAACGACGAGATCCTTGACGTGGCCCCCGACACGATCCTCATCCCCGAGAACGCCGACCTCAAGAAGGCGGTATTCGCGGCCATCGGCGCGGACAAGGACCCCGTGAGCGCGAACAACGCCTTCAACTATCAGTACGGCCGCTGGAACGTCATCGTGTGGCCGTATCTGAACCACTACATCACAAACGGTGTTTCCCCGTGGGTGCTGTTGGACAGCAAGTACAACGAGACCTACGGCGGCGCGGTGTGGAATGACCGCATCCAGCTTGAGGCGCGCTCGACCATCGACGAGAACACCGACGCGAACGTCTGGCGCGGCCGCAGCCGCTTCAACGCGTGCTTCAACGACTGGCGCTTCGCCGCCATCGGCGGTATCGCGGCGGGCAACTCGCTCTAAGCTAAATAGCCAAGGCGGGCGTGGGACAAGACCCGCGCCCGCCTTTATCCATCATTGAGAGAGGAGAGAAGAACATGACGCCGAGAAAAGCGATGCAGCACGCCGACACGGCGAAGCCGAACGCCTTTCCCGAAGAGGAAAAATTCGAATGGCTCAAGGCACTTGAGGGCAGGATCGCGGCGGACGTGCTGCTGGCGACGCCGGAAGAGCTCGAGCAGATCATGGCGACCGGCTATCCGGACGGCATGGACGAGGAGCTGCTGGTGAAGGCCCCGCACGATGAGCTGTACGTGCTGTACCTCAAGGCGAAGATCGATGCGGAGAACGGCGAGTACAGCCGGTATGCCGATTCGAGCCAGCTCTATAACGAGGCCTACGGCAATTTTGCCCGCTATTGGGGCAGGACGCATGAACCGGCGCAGGGCTACGAGAGGGGGTACGAGATCGTATGAGAGAGATTGAAGTGCGCGAGCTGCCGTATCTGCCGCTGGGCCATCAGGGCGAGAACGAGGCGCAGAGGATCGTCTGGCGCGGCCTTGCGGACAGTTGGGCGCGGCTGTACGGCGAGGGCGTCTTCGCGCTGACGGTGCTGCGCGAGGGCGACAGCGCACCGTACCCCGCGAGCGTAACGAGCGAGAACGGCGATGTGATCTGGACGCTGAGCAACGCCGACACCGCAAAGGCGGGCGAGGGCATGGCCGAGCTCACCTACACCGTGGGCGGCGCGATTGCCAAGAGCCGGACGTGGCGCACGGTGGTCGAGCCGTCGCTGAGCGCAAACGGCACGACCGAGCCGCCCGCAGCTTATCAAAGCTGGGTCGACGAGGTTTTGCAGGCGGCGGCGGATGCGGAGACGGCGGTTTCCAAGATGCCCTACGTCGACGAGACCACGGGAAACTGGTTCAAGTGGGACGCCGCGGCGGGCGCTTTTGCCGACACGGGCGTTGCCGCGACCGGCCCACAGGGTGAAGTCGGACCAAAGGGAGATACCGGCGAGCAGGGGCCCAAGGGCGACACAGGCGCAACCGGCCCCAAGGGAGACACGGGCGCAACCGGCGCACAGGGCCCCAAGGGAGAGACCGGCGCGACCGGCGCGACGGGTCCCCAAGGCCCCAAAGGTGAAACCGGCGCGCGCGGCCCGCAGGGGGAGCAGGGTATTCAAGGAGAGACCGGCCCCGTTGGCCCGCAGGGTGCAAAGGGAGACAAGGGCAATGCCTTTACCTATTCCGACTTTACGGCGGCACAGCTTGCAGCGCTGAAAGGCGACAAGGGCGATACTGGCCCCCAAGGAGAGAAAGGTGACACCGGCGCGACCGGACCGACCGGCCCCGAAGGCCCGCGCGGCCCGCAGGGCGAACAGGGCCCGCAGGGGCAGACCGGCCCGCAAGGCGAGCAGGGCCCCGCTGGACCCAAGGGGGAGACCGGCAGCGGCTTCAAGGTGCTGGGCTACTACGGCACAAAGACTGCGCTGGACGCCGCGCAGAAAGCGACCGCAGCGGCGGGCGATGCTTACGGCGTGGGCACGGCAGAGCCCTATGACATCTACATTTTCGACGGCATTACCGGCGAGTTCATCAACAACGGTCCCTTGCAGGGCGCGAAAGGCGACACGGGGCCCGAGGGCCCGCAGGGGCCGAAAGGCGATCCCGGCGAGACGGGCCCGCAAGGCCCTGCCGGGGCGGATGGAGCCAAGGGCGCAGACGGCGCCGCCGGTAAGGACGGCGTGACGTTCACGCCGAGCATGAGCGACGACGGCGACCTGTCGTGGACGAACGACGGCGGCAAGGCGAATCCGCAGACCGTGAACCTCAAGGGCCCGAAGGGCGACACGGGCGCACGGGGGCCTGCCGGTGCTGACGGCGCGAAGGGAGACACCGGCCCCGAGGGCCCGAGAGGGCCGCAGGGAGAAACCGGTCCGCAAGGTGAAACCGGCGCAACTGGGCCGCAAGGCCCCACGGGTCCCCAAGGCAAGACGGGCCCCGCGGGTGCAGATGGCGCGAAGGGCGCGGACGGCGCAAAAGGCGCGACCTTTACGCCCGCTGTGTCCGCGGCGGGAGACCTGAGCTGGACGAACGACGGCGGGCTCGCGAATCCCGCGACCGTCAACCTCATGGGCCCGCAAGGCCCGCAGGGTGAGAAAGGCCCGCAGGGCGAAAAGGGCGACACGGGCGCGACCGGCCCGCAGGGCCCCGCAGGCCCCGTCAATGTCCCCTCCACTACATCTCTCCTCAAGGGCAATGGCTCGGGCGGGCTGGTGGCGGCGACGCGCGGCAGCGACTATATCGCGAGCGGCAACATCGTTAAGCAAACGCTCGTGGCATCGAAATCCACGCCCACCGAGAACTACGCGATCAACTGGGTGTACGGCTAAGGAGGTGCTGAGATGGCAAATGCACAACTTGGCAGTAAGGCTGTCGGCAGCATCGTCAAGCTGAAAGTCAACGGTACGGCAAAAGAGTTCATTGTCGTGCATCAGGGCAAGCCCGGATCGATGTACGATGACTCCTGCAACGGCACTTGGCTGTTGATGAAGGACATCTACGAGAATCGTGTCTGGCAGAGCGGAGACATCAACAAGTACGAAAGCAGCGACATCCACGCCTACCTGAACAGCACGTTTCTTAACCTATTCGACAGCAATATCAAGGACGCCATTAAGCAGGTGAAGATTCCCTATCGCAAGAACGGCGGTTCGGACGGCACCGACCAGAGCGGCGCGAACGGGCTGCCCTGCAAGGTGTTCCTGCTATCCGGTCCTGAAGCCGGCTTGGCTGGCGCAAGCTATATACCGAATGATGGCACTAAGCTGGATTACTTCAACGCGAACACCGGAGTAGACTCCAAGCGCATTGCATATCTGAGTGGTACGGCCACTGCTTGGTGGCTCCGCTCCCCGAGCACCTACAGCGCCAACTACGTGTTGGTCGTCAACTCCGACGGCGGCTACAACGACGACTACGCATCCAACTCGAGCGGCATTCGCCCCGCTTTGATGCTCCCGCAGGACATGGAAGTCGACAGCTCGGGCAATGTCACGCCGCCCCCACCGCCCGCTACACACAAAACTCTCGTCAACGGCACGGCCTACGAAGTGAAGGGCGGGAAGTGCATGGTCAACGGCACGGCGTACGACATCAAGAAGGGCAGGACGCTTATCGGCGGGACGGGCTATGACCTCACGTTTGCGCCGTCCTACAACCCGGTCTTTGCCAACAACACATGGGAGCAGATCATTGCGGCGTGCCATAATAACGAGGTGCCGGACACGTGGAAGGCGGCAGACCATAAGCCCATGACCATCGGCGGCGTGGACTACCAGATCGACATCATCGGCAAGAACCACGACGACTATTCAGACGGCTCGGGCAAGGCTCCGCTGACGTTCCAACTGCATGACTGCTATAAACTAAAGAAGGCAATGCACAATACTACTACCAACTCAAAAGGCTGGTCCAGGTGTGACATGCGGGAAACAAACCTACCTATCATTTTGAAACAGATGCCAACGGAGGTACAGAGCGGCATCCGAGAAGTGAACAAGCTAACCTCGGAAAGCCGTACCATCGTCACTACGGCAGATAAGCTATTCTTACTGAGTGAGATTGAGATTTTTGGTAGTGATAAGAATTCCGGCAAAGGCGAGGGCACGCAGTACAACTACTACAGAGCTGGCAACAGCAAGGTGAAGAACTACATCGATAGCGCGATCGAGTGGTGGGAGCGTTCTCCGTATAACGGTAATACAAGATTTTACTGTTGTGTTAATTATGAAGGCGCATCCATGTCCAGGAGTGCAAACGTTGTTTCTGGCGTGCCCTTTGCTTTCTGCTTTTAATTTACAAGGAGGATTTACCCTATGGCAACTTACATCAAAGTCAACAACACCGAATATCCCGCAGAGATCAACGGCAACCCCAAAGACCGCTCGTGGGGCGAGCGCGACACCAAAACCATCACGCTCACTATGTCCCACGACGCCGTGGCGGCGCTGCTGCCCGACAACACCCCGTGGAGCATCGTCCAGCGCGACATGGTGGACGTGCTGGACGAGCAGGGCCAGCCCACTGGCGAGACAAAAGAGGTCGTCAACGAGTACGACAACAGCGAGTACAGTCTCGCGGGTGACATCACTGACCACCGTAATGGCACCGTATCTATCAAGATGGGCAAGCCTACGGAGACGGAGAACGCTGTCGGCGCGGTGGTCGCCCTCGCAGGTGAGGTCGTGACCATGGCGCGCGCCGCAGAGCTGCGACCGGTCATCGAGCAGGCCAGCGCGTCGCTCTCTGACGGCGAGGCGGCGAAGTCGCCCGAGCTGTTCCCGCGCTGGGCATATCCCGTCAGCTACATTGTGGGCAACCGCGTAAGCGACGGCGGCAAGCTCTACAAGTGCCAGCAGGCGCACACCTCGCAGGAGGGCTGGAAGCCGAGCGCAACGCCCGCGCTCTGGGTCGTGATCGACGTTACCCACGCGGGCACGCAGGATGACCCGATTCCGGCCGCTCGCGGTATGGAGTACACTTATGGTCTTTATTACAAAGACCCTGAGGACACTAAGCTGTACCTGTGCGAGCGTACAGGTGAGCAGTCCGGCAACAAAATCACTCTTCAGTATTTGCCGCACGAGCTGGCGGGGCAGTATTTTAAGGCGGTGAACGCATGACGGCGGCGTTGATTTCCGCCGCGGCGGCGGTGGTGGTGGCACTCATCGAGGCCATCGCCGCCCGCGACCGTCGGCGCGACAAGAAGGAGCGCGAGAAAGCCGCCGAGCAGCAGAAGATGCAGGAGCAGCTGATGCTCAAGCTCATCGAGGGCAGCTGGGCGGCTATCGCACTGGGTGAGGCGACAGCGAAGGCGATGCAGCGCATTCCCGACGCGCACTGCAACGGGGACATGCACGCCGCACTGGACTACGCCGCCGAAGTGAAGCACAAGCAAAAAGAATTTTTGGCCGAGCGGGGAATTCACTCCATCCTCGATAACGGGGTGGCAGCATGAAAGCGCTGAAAGCCCGCTGGGACAAGATGAAAAAGCGGGACAAGTACATATCCATCGCCATTTTCAGCCTGACGTGGTACACCGTGGCGTCGCTCACCATGACGGCGCTCGGCGTGCCGCCGCCGGATGTGCTGACGGAACGCTGGTTCAAGGCTTGGACGACGGAGCTCGTCGTGGTGGCGGGCATCAAGATTTTCAGAAAGGACGATACGGTTTTATGAATGAATTACTGAACAAAAGAATTGCGAACCTTCTCAGCGTGAAGAGCCTTGTGACGATCGCGCTGACGGCGACCTTCTGCATCCTGACGGTGCGCGGCGCGGTCACGCAGGAGTTTAACACCGTGTACCTCATGGTGATCGCGTTCTATTTCGGCACACAGAACGCCGCGGGCAGCGCGAAGGGAGAGTGAGCGGTGTGAATATCCGCAAATACCCGGCAAACGCCGGGAACGTCGGCGGCACGCGCGCGGCGAGCGGCATCCGCTACATCGTCATTCATTACACCGGCAACGACGGCGACACGGCGATGAACAACGCGAAGTATTACGCGGGCAACGTCGTGAAGACCAGCGCGCACTACTTCGTCGACGAGAAGGAGATCGTGCAGAGCGTGGACGACCTGTGCATCGCGTGGGCGGTCGGCGGGAAGAAGTACCCGTCCTGTCCGCAGACGGGCGGCGGGACGCTGCACGGGCGCTGCCTGAACGCAAACAGCATCAGCATTGAAATCTGCGACGCGAAGAAGGACGGCGTTTACGCGCCGGACGCGCGTGCCGTGGAGCGTGCGCTTGCGCTGACGCGTGAGCTGATGAAGAAGTACAACATTCCGGCGAGCAACGTGATCCGCCATTTCGACGTGACGGGCAAGCTCTGCCCCGCGTACTGGTCCGGCAAGGAGAATGCGGGCAAGTGGGAAAAGGAATTCCACGGCAAGCTGACGGCGCCCGATTACCGCGCGCAGCTGCAAAAGCGCGCGGGGCTGACGGACGGCACGATGGATTACCTCTCGGCGTATCAGTACGGCGACGACCTCGTCCGGAAGCTCGCGACGATGAAGTGAAGCACGAGGCGGGAGGGCGTGCAGCTCTCCCGCCCGAAGAGAAAGGAGGGGAGGAGGGAATGCCTTCCAACTGGCTATACATCGACACGAATTTTCCGTCGTTCACGCAGAAGGAGAGTGTGAATGACAAGGTCGAGACGATGCAGGACTATCTCTTCATGCTCGTCGAGCAGCTGCGCTACACGCTGCACAACTTAGACCTTTCCAACATGAACAAGACGGCGACGGACGAGTTCGTCAAGCAGATCACCGATCCCATCTACGGCGAGATCAAGGACGCGGAGGGGAACATCACGCAAGTCGCGCTCGTGGCCAAGGGGCTGGCGGCGCGCATCGGCGACGCGGAGGGGAACATCACGCAGCTGCAAGCGACGGCGCAGGGCCTTTCGGCGAGCATTTCGAACCTGAACGGCAGCGTGACGAACCTGACGGCGGACGTGAACGGCATCCGCGCGACGGTGAGAACCAAGATCGACGCGACGCAGGCGCAGAGCATCTTCGACCAGAGCGCGACCGGCTTCACACTGGGCGCGACGAGCGGCGAGAACGGCACGATCTTCAAGCTCAACTACAACGGCGTGCAGGTGGCGAGCACGGGCAGCATTGATCTGTGCGTGGACGCGGTGAACATCTATGGCACGCTGACAGCGACGGAGATTGAAGGGGATAGGATCACCGTGCGCAATGATGCGGGACGACGCTGTGGGGACATCTACACGGAGTACGCCAGCACGGCGGACTACAAAATGACGCTCGAGAGCAAGGCTATGGAGTTGAACGCGACGAGCGGAAACCTGTATCTGTCAGGGAATAACGGAAGATCAGCGCTCAATTTCGACTACGACTTCATTGATTGCCGCGGCGATTTCGCCCCGAATGCAGATAACCGGTACAATCTTGGCGCACCAAATTTTGTTTGGAGCACGATCTATTGCAGCACGAACGAGTTGAACGGGTCCGATCGGAACATCAAGAACAGCATTGAGGCGCTGCCGGAGAAGTACGTGCGCATGTTTGAGCTCGTCGAGCCGAAGCGCTACAAGCTGAACAACGGCACGAGCGGGCGCTTCCACACAGGCTTCATCGCGCAGGAGGTAGAGGCGGCAATGCAGAAATGCGGGATCACGTCGCAGGAGTTCGCGGGCTGGGCGGCGGCCAAGCGCAAGGACGGCAGCGAGACCTATTTTCTGCGCTACAGCGAGTTTATCCCTGTCCTGTGGGCGAAGGTGCGCGAGCAGGAAGAACGGCTGAAACGATTGGAGGAATCAGCATGAATGAGAAGATCAAGCAGGAAGCGGCGCTGGCGATGAAGTTCATCAGCAGACTGAACGTCAGCGGCGACGCGGTGGATGTGGTGGCGGCGGTGCGGCAGGCGCTTCGCAATATCGCGATGATCTGCGACGCGGCGGAGGAGCCGACGCAGGGCGACACGCAGGACAAGCAGGCGGCAGAGCCGAAAAAGGCCGGTGAGGCCAAATGAAGCTGCCGGAGGTCCCGTATGCCGACGGCATCGGCAAGCGCGGGCAGCTGCAATTCTACGGCCTTGACCACAACCTGGGTGCAGGGGACGGCGGGCTGTGGGACATGCAAAACCTGACGAGTGACTATTATCCTGTGCTTTCGACACGCGCAAAGCGCAAAATTTACAAGAATCTTGTCAATCCGGGCGGACTTTTCGCGTGGGATGCGCTGGCGTGGGTGGAGGGCACGGCCTTCTACTACGGAGGCGTGAAAAAAGGCGACGTGACGGCGGGCGAGAAGCGCTTCGCCGCCATCGGGGCCTATATCATCATCCTGCCGGACAAGAAGTACTACAACACGGTATCGGGCGAGTTCGGCAGCCTTGAGAGCACGTGGAGCGGCGCCAGTTTAACGTTTACGAACGGCAAGCTCTATGAAGAGGCCGCGGAGGCAAACACCATTCAGTGCAGCGGCGTCGCATGGAGCGACTACTTCAAGGCGGGCGACGCGGTGACGATCGCGGGCTGCACGAAGCACATGGAGAACAACAAGACGCCGGTGATCCGCGAGATCGACGGCGACAAGATGTATTTCTATGAAAACGTCTTCAAGCTGGACGGTGACAACGGCACGACAGAGTACACGGAGACGGGAAACTTGACGGTTCGGCGCACAGTGCCGGACTTAGAATACCTGTGTGAGAACGAAAACCGGCTGTGGGGCTGCGACGGGCGCACGATCTACGCAAGCAAGCTCGGCGATCCATTCAACTGGAACGTGTTCGAGGGCCTTGAGACCGACAGCTACGCCGTGGACACGGGCAGCGCGGGTGACTTCACGGGGTGCGTGAGTTTCCTCGGCTATCCGGTGTTCTTCAAGGAGGACCACATTTACAAGGTGTACGGCAGCATCCCGTCCAACTTTGAGGTGATGGGCTCGGCCACGCTGGGCGTCGCCAAGGGCTGCGGCGGAAGCCTCGCCATCGCGGGCGAGCGGCTGCTGTACCTCTCGTCCTCGGGCGTGATGGTCTACTCGGGCGGTATCCCGCAAAGCCTGCACGACGCCTTCGGCATGACGAGGCTGCGCGGCGGGCGCGCGGGGAGCGATGGCCTCAAGTATTATCTGAGCGCGCAGGACGAGGCGGGGGACTGGAAGCTCTACGTCTACGACACGCGCAAGGGCATGTGGCACATCGAGGACAAGACGCACGCGACGCACTTCTGCCGTTATCAGGGGAACACCTATTTCCTGACGGCGGAGGGCGAGATCACGCTGACGGGCAACATCCTCGACGCGCCGGAAGGCTGCGCGGACGAGGATGACTTCACGTGGTTCGCCGAGACGGGCGACTTCACGGAAAAGGGCTCGAGCCAAAGTACGAGCTACGACGGCGTGAAGAAGAGCATCGCCAAGCTGTGGGTGCGCATCGAGGTCGCGGCGGGGGCCGAAGCAAAGGTGCTGATGCAGTTTGATTCCGACGGAAAGTGGGTGCAGGCCGGGCAAACGCTGAAACCGGAACGAAAGCGCAGCTATTACCTGCCCATCGTGCCGCGGCGCGCAGACCATTACCGCATCCGCATCGAGGGCAAGGGCGAGTGCCGCGTCTATTCGATGGTCCGCGAATACTACGCGGGCAGCGAGCTCAAGAGCACGCGCGGACCACAGTAAAATTCAAGCAGAGAGGAGAAGAAAATGGCGTATACATACGATGACTTTCAAAAGGCGGCGAGCGGCAGCAATGTGAATTTTTCACAGTACGATCTCGACCTTGCGAAAAAGTACCCCGAGTTCGGCATGAGCGTGCTCGACCTCAAGAAGCAGTACGCGGGCGCGACGACGGCGGAGCAGCGCGCGCTCATCAACGCCAAGGCGAACCAGCTGCGCAGCAGCTACGGCAACTACACTGCCGGCGCGGATGGCAGCCAGTACGTGAGCGACGGCAAGTACGCGCCGAAGATCGACGAGACGCTCGATAAGATCGGGTCGTTCGGCTCGTTCAGCTACAAGGACGCGCCGACCTACGAGAACCGCTACCAGCAGAAGCAGCAGGAGCTTTTGGACGCGGCGCTCAATCGCGATCCGTTCTCGTGGAGCAAGGAGACGGATCCGCAGTACGGCAGCTACAAAAAGACGTATCTGCGCGAGGGGGAGCGCGCGACGGCGAACGCGCTGGCGCAGGCGAGCGCCGCGAGCGGCGGGCGGCCGAGCTCTTACGCCGTGAGCGCGGCGACGCAGGCGGGCGACTATTACGCGACGAAGCTCTCCGACGTGATCCCAACGCTCTACCAGCAGGCCTATGAGCGATACCTCAAGGACTACCAGATGAAGCTGAGCGACCTGAACGCGGTGAACCAGCAGGAGCAGCTGGACTACGCAAAGTATCTCGACCGGCTGAACCAGTTCAACACAGACAGGAACTTCGACTACAACAACTATCTCGGCGAGTACGGCCGCTTGCAGGACTACCTCGGCAATTTGCAGGGGCAGGACAACACGGAGTACAACCGCTATCTCGGCGTGCTGGACGAGATCAGGGAAAAGCAGCAGCAGGATCAGGAGCTCGGCCGGTCGCAGGTCGACGCGATGCTGCAAGCAGGCGCGTCGCCGAGCGCGGGGCTCATCGGCAAGAGCGGGTACGAGAGCGAGTACATTCAGGCGCTCGAGAATTACTACAAGCAGCAGGCGGCGCAGGCCGCGGCGAAGACGAGCGGCAGAAGCGGCGGAACCACGAGGCGGTCCGGCGGGACGAGCGGCGGAAATACGACCGACGGCAACGAAAGCGGGCTCGACTATCAGGGCCTTTTCGAGGCAGCGAAAAAGAGCGGCAATCCCAAGAGCTGGCTCGCGCAGAAGGCAAACTATCAGAAGTTCGGCTTCACCTCGTCGAGCGGGCTGTATTCAGACTATGAAACGTGGCTGGAAAACGGCGGCGTGTCGAACAGCAGTAAGACGATGGCACAGGGGCCGTTCATTGCGCTGCTGTCTGGCTTCAACACGTCGCTCAAGAACGGCGAGGGCGAGCGCATTCTTTCGACGCTCGACAAGACCTGGCCGATGATGACGAGCGAGCAGAAAGCAGAAATGCAGAAATTGCTCAAGCAGTATGGTTATTCCTACGAGGAGGGCTAAATGGGACGACTTGTTAAGATAACGCCTGCGGCACAGGAGCAGCAGGAAGAAAAGCGCACGGTGGTCGGCACCGGCGCGCACGGTCGGCTTGTAAAAACAGGGGATGTGCAGCGCACATCCCCTGCGGCGAATACGGCGAAGACGCCGACAGCACAGAGCGTTTATCAAAAAGCACTGGACGAAGCGATGATGAAACGCGCGGCGGCGGATCAGAAAAACAAAGAGCGCGGCCGCAAGAGCTACAATCGCACACACGCGCAGGAGGTGCGCGAGATCACCGGTGACAAGGCAAAAAAGAGCATTACGCCGATCATCAAGAGCGCGGCGGCGGGCTATGCGGCGGACATGGTCGGCGCGGCGGACACGCTGCTGCGTGCGCCGAGTGGCCTGAACTACGCAGCGAGCCAGGAGCGCGGAGAGATCGAAGCCTCAAAAAAGAACATCGCCGCCTATACCGAAAGGCTCGAGGCGGCGAAGACCGAGGAGGAGCGCCAGCAGTGGCAGACACTTATCGACCGCAACAAGCGCCTCATCGAGATCAACAGCAAGGCTGCGGGCGAGCAGGTGAAAAACTATCAGGATGCGACGAAGGGCGCACGGGAGACGCTGCAAGGCACCTATCAGAAGTTGCGCAAGACCGCATCCGACAACATGGAAAAGGCGAACGAAGGGCTCACGCCGGTCGGCAAGTACCTCAATAGCGTCGGTGTGGCAGGCGCACAGATGGTCGCCGACGCGGCGCTCGGCGGCGGCAGCGCGCTCGGCCCGATGTTCCTGCGCGTATTCGGCGGAAACTCGCAGGAGGCGGCGGAGGCGGCGGACAAGCCCGGCATGAGCGCGGCGGAACAGCTGGACGCACAGAACCGGGCGCTGCTGTACGGCACGGCGAGCGGCGCGGTGAGCATCGCGACAGAGAAGATCAGCAACGTCGCAGCGCCGTTCAAGAAAGCATTCGGCGGCGGTTTCCTCGACAAGGCAATCGACGGAGCGATTTCCAAGATGAACGGGAACACGGCGGGACGGCTCGCCCTGTCGTTCCTGTCTGAGGGCGGCGAGGAGGTCATCGAGGACATCGTGCAGCCAGCCTTGCAGACGATCTACAACGGGAAGCGTGCCGGACAGAATTACAGCGAGCTTGACGCGGCGGAGGTCCTGAACGACTTCCTCGTCGGCGGTGCGCTTGGCCTGCTGGGCAGCGGCGTAGAGGGCATTCAGCGAAGAAGCGCGCAAATCGAGACCGAGCGCGCCGCGGCGGAGACGAAGGAGACCACGCCGTCGGCGGAAGCGATGACGCCGGAAGAGACCGCACCGACAGCACAGCAGCCGGTGCAGCAGCAGAACACCATGCCCGCACAGTCTGCGGTGACGCATGAGAGCGCGCAGGGCACGGGCGAGGGTAATTTGACGCCCACACAGCCGAACGCCGCACAGGGCGCAGCAGAGGGCAAAGCGGACGCCCTGGACGCGGGCAAGCGCGTCAACCTTCTTGAGTACAGCAACGAGCAGAACGCGCAGAAAGTCGAAGATGGGCTGAAAGACGGCACGCTGGCCGTGGACGCGAAAGAGAATATCTATCGCGTGAATGAGGATCAGCACATCGACCGGCGCGACAGCGCGAGCGCTGGCGAGCGGAGCGTGAACGCCTTCCAGTTCGACCACCCCGAGCTGCACAGCTATTATGCGGACGCGGCGGCAGTCCTACAGGAGGAGATGAGCTTTGCCCAAAAGGGCGGCGAGCTCATCCGCCGGACGAGCCGCGAGGCGGGCGACGACGAATACATCCGCACCAAGCGCGGCGTGAGCGAGCGCATCGCGCGGCTGCTGGATGACGAGGGCGTGCGCTATGACGACATCGACCGCTCGCTGAGTGCGATCATCCACAACCACGGGCAGGAAAACTTCGCGGCGGCGAAGCGCGTGGAGCTGCTGCTGGACGACATGCTGACAAACGGCTATACGGATATCCACGGGCAGCACATTGCACCGAACGAAGAATACATTGCAGCAAAGAAAGCCATACCCGGCGCAGACATGAGCGAGCGGACACACGAAGAGCTCCCAATCTACGACATGCCGGAGGGGCAGAACGGAGGAATTGACAATGCAGGACAAGAAACACGGAACGATGCCGCGGGGGCTGAGTTTGCCGACGCTGCCGAAAGAAGCGCATCAGGCGAGGCCAACGCAGTGCGTGCACTATCTGATGGAGCTGCCGAACGGGGAGAGCGCCGGGGTAACGGAAGAGAATCTGAGCGCATTCCTCGAGAAGTACGGAACGTCGGCGGAGAAGACGGAAACGCGCTGACGGTACAACAGCGGCTTGCGGCATCCGGTATCTCACAATTCATCAGCCCGCGGGAGGCCAACGTGCCGAACGGCGCAAGCGGCGATAACACCGTCACCATCTTTGACGAGGCGGACTGGGACCAGGAGCTTATCGGCGCGGCGGACTGGGCAAAGTCCAAGGGCGTGAAAAAGGTGACAGCGCTGCTGGGCGTCATCAAGGTTGAAAAGGACGGGAAAACCGGCAGAATTTTCGGCGCGTTCAACGCCGACACGGGCGAAATTTTCGTCAATGCCGGTTCAGTGCAGCGCAGCGTGAGCGAGACGATCGAGCATGAAACAGCGCATTATCTGGCCGAAGTGGCGAGGCGCGAGAACGTCAGGACGTTTATGCGCGACGTTCAGAGCCGGTACAGCAGCGAAGAGTGGGGCAAGGTGTACGATGCCTACTTTGACCGCTATGCAGCGATGACGGGCGACTATGCGGGAATGAGCGAGAGCGATATCGAGCTCTATGTGTGGGAAGAGATCATGGGCGATGCCTATGCCGAGATCGACCAGTATGACGAAAAGGCGAGCCGCTTCAACCGCGAGGCTGAAAACGCGCTGTCGCAGAGCGGACAGGAAGGCGAAAACGCCCTACAGGTCGAGAGCTCACAGAGCGCGGCGGAACAGGGCCGCGAGACCGCGGCGGCGACAGAGCGCAGGACGGGGCCACCTGAGCGCTTTGAGTACATCGGCGGCGAAGTCGACAGCAAGACCGTACACGACGGCATCCAGGCCGTGGCCGAGATGGAGCCGGTCGCCGAAGTCAGCGGCGAGGAATTCAAAAAGGGCGAAAAGGACCTTATCACGCAGGTCACGGAGTTTTTTGACGGGCTGGGCAACGAGGTCTACAATCCGCAGCTCGGCGACGTAATGCTGACGCGCCGCGGTGCAAAGAGCGACATCGCCCACGGAATCGGCAGAAAAAAAGCCGCTGCTTTCGCAGCGGTTCCGGATATCTTAAAAAACGGTCGCGTGATCGACTATCAAGTGGACTGGAAAGGGCGCAATTATGACACGGCGGTCGTCGCCGCGCCGATCACCATTGCAGGCGAGCCGTATATGGCGGGCGTGGTGCTGACGCGCACGGACAGCGAGAACCGCTTCTACGTGCACGAGGTCTTAACGGAAAAAGGAACAGCGCCGTTCAAGACCGGAGAATCGCCCGCAAGGGGCGTCGATACCGGCGGCGATGTTCCTTCTGTGTTCAGTTTACTGGACCAGGTGCGCAATGTCAAGAGAAATGCGGCGGAAACCATCGACAGCGGCGAAGAAAACAGGGCATCGGCGCCACTCCGCAATGTCGGCATTGAAACTGCCGAGCCGGTGGCACGCGCCGATGGCCTTGCAGAAGAGGCTCCAACCACCGCTCTAAGCAACAAAGCTCTCGGCGATATACACGAGGCCTCTTCGGATGATAATGTATCAGGAGGCGGCGAGAATGTCAAGCCGGAGGGGCGTTTCTCGGCAGGTGACGATGCGGCTTTGCAGCGCAGGCGCGACAGGGCGGATGCCGAGCTCGACAGAACGGTCGATGAAGACGATCTGGCCGCACAGAACGACGCGGCGGAACAGCTGAACCGGAGCCGCAGGGACATCGCCGACGCAGAGCTTGCGGACGCGGAGATCACCGGACAGGAGTGGTCCTATGAAAAGGCGGAGCAGGACGGCAAACGCGGGGACTACGCGTCGATCCCTGCGGAGTGGAAAACGAAGCTCGAGCGCGCACGGACGGCGGCAACGAACAACATCAAGCCATCCGGCTTCGACAGCTACGATGCCTATCTCGATGCGCTGGACAAGCAGCGCGCGGCGGATCGGGCTGAGCGGCTGCGCGTCAAGAGCCGGGACGAATTCAAGGGCACAAAAGCGCTCGACGAGCTGGGCGTGAAGATCGCGAACAGCGCAGGCATCTACCACAATGCAGAACAGCTTATCGCCAATGACAAGGCGGCAAAGAGCATCCAGAACGCAACGAAGCGCGCCGAGCAGCGCTTGGGCGCGACGCGGCGGGAAAAGGCCATCGCACGAGACATCGCAAACGGTGAGCGCTCGATGGCAGATATCCCTCGCAGCGTGAAAAAGTCGCGCGTGCTTGAGCTCGTGGACTATTACACGGCACAAAAGGCGACGAAGACGGGGCTCTTGCAGCAGCAGCGCATCGAGATCAATGACGCGCTGCGCGAGCAGGCGCGCGAGCTCATCGGAACAGAAGCGCCGGAGATCAACCGAAAGGGTCTGAACAAGCTCTTCGACCCGAGTAAAGGCCTTGCGCTTTACCATCGCACGCCGCAGCGCATTATGCGTGCTCTCTTTGGCTGGAAGCAAGGCCAGCAGATCAACGAGGCTGTTTTCGAGCCGGTCTACGAGAACGAGCAGGAGCGCAAGCGCTTTATCAACCGCATGTTTGACGAGGTTCGAACCTTTGAAGGCGCGGACGGCAAGAAAAGCGCACTGAACAAGGACGAGAGCGCCTTTGCGCAGAGATTGAAAGAGGGACGAACCGTCGAGGAGCTGGTTGAAAAGTCCGGCGCGGCGGAAAGCATCAGAGCGGCGGCGGAAAACCTGAAAAATGGCGCGGAGATGAAAGACGCCGCGCGGGAATTCAGCCTCGACGAAGGCTCGCGCGATCTGGCGCGGCAATATGCCGACTGGCTGCAAACGCAGGATGACTACGCGGCGGCGAAGAACGTCGACCGCACGAAGGTCGAGAACGCGATCGAGAAGTACACAGAGCTCTATGACAAACTCTACGCCGCGATCAACGACTTCCTTGTAGCGCACGGATACGAGCCCATCGGCTTTATCAAGGGCTACGCGCCGCATTTCCAAGCAAAGGAAACGAACGACAAGCTCGAAAACGCGCTCAAGGCGATCGGCGTCGACCTCGGCTCTGGCGTAGGCAAGCTGCCGACGAGCATCGCAGGTCTGACGAAATCCTTCAAGCCGAACAAGCGGTACAATCCGTTCTTTCAGCACCGCAGAGGAAACGAGACGGACTACGATATCGTCAAGGGCTTCGAGACATACGTGGACTATGCGAGCGACGTGCTGTATCACACGGACGACATCATGCGCGTGCGTCAGATGGCAAACTACCTGAGGTCGACATTCGCACCGGAAGAGATGAAGGCGGACATCGACCAAATGGAGGCCATGCGTTACGCTCCGGCAGATGTGAAGGAAGAATACTTGCGCGATAAAAAGAAGATCACGGGTGATACCTTCCTGAGCTATGAGGACCTGACAAACCTGATGGAACAGTATACGGACGAGAAGTACCGCAGCATTGAGGACGCGACCGAATTCGGCGACCTTGTTTCATGGATGGATGATTACGCGAATAAGCTGGCAGGCAAGCAGCTTTTCGAGGACCGCGCAATGGAGCGCGAAGTCGGGCGCGAAGCGCTGAACGGCGCGAAGAAGCTCAACCGCATGTTCGCCCGCGCGAACGTGGCAGGAAACCTCTCGTCGGCACTGAACCAGACGGCACAGCTACCGATGATCGCAACCGAGCTCGGACAGAAGTACACATGGCGTGCCGTGGGCGATATCCTGAACGGGAAGACGACCGGCATGAGCACATTCCGCGGCGAGAGCGACTTCCTGACGGAAAAGAGCGGCATTGACTACATCCAGAGCACCAAGGGCGAAAAAGCGCTGGAAAAACTATTTAGACCACTGGAAAAGGTCGATACCCTCGTCAGCACGATCGCCGTGCGCGGCAAGTACCGTATGGAGCTGGACGCCGGCAAGAGCCCGAAAGAGGCGATGAAAGCGGCGGACCGCTGGGCGCGTGATATCATGGGTACGCGCTCGAAAGGCTCGGCACCGCTGACGTTCCAGTCGAAAAACCTTATCGCACAAATGCTGAACATGTTCCAGGTCGAGGCGGCGAACACATTCGAGCACGTCACGCAGGACCGGCTCGGCCCCGGCTTCAAGGAAATGGCCGCGAAGATCGGCAAGGATAAGGCCCAAAAAAAGCTCGCAAGCGACGTCATTGCCTATATGCTGCTCGCTTTCCTGCTCAACCGACTGGACGAGGATGCCTACGGCGGAACGCCTGCGCCATTTGACGTCATCGGCATGGGGCTGAACGCCGTCGCGTCCGGCAACGGATTGACTTCGAGCGACATGCTCAAGATGATCACCGACGATGTGACCGAAAACATCTTCGGCGAGCGCCTTTTCGAAACCGATCCAAACGACATGAACGACGAGTTTGACGGCTGGTCGGCGGCGGAAGATACGCTATACAACATCAGCAACGATGTACCGTATGTGCGCAACGTGGCGGGCCTGCTGGGTCTCGGCGATGAAACACTACCGATGCCGGACGTGTGGGGCACACTGACGGGTATGGGCAAAGCGCTCAAAAAGAAGAAAAACGGGAAATTCAACAGCTCGGGCGAATTTTGGAGCGAGGTCGGTCGTCAGCTCATGGGGTTTGCGGGCGACACGCTCCCCGGCGGGCGGCAGCTTGAGAAGACGGCGCAGGGCTTTGAAGCGCTGGCGCGCGGCGGGTCCTATCAGGGCACAGGCGGCAGCAAGCGCCTACAATATCCGGTGGAGCCGCTGCTGGAAGATCCGTTCGAGGCGCTGCGCGCTGGGCTCTTCGGAAAGAACTCGCTGAACGAATCGCGTGCATATTGGGCAGCGGGCGGAAATGCGCTGAGTGTATCGCAGACGACGCTCTACCAGGAGCTCGTCGACAGCGGCATGAGCCGCAAGAAAGCATACGAGACCATCAGAGACTTTAATGACGCGACGGCAGATCTGGAAGCCGACAAGGACGAGAACGGCAATCCCATCAGCGGAAGCAAGAAAGAGAAGACCGTCGAGGCAATCAATAAGCTGCCGCTGAGCCGGAAGCAGAAAAACTTGCTCTATCTCAGCAGAGGGTACAGCGAGAAGGATCTGAACAGCTTGCCGTGGAACTGAAAATGATGAAGGGCGGGGCCGTGAGGCCTCGCCCTTTTGTCCGAAAACGGCTACAACTGGCCGTAACTGGCCGTAACTGGCAACAACTGGCAAAAGAAATGTTCGCAAAATGTTGACTTTTTGAAACAATCGCATATAATAACAGTACAGAGTGGGACCCATGGGCGACGCTCTGCTGACAAGAACAATACCCGGTCGCCAGTTCTTGCCGCCCCCAAAGAGGAAAACCTCTGCCTTAAGTGAGGAGCTAAAAAAGAGGAGAACCCCTACCTTGAGTGGGGAGCCAAAAAAGAGGAGAGCCTCTGCCTTAAGTGAGGAGCTAAAAAGCGGGTCAACGCAAGTTGCCCCGCTTTTTTACAGAAAGAGATTGCCATGGAAAAGCTGAGAATATATAGAATCAGAGACGGATTTATCGAATTTCTGCACGAAAAGGACCACCGCGTGCAGTTTAATAAAAGGGAACGCCGCCCCTACATTGGCGTTGTTCTGGAAATCAACGGGCACAAATACTTCGTCCCGATGGAATCGCCGAAGCCGAACCACGAAAAGCTGAAAAGCAATGTACATATTATGCGCATTGACGGCGGGAAATATGGTATTCTCGGATTCAACAATATGGTTCCGGCGAAAGACTTTTTCCTCGTCCCGTTCGATATCGAAAAAGAGCCAGACGAGCGCTACAAGAACCTGCTGCGGAATCAACTGGAATTCTGCAACGACCACAAAGAGGACGTATACCGGCACGCGAGAAAGACATACGACGGCGCAACAGGCGGGCGTAATCCGTTTCTCACAAGGGTGTGCTGCGACTTCAAATTGCTCGAACGGGAATATGTAAAATATTACTTCAAGACAACGGAACAGTAAAGGGCGGGCCGCGAGGTCTCGCCCTTTTGTTCTATCATTCGGGAGAACTTCCGCGCCAGCGGTATGCACGGCGGAAGTCAAGAGAGAGCGCTTCGTTTACAGTGGAAACATAGCGCTCGCCGTCATCGCAGATTTGGACGTTATCATACTGCTGATCCATAGGGAGATGGAAAATCTTTCGCCCGTCGCGACCGATATTGCACTTGATCCGCGGGTATTCGGCAAATGAAATGTTAGGAAACAGCTTGATACCCAGCCGCTCGGCGCAGAGCTTGGCAACGGGAGAAAAGTCGTTCGTTGCCACGAAGACACCGACAACGTCAGCATCGGGGTGAGAATACTGGTATTCAAAAACGCTGCCCGCGAGCTGGAAAACATGGTTCTCGCGGATGACCTTTTCCCTCGCCCAACGCTTACATTGAATCAGAATGACTTTCTTGCCGCGCTGCAAGATCAGGTCGCGCCCCATGTCCTCTTTCTTCATTGTTGCGCCATAGTACCGGACGCGATAGCCGCGCGATTCACAAAGGTAGCCGATATAGCGCTCGTATTCTATGCCGACTTCCCAGTTGGTCTTGCTGCGTTTGATATAGCGATCGAGCGCAAGCTGATACTTTTCAGCGATAGGGAGATCGTTCCACTCGGCGGGCGACAGATAGTCACGCATAACCGCCCGCTCATCATCATCGGATGGACCGTCGGACACATATTTGAACGCATCCATCGGCGGGACCTCTTTGAAGTCGAGCAGCCAAGGGAAAAGCGATTCGTAGAAATTCAGCTGATATTCCGACCGCTTCGCGCGGAGACGCCATTCACGCAGTTCGCCGTGAATGAGCTTGTCCACCTCTCCGGCCTTTTGCTCTGCTGGGCGGTTTTTATTGCGAAGATGCAGCACCCATTTTTCATCAAACGACTGGTACAGGTCAGCGTAGTAAGACGCAAGCCACGGCTGAGACTGTACGCGCTCGGAATATATACGGTTAAGAGCCTCGCTTTTCTCACTAAGCCGCCTTTCCACACGGCGCATTTGGCTTTCATATTCGAGGCATTTGGAACGAGCTTCCTCTATGATTTTTTGCTGCGCATCTTGCGTCTTTCCGATTTCAAACGCCCGGGCCTCGCGGGCGCGTTTGACCGCACCGTCTAATACCTCGCATTCGCCTTTAAGCCTATCTCGCTGAAAGGACAGACCGACGATATCGCGCTGGGCGGCAGAAGTATCTGCGCTTAAAAGCAATCCAGCCTCGAGAGCGAGGCGAATCATGTGTTTGCACGGCTGCCTGCGGTTACGAAAGTCAGGGCAATCACACTCATAGAGCGTGGCGCGGTACGCCTCACCGCTCGAGGAACGGATGGATGCAGAGATATCAAAGGGAGATTCAATCTGCATCTCCTGCGTCAATGCAGAAGTCAGTCGTTCGTAAGGGAAGGGAACGCCATGCAACGCTGAAAAAGCGGGAGTGTTGGACAAATATGAACGATTCGCAATATCGCGCACAGTTTTGACCGTTCGGGCGCGAACCTGGTCGTTGATGTGCTGTTCACGATAGTCTAAGTTACGAGAGCGCATCTGCAAGCTCTCTTCTATGCGATTTCGCCGGTCCTCAAGCGCACGTTCTCTGCCCTCAAAAGCGGAATTAAGAGAAGACTCTTTTTTTTTCAAATCGGCGTCTTTTGCATCAACAGAACGCTCACGGTCAGAAAGAGACTTTTTACGAGACACAAGGGAGAATACCCACTTCGCCACGAACAGCGCAATGATCGTCCAAAGCCAGTAGGACGACAGAAAATCGAGCAGGCCCACAATATCCCTCTTTCTTTTTTATTTCGGCGGGGTACAGGGACACCATATCGGAAAAACAGCGGTTTGTCAAATAAGAAGGGAACGAGGAAAGTTTCTCTTCCATTTTTGAAGACTATGCAGTATAATGAGCCAATAGTCAGTTTGATGACGAGGAAGATTTGTTACTAACGGATTAGAACTGCCAATAATGCTGGATTCGAAAAAGCGCGAAAAACAAGGGGAATCGACCCTGTTTCAATGAAAGATGTGCGAATTACGCAAAGAATGAGAACTGAGCTTAATATTTCATTATTTTGTCTGCCTCACAGCAGACGCGAAGAAAGGAATGGATCA
>ENA-OUQH01000302-OUQH01000302.1-human-gut-metagenome-genome-assembly--contig:-NODE-302-length-38742-cov-6.240934_pt1 | contig 38742 bp, 28 predicted proteins | sample MGYA00237948_ERZ548828 | MGnify/ENA primary metagenome ERZ548828 (study PRJEB26490, sample SAMN05194711) | human gut metagenome | biome: terrestrial biome; feature: human-associated habitat; material...
GGCAGCATACCTGTGCTTGGCTGGCTTTTGATTTTCAATACATTGATTGCAGGGCAGCAGCACCTCTGCTCAATGAGAATTACTCTAATGAAAAAGGTTTGAAAAATGACGATAAATCTATTTCATTAATTAAAAATTTTCTTGATGCCATAAAAGAAATTGAAAAATTCATCAAGCCTTTGTCCGAAACTAATATTACAGGTGAGAAAAATGATTTGTTTTACAGTCAGTTCACACCATTACTTGATAATATCAGCAGAATAGACATATTATATGATAAGGTCAGAAACTATGTTACACAAAAACCGTTTTCAACCGATAAAATCAAGCTTAACTTTGGCAATTCACAGCTATTAAACGGCTGGGATCGAAACAAAGAAAAAGCCTGCGGTGCCGTTTGGCTTTGTAAAGATGAAAAGTATTATCTTGCAATCATAGATAAAAGTAATAATAGTATTTTGGAAAATATTGATTTTCAAGACTGCGATGAAAGCGATTGTTACGAAAAGATAATTTACAAGCTTCTCCCCACTCCAAATAAAATGCTTCCAAAAGTTTTCTTTTCAGAAAAGTGCAAGAAACTTTTGTCACCGTCAGACGAAATACTTAAAATTCGTAAAAACGGCACTTTCAAAAAAGGTGATAAGTTCAGCCTTGATGATTGCCATAAGTTAATTGATTTCTACAAAGAATCATTCAAAAAGTACCCAAAATGGTTAATTTATAACTTTAAATTCAAAAAAACAAACGAATATAACGATATCCGCGAATTTTATAATGATGTTGCTTCACAGGGATATAATATTTCAAAAATGAAAATCCCGACATCATTTATTGACAAACTTGTAGATGAAGGAAAAATCTATCTTTTCCAACTCTACAACAAAGACTTTTCACCGCATAGCAAAGGTACTCCTAATCTGCATACACTTTATTTTAAAATGTTGTTTGATGAAAGAAATCTTGAAGATGTGGTGTACAAGCTTAACGGTGAGGCAGAAATGTTTTATCGTCCTGCAAGTATAAAATATGACAAACCAACTCATCCCAAAAACACACCGATAAAAAACAAAAATACACTCAATGATAAAAAAGCAAGCACTTTTCCTTATGACTTAATTAAAGATAAACGCTACTCTAAATGGCAGTTTTCACTTCACTTCCCTATTACCATGAATTTTAAAGCTCCGGATAGGGCAATGATCAATGATGATGTCAGAAATCTGCTGAAATCCTGCAACAACAATTTCATCATAGGAATTGACAGAGGCGAAAGAAACTTGCTTTATGTCAGCGTAATTGACAGCAACGGTGCTATAATATATCAGCACTCACTCAATATTATCGGAAACAAGTTTAAAGGAAAAACATACGAAACTAACTACCGGGAAAAACTTGCAACAAGAGAAAAAGAGCGTACGGAACAGCGCCGTAACTGGAAAGCAATTGAGAGTATAAAAGAACTCAAAGAGGGCTATATCAGTCAGGCTGTGCATGTTATATGTCAGCTTGTTGTCAAGTACGATGCAATCATCGTTATGGAAAAGCTGACTGACGGATTCAAACGAGGCAGAACAAAGTTTGAAAAACAGGTTTATCAGAAATTTGAAAAAATGCTGATTGACAAACTGAATTACTATGTTGACAAAAAGCTTGATCCCGACGAAGAAGGCGGTTTACTTCATGCCTATCAGCTTACGAACAAGCTTGATAGCTTTGATAAGCTTGGTACGCAAAGCGGTTTTATTTTCTATGTTCGTCCTGATTTTACAAGCAAAATTGATCCCGTTACCGGCTTTGTAAATTTGTTGTATCCTCGATATGAAAACATTGACAAAGCCAAAGATATGATTTCAAGATTTGACGAAATAAGATACAATGCCGGCGAGGACTTTTTTGAATTTGACATTGATTACGATAAGTTTCCAAAGACTGCGTCTGACTATCGCAAGAAGTGGACAATCTGTACTAACGGCGAAAGGATTGAAGCTTTCAGAAATCCCGCAAGCAATAACGAATGGAGTTATCGTACAATAATTCTTGCAGAAAAATTTAAAGAATTATTTGATAACAATTCTATAAATTATCGTGATTCTGACAATTTGAAAGCTGAAATTCTTTCACAGACAAAGGGCAAATTTTTTGAGGATTTCTTCAAATTATTAAGACTTACCCTACAGATGCGAAACAGTAACCCTGAAACAGGCGAGGACCGTATTCTTTCTCCCGTCAAGGACAAAAACGGTAATTTTTACGACAGTTCAAAATATGACGAAAAGAGCAATCTTCCGTGTGATGCCGATGCAAACGGTGCGTACAACATTGCCCGCAAAGGTTTGTGGATTGTTGAACAATTCAAAAAATCCGATAATGTTTCAACTGTCGAACCGGTAATCCACAATGACAAATGGCTGAAATTTGTTCAGGAGAATGATATGGCGAATAATTAAATTCCGACTCTTTAACACGGTACTGTCGTCAAATATCACTCCGGCAGTACCGTTGTCAAGGCTTGATATTTGACACAGATAATAAAAGAGTATATAATCAGACTAAGGATACATAGAAAAAGTTTGGTTTTGCCAAGAATGAAGATTCCCCCTTACTGATAGTCGGCTAACTTCTGCAAACCCAAGTCTTAATATTTATTTTTGTCCATATGGGGTTATTGAACAATGAAAAAGTTATTACAATCTCACATATGTTATTTAAGTTATTTTGAAATTTATATAACATCATACAACGTAAGGGTTTAATAACCCCTATATAATTTCTACTATTGTAGATAAATATTTAAAGATTGTTTTCCGATATCGTTTAATAACCCTATATAATTTCTACTATTGTAGATTATCCTGCTCAAATGATTATTTAAGCGTTTAATAGCCCTATATAATTTCTACTATTGTAGATATGCTTGGATAATTCTTAGCCGTGTCGTTTAATAACCCTATATAATTTCTACTATTGTAGATAAAGATATGATCTTGCTTGGCTTTTTGAGTTTAATAACCCTATATAATTTCTACTATTGTAGATAGAGGCTAATATTTGTATGAAAAAACACGTTTAATAACCCTATATAATTTCTACTATTGTAGATAAGATGATGAAAACATAGATAGCTACGTTTAATAACCCTATATAATTTCTACTATTGTAGATGACATATCTAAATCAGAAGCATTCTTAGTTTAATAACCCTATATAATTTCTACTATTGTAGATCAAAACAGTGGGCAAAAGCAACGGCAGGTTTAATAACCCTATATAATTTCTACTTTTTTGATTAGATAAAAAGGTTACTTGCACCGATTAACAACAAATTCATTTTGCTACAAAAATACAAGCCACACACAAACAAAAGCAGAGAGTCCGAAAGCTCTCTGCTTTTTATCGTTTTTTAACATTGTACCGAACCGTAACAACAAAGTTACCTACATAGCTATGAGAATTATCATAAACAGAAAAAGTCACGACTGCATATGCAATCGTGACCGAGTTGGTGGAGATGAGGGGAATCGAACCCCTGTCCGAAAAAATCTTGCCAAGGGTTTCTCCGAGCGCAGTTGGTGTTTTAAATCTCCCTCGGTGCATCGCCCATCAACAGGCTATGCACTTTGGCAGCTCCTAAGCTGTGACAGGGTTCGGAGCGCTCCCCTGTTCACATTTACCTCTAATCGACGCCCCTTACACAGCCGAGGTACTCTGTGCAGGAACGAGCAGCACTCAGGCTGCTAAAGCAACTGTTTTGTTGTCAGTTAATTTTAAAGTTGCGGATTTTATGGCGGTTCCGCACCGCCGCTCGCTTACCAAGGTTTGAAATCCCCGTCGAAACCTTTACATCCCCATATTCAATTTAAAAATTTTATATTGAAAACCTGTATTCGGTAACAGGCTTATCAAGCATTTTTTCACAACAGACAAGACAACATTCAATATGCTTTGTGTTCTGCTCAATCGGTGAATATATCACAGCCGTTTTCAAATCGCTTTTGTTCGAATCATCCATTGCAAAAGCAACAACGCCGTCATCGGTTGCCAATCCGCCCATACCCTTGAAAGGTTTGTCAAGCTCATCAAAAAGGCAGAATATCACTGAGATTTCATCATCACACGAATACTCAACATACGGAAGCACAATATCATTTTCAACAAATTCTTTCATTTCGGAATTATCGGCTGAATTCAAAAGTTTAAGATTTTTAATCACAATCTGATTTTCGCCGTCAAAAATTTCAATCGGAATATTTACTTCCTTGCCAACTTCAAGGCTGAGTTTTGCTAACGGATAATCTGTCTTTTGATATTTTGAAAATATTATTTCAACATTCTTTGTCAAATCAAGCAAAGACAAATCATCAATCTTATTCTCAAGTTCAATAAAGTTTATGAACAGAGAATCAAGAGGAGCGTCGAAAAACCTGTCGCTCTTCCAACCGAGTTTCATAAACTCTGAGATGATATATGACCTTGTTAATTCGCAACATTCAAGCGTTTCACCGCATACTGAATCAAAGTCAAAACGCTGTCCGTCAATTACAATTGAGGAAAAATCATCGGATAAATCAGATTGATTTTTCTTTTCAAGAATAACATTTTCTCTCAAAGTCAAATCTTCACAGCAAATATCATCTTTGGAACAATTGAAATTCAACAGAACAAGCTCGGTTTTATCGGACGAATTTGCAAAACCAAGCACGGAATAATCGGTATCAAAGGCAGAAAAGTCCCGTCCGATTAAAGCAAAATCGCTGTATTCCGAAATATTTTCGTACAAGCTACGCAAACTCATAATAACACCAAACTATCTTCTCTGTTCTTTAATGGCACGCTCCATATCACGCTTTGCGGAGCGTTCTGCCATATCGGCACGCTTATCGTATAGCTTTTTACCTTTGCAGAGTCCAACCTGAAGTTTTACCTTACTGTCCTTGAAATACAGACTAATCGGGATAAGTGAATATCCCGTCTGCTTAACCGTGCCGTAGAGCTTTAAAATCTCTTTTTTGTGCATAAGAAGCTTTCTCACACGCATAGGGTCACGGTTAAAGATGTTTCCCTGTTCGTAAGGAGAAATGTGCATTCCGTTGACAAAAATTTCGCCGTCAACAATTGAACACCAGCTGTCCTTGAGATTTACTCTGCCGGCACGCAAGGATTTTACTTCCGTACCGCAAAGCTCAATTCCGGCTTCATAGGTTTCCTCGACAAAATAATCGTGTCTTGCCTTTTTGTTCTGAGCAATCGTTTTCATATTTGCCACTGCACATCCTCCTTTCTACTGTGGAATACAAGATTATACTACTGTTTTGACAATTTGTCAATAGTTTAAATCAAGAAATTAAATTTCATTTCTGCCCTCAAGAGCCTTTGCAAGAGTGTATTCATCGGCATATTCAAGGTCACCACCAACGGGGATACCGTAGGCAAGTCTTGTCACCTTTACACCAAGCGGTTTTAAGAGCTTTGAAATATACAGAGCCGTTGCATCGCCCTCAACGGTCGGGTTGGTTGCCATAATGACCTCCTCAACCGATTCCTCGTTAAGCCTTGCAAGCAGTTCTTTTATTGTAAGGTTGTCGGGACCGATATCGTTAAGCGGTGAGATTGAACCGTGGAGAACATGATAAACACCCTTAAATTCGTGGGTATTTTCAATAGCCGTAGCATCTCTCGGAGTTTCAACAACGCAGATAACGGAATGATCCCTTGCGGGATTTGCACACACGGGACAAAGGTCTTTGTCTGTAAGATTACAGCATTTACTGCAATAGTGAATCTTTGTGTGGGCATCCATCACCGCACCCGCAAGCTGTTCCGCTTCTGTTTTTGACAGATTGAGAACATAATATGCAAGTCTTTGAGCGGTTTTGTTACCGATTCCCGGCATTCTTTCAAACTGCTCCACCAAATTTTCAAGCGGAGCAACATTATATCCCGACATAATCAGAACATTCCCGGAATGTTAAGTCCGCCTGAGATTGTTTCCATTTTGTCCTCTTTTTCCTTAGCGGCTGCTCTGATTGCCTCATTTGCGGCTGCCATAACGAGGTCTGAGAGCATTTCTACATCCTCGGGATCAACAACTTCCGGTGAAATCTCAACCTTTGTGAGTTCCATTTTGCCTGTTACTGTAACCTTAACTGCACCGCCGCCGGCTGTTGCCTCATACTCTTTTGTTTCGAGTTCCTTTGATGCGGCCTCCATATCATCCTGAAGTTTCTGAGCCTGACGGGCAAGCTGCTGAATGTTGTTTGCTCCGCCGCTGCCGTAACCCTTTGGTAATCTTGCTTTCATAATTTTATCTTCCTTTCGGTTATTCTTGTGTTATTATTACATCGCTTCCCTGCAAGCTTTCAATAAGCTTGTCAACGGGATCGGTTTTTTCTTCTTGTTTTGCACTCGGTCTTTTATACGGACCGAGATTATAGTGCTGACCTGTTGTTTCTAAAATAAGCTGACGGATTTCCTGTCGTCTTTCGTTATTTTTGAGAAGTTCAAAAGCCATTTCATTATCTGTGTCAATCAGCAAATATTTTCCGCTTGTGTAAGCGGCAGAATTTGCAAATGCCGCCGCAATTGCCCTTGAAACAGGTTTCATATTATTGACTACCTCTGCCCAATCGGGAAAAGGCTGTGCGTTATTATAGATTGCATCAAGATCAACACTCTGTCTTTGAGCTGTTTTCTTAGGCTTTTGCTGTGCAGAAACGGGTTGTTCCTGTATTGGCTGAACGGGCTGTTTCGGTGTCGGCATCTCAACAGGAGGCGTCGGAATTACCGGCTCGTCCTTGATTTTTTCCGAAACAGGTTTTGTTTCCTGCGACTTTTCAGGTTCTGAATTTTGAACCTCCGGTTTTGGAGTTTCATTCTGAACAGACTGCGGTACAGTTTGCACCTGTTCGGGAACATAATTCACCTTTATTCCCTTTTTAACAGCCTTTTCAAGAGCGGTTACCCTTGCGGTCAAAGCCTCAATTGTACCGTCAAGTTCTGCTGATGACAGCTTTACAACTGCCATTTCAAGCTCTGTTCTGTCGCCTGTTCCCCTGCCCATATTCTGATATGCCTTTGAAAGCACATCCATATAATAAACAATGTCGGCAAGTGAGAGGTAATCCGACTGCGTTTGAGCCTGTTCAAACTCATCGTCAGCCATAATCACGATATCCCTCGGATTTTTTACCGACTTTATGAGCATAAGCGTTCTGAAATGCGAAAGCAATTCATCACAAAGCCTTGCCATATCCTTGGACTCACCGTAAAGCCTGTCAACAATTTCAAGTGCCTTTGCTGTGTTCTTATTGATTACACAGTTAGAGAGTTCAAAAAGATATGTCTTTCTCGCAAGTCCTGCGGCACTGCGAACAACATCTTCATCAATTTCCGAGCTGATTGCAATGCATCTGTCAAGAAGCGAAAGAGCATCTCGCAACGCACCGTCTGCAACAGATGCGGCAAGCATTGCGGCACTATCGCTCAGTGTCACGCCCTCCTGATTTGCAACATAGAGCAGTCTGTCTGCTATTGCACGGGGTGGGATTCTGTGAAAATCAAAACGCTGACAGCGTGACAGAATTGTCTGCGGAAGCTTGTGAACTTCGGTAGTTGCCAGAATGAATATGACATGTTCGGGAGGTTCTTCAAGCGTTTTGAGCAAGGCATTGAACGCCTCGGTTGTGAGCATATGAACCTCGTCAATGATGTAAACTCTGTATTTGCACTTTGCGGGCTTGAACTGAACCTCGTCAATAATCTGACGGATATCATCAATTTTTCTGTTGGATGCGGCATCCATTTCGACAATGTCGAGGATACTGCCGTCGTCAATTCCCTTGCAGATTTCACATTCACCGCAGGGATTTCCGTTTACGGGATGAAGGCAATTGACTGCCTTCGCAAGAATTTTTGCACAGGTAGTTTTGCCCGTACCTCTTGAACCCGTAAAAAGATATGCATGGTTAAGACGGTTGGTGCTGATTTCGTTTAAAAGAGTTGTGGTTATGTGTTCCTGTCCCGAAACATCGGCAAAGGTTTTCGGTCGCCACTTTCTATAGAGTACCTGATACAAAAATTCACCCCGCAATCAACAAAAAATGCAAGCCGTCAGCCGAAATAACGGCAATCGTACAAATGAGTGAACGACAGACTTACTGCATCGCATCGGCAATACTGCTTAATGCTGCTCGGTTCCCCGCCTGACATGATTCACAGACCCCAATCGTACAGGGCCTGTCGCTCACTTAATTGCACGCTTTTTGACTTCTTGCAATTCTGAACTAAATTATTCATTTCTTTGTTCGTAAAAAGAAATATATTGTACAAAAGAACACCATTGCAAGACAAGCTGATTGTTCAGTCTGCTTTACAACGAGCTTATTATACCATAACCGATTAATAAAATCAATAGGTTTTGGTTATTTTTATTGTTTGCAGTCGCAGAAAGATATCGTCTGTTTTGCAGCGGCAAACCTTGTTCACCGCTGCAAATGAATACACATTTTTGATTAGATCATAAGTTATGTGAATAAACAAAATGTTACATCAATGCGGGCGTCCAATGAACGCCCCTACAGCAAAGACTGCATAAACACTTGCAATTTTGCACTCAGGCATAATATGCTGTTTATTATGCAATCTATCTTCACGAATTGGGAACGGCGGCTCGCCGTCAATTTTTAATTTGCTAAGATTTCCCTTGCAACGAATACACCGCCGGCGCTGGCATGAGAAAGTGAATGTGTAACGCCGCTGCCGTCACCGATGATATAAAGTCCCTTGTGGGGCGACTCGAGATGCTCGTCAACATCAACTTCCATATTATAGAACTTAACCTCAACACCGTAGAGAAGTGTGTCATCGTTGGCTGTGCCGGGGGCAATTTTGTCAAGAGCATAAATCATTTCGATGATACCGTCAAGGATTCTCTTTGGAAGCACAAGACTCAAATCGCCCGGTGTTGCGTCAAGAGTCGGAACAACAAGTCCTTCTTTGATTCTGCTCGGATTGCTTCGGCGACCTCGAATCAAATCACCGAAACGCTGAACAATTACACCGCCGCCCAGCATATTGCTAAGACGGGCAATGCTTTCACCATAACCGTTGCTGTCCTTGAAAGGCTCTGAAAAATGCTTGCTGACGAGGAGTGCAAAGTTTGTGTTCTCCGTCTGCTTTGCCTTGTCTTCATAGCTGTGACCGTTTACTGTGATAATGCCGTTTGTGTTTTCGTTTACAACGCAACCCTTCGGATTCATGCAGAATGTACGCACATTGTCCTCGAACTGTTCTGTGCGGTAAACAATCTTGCTTTCGTAGAGTTCGTCTGTGAGGTGTGAAAAGATTGCGGCAGGGAGCTCCACACGAACACCGATGTCAACACGGTTCGATTTTGTGGGAATGTTAAGGTTATGACAAACATGTTCCATCCACTTGCTGCCGCTTCTGCCGACTGAAACAATGCACTTTTTGCACTCATAATTTTCATCGGCTGTGTCAACAAGATAACCTTCCTTATCATTGCCGTTCTTGAGTTCAACATTTTCAACAGGTGTATCAAAGTAGAAATCAACCTTGTTTTCAAGGTAATCATAAAGATTTTTAAGCACAATGTAGTTGATGTCCGTACCGAGATGACGGACTGATGCGTCAAGAAGATTAAGCTTATTCTGTAAACAAAGCTTCTTAAAGCTTGTGCCTGCTGTGGAATAAAGCTTTGTACCCTCTCCGCCGAACTTCATATTGATTTTGTCAACATATTCCATAAGCTCAATGGCTTTTTTCTTGCCGATATGTTCGTAGAGCGTGCCTCCGAAATCGTTTGTTATGTTGTACTTGCCGTCCGAAAACGCACCCGCACCGCCGAAACCGCTCATAATAGAACAGGTTTTGCATGAAATGCAATTTTTAACTTTGTCACCGTCAATCGGACATTTTCTCTTTTCAAGAAGATGACCTTTTTCAAATACGGCAACCTTTATTTCAGAGTTGTTTGTTACAAGCTCATATGCAGAAAAAATTCCGCCCGGACCTGCTCCTACAATAATAACATCGTACTTTTTCATTATCATTTTCTCCTTTATTTGTTGTGGGTAACATTTAAGGGCAATAAAAAAACCGCCAAAACATAATACTACGCCCCTTAACGGGGATTATAGTAAACTGTTTAAGGCAGTTTGTAGAAACACCCGTCCGTATTACGGGCTTATACAATCCAACTTCTGCACACAGCAGAAAATTGTTCTGATAAAAGTCATCAAAACCTTGGTAATTGTAACAAATAACATCACAATTGTCAACAGAAAAATCGCAAAAATTTAAAATAATTTATTTTTCCTTATTCGCATAATAAGCCGCATAAAAATCGGGCAACAATTATGTTACCCGACAAATGCTTAAATATTATTCAATCTTTTCGGCAACCTCGCCAAGACGCTTGTAGATGCTGTTTTCAGGAACATAACCTCTTACAAATGAAAGCGGATAGATGTTGGTGTTTCTGCCGATTACCGAACCGGGGTTAAGAACGCTGTTGCAACCTACCTCTACATGGTCACCGAGCATTGCGCCGAACTTTTTAACATTTGTGTCAACCTTATCGCCGTCGCAAAGAACAGTTACAAGGCTCTTGTCACTCTTGAGGTTTGATGTGATTACACCTGCGCCTGTGTGTGACTTGTAGCCGAGAATACTGTCACCGATGTAGTTATAGTGCGGAGTCTGAACACCGTCAAAAAGAATTGAATTTTTAAGCTCTGTTGAGTTACCTACAACTGCACCTCTGCCGACAATTGCATTGCCTCTGATAAAAGCACACTGTCTGATTTCGGCATCTTCGCAGATAATGAGCGGTCCGCCGAGATATGCGGAATCAAAAACCTTTGCACTTTTTGCAACCCACACATTTTCTCCCCTCTGCTCGTAGATTTCGGGATCAAGAGTTTTTCCGAGTTCAATAATAAATTCGCTGATTTTCGGAAGAGCCTCCCACGGATAATCAACGGTTTCAAGCAAGGGCTTTGCAATAGTCCTGCTGTAATCAAACAGATTTTTTGCCAATAATTTTTCGTTTTCCATTTTTAAAATTTACTCCCAATATATATTATTCTTTTAAAGAATTTTACAGTTTTATACCTCAACAAAGAACAGCCAGTAACCGCTTGCGTCCTTTCCCGCAACAAACTCAACTCCTCCGCTTATGTACTTTGAAAATACATAGCTTTTGCCGTTCTGAGGATTTGTCACGGTGGCACAACTGCCCTCATGAATCCAACGCTCGTTGAAAACATTAATTCCCTTGATGAGAAAAGCCTCTTTTGAGGTTTTGCCGACAAATCTGTAATTTTTCATAAAATCAGCCTTCTTTAACCTTTTGCGGTGACAGCCTGTTGTCAAGACCTGTCTTTTTAAACACAAGCACAACGACAATGGCACAAATCACGCCGAGTAACATTCCGCAGAGAACATCTGACGGATAATGAACATAGTTATAAAGTCTTGAGAATACAATCAAAAGCGCAAGTACAAGTGCAGGAATTCCGAATCGTTTGTCCTTGATAAGCATAACAGTTGCCGCCGCAAGTGACGAACAGCTGTGTCCCGAAGGAAAGCTGCTGCCTGACGGAATGGCTATGTTAAGCCCAAAGTCGGGATTCAACTCAGACGGTCTTGCTGAATAATCGATATTCGCCATAAACGGCCGTGGTCGGTTTATAAGATTTTTTATTCCGATTTCACCGACAAGAAAGCCGATTGCCATTGCAACAAGCATCATAACTCCCATTGAGCGAGTTTTTTTAAAAATTATAAACACAATGCCGACTGCAATCCAGAAAAGTCCCATTTCACCAATATAGCTGAAAAAAGCCATAATCGGATCAAGAAAAGAGCATTTAAATGTGTTCTGAATAAATTCAAGAACCGCGGTGTCAAATGATTGAATCATATCAAAGAATGACATATCATTTTCCTTTCATAATATCATTATAACAACCAAAAAACAGAATGTCAAATTAAATAAATTTTAAGTTATTCGCATTCATATTTTGCAAGTTTAGCATAAAGTGCTTCGTCAACAACAGCCTCAACCGAAAGTCCTTCGGCAACATATTCTTCATAAATGAGAGTGCCTTTGTTGCGGATTTCGTTTGCAAGACCTGCCTGTGCAAACGGCAGAAGAATTTTTACTCTTTTCATTCTGACGGGAAGATTGTTCTCAATTGCATTAAGAAGTTCGTCTATGCCCGTGCCGTTCTTTGCGCTTATGCGAACACAGGCTTTGAAGTCCTGTGCAAGCATAGTTTCGTCAAGCAAATCGCACTTATTGAGAACGGTTATAATCGGTGTATCACCGCAGCCGAGGGATTCAAGCAAGTCGGTTGTAACCTGCATATGTGTTCTTGCCTCGTCACTTGATGCGTCGCATACATTTAGAATAATATCCGACTGTGCCGCCTCTTCAAGGGTTGAGCGGAATGCTTCAACAAGGTGGTGCGGAAGTCTGCGAACAAGACCTACCGTGTCAATCATCATAACGGTTACACCGCTCGGAAGCTTCAACGCTCTTGAGGTGGGATCAAGCGTTGCAAAAAGCTTGTCCTGTGCAAGCACACCTGCGTCCGTAAGGCAGTTCATAAGAGTTGACTTGCCTGCGTTTGTGTACCCGACAATCGCACAGGTTATTACACCGTCCTTTTTTCTGCGTGAACGCAACATCTGACGATGCTTTTCAAGGTAGGAAAGCTCTTCTTTCAGGCTTTCAATTCTTCTGCGGATATGTCGTCTGTCGGTTTCAAGCTTTGTTTCACCCGGACCTCTTGTACCGATACCGCCGCCGAGTCTTGACATTGCGATACCTTTGCCCGTAAGTCTTGGGAGCATATATTTAAGCTGTGCAAGCTCAACCTGAAGCTTACCCTCTTTTGACCTTGCTCTCTGGGCAAAAATATCGAGAATAAGCGTTGTTCGGTCAATTACTCTGACATCTGTTTCAGCCTCGATATTTTTAATCTGTGTCGGAGAAAGCTCGCTGTCGAACACAAGCAAATCTATCTCCTGCGATTCGCAGATTTCGGCAATCTCGGCAAGCTTGCCTGTGCCGACAAAAGTACCCTTTTCAATTTTTTGCAGATTCTGCGTTACCGACAAAACGGGATCTGCTCCCGCACTTTTTACAAGTTCAAAAAGTTCGTCAAGTGACGCCTGTGCGTCATATTCGCCCGTGTCAACACTGACGAGCAATGCACGGGTAATTTTTTCTTCGTTACTTTTAAGCTCCATAAAATCCTCACTTGAATTTATTTATTCATACTTTTGTCAAAACAGGTTTTCATATCCTCATCCGTGATTTTTCTGATAGGCTTGCACGGATTCCCCACTGCTACGCAGTCGGACGGAATATCCTTTACAACAACGCTTCCGCCGCCGATTACAACATTACTTCCGATTGTGACGCCCGGCATGACCTGAACTCCTCCGCCAATCCACACATTGTCGCCGACGGTAATCGGATAGGCATATTCAAAGCCTGCGTTTCTTCTCGGATAATCAACAGGATGACCTGCCGTGTAAAATCCGCAGTTTGGTGCAACAAAAACATTGTCGCCGAATTTCACCTTTGCACAGTCGAGAATCACCATATTGTGGTTTGAATAGAAATTCTCACCGAGTTCGATATTGTAGCCGTAGTCGCACCAGAACGGAGCGGTAATGTAGAAATTTTCCTTTGTACTGCCGACAATTTTCTTTATAAGAATTTTTTGAGTCTCTTCATCTTCAAACGGAAGATTGTTGTACTCTCTGCAAAGATTTTTAACCGAACAGCGTTCATTGCGAAGCTGTTTGTCGCCCATTGGATTATACATCTGTGAATTAAGCATTTTTTCTTTTTCAGTCATAATTTTCTCCGTTAATAAATCACATAACAAAATTTACATAACAACGCTTATTATATTATAATCTCACCTTCAATACAAGTAAATCCAAAAATTAATTTACTTTTCAACTGACAACAAAATTCAATTTTAAAATTCATAGGGAGGATAATGGGACAGCGGTCTTTTGTATAATATAGTTACATTGAAAATATCAATGGAATTTGCAGAAAAAACGATTAAATTATGAGATTCCGTTTTGATTTGAGGAGGAATTATTATGGAAGAAAAAAGAAAAACCGTCACATCAACCGAAGTAAAACGCAGATACAACCAAAAAGTTTACAGTCAAATTTCATTTTCCGCCCCAAAGGAACTTGTTGAGGAATTCAGAGGGATATGCAGAAATATCGGAATTTCACAGGCAAGTGTTTTCAAAAAGTTTATCGCCGATTTTGTTGAAAAGTACAGATAAAATCAAAACCACTCGTTGAACGGATGGTTGCACTCTGCAGAAAAGCCCGAAATTCAAGCTGACCGAATTTCGGGCTTTTTATTTTTGAATTTTAAATTTTTTCAACCTGCTGTTTCAATTTGCAAAAAATTTTAAGAATATATATTCAAAGAAATAAAATTGTGGTATAATGATGAAGAATATATACAAGGTATATACAGGCAACACAGGTTGTCTTTAATTAAGGAAGTGGCAAAATGAAAAAACTATTTACTATTATTGTGTGCAAGGTTCTGAAATTTGTCGGAGGATTGCTCGGCAAGGGCAGCAGTCTGCCGGGACAGATTGCGCTTAAGCTCTGCCCCGATATTCTCGGACGAATTGAACTGCCGAAATATATTGTTGCCGTAACAGGCAGTAACGGCAAGACATCTACCGTTGAGATGATTGCACATATTCTTTGTGAAAGCGGCAAAAAAGTTGCCTGGAACAAAGAGGGTTCTAACCAGATTGAGGGTGTTACAACTCTTATTCTCGGCAGTTGTACTCTTTCGGGCAAGGTTAAATCGGATATTCTTCTCATTGAAAGTGACGAACGCTTTGCAAAATATACCTTCAAATACATCACACCGACTCATTATGTTATCACAAACCTTTACCGTGACCAGCTCACACGAAACGGTCATCCGGAATGGGTTTACAATGCCGTAAAGGATAGTATTCATCCCGAAACTCAGCTTATTCTTAATGCCGACGATCCGCTTGTTTCGTGCTTTGGCTACGGCAGGGATAATGTTGTATGGTTCGGTGCAGGCAATCTTCCGACCGATACAAAGGAGTTTGTCGGTGTTTATAATGACGGTGCATATTGCCCTCACTGCAAATCTCCTATGACATATTCAAGCTATCACTACGACCACATAGGCAACTATGAATGCCCTAACTGCGGTCTTAAAAGACAGGATACAAGCTACACAGTTACATCTGCCGATCTTGAAAAAGGCGAAATTACAATCAACAATAAGTACAAGATTGAACTTACACTCAAATCGCTTTATAATGTTTACAATTTGCTTGCGGCATTTACCGTTGCATCAATCACAGGTGTTGACGGCAACACAATTGCAAAGAGCCTGAGCAATTATGTTCTTAAAAACTTCCGTGTTGTAACATTCACGCTCGGAAACAGAAAGGGTACGCTTGTTACATCAAAACATGAAAACAGCATTTCGTACAATCAGTCACTCAAGCTTGCCGCATCCGACAAGGATAAGTGCGATGTTTTGATTATTGTTGACGCAGTCAGCAGAAAGTATTTTACAAGCGATGTTTCATGGCTTTGGGACATCAACTTTGACCTTCTCAAAAGCGACAATGTAAAGAACATTGTGCTTGCAGGAACATATTGCAACGACCTTGCAACAAGATTTTCTTTCTCAAAAGTTGACAGAAACAAAATCAAGGTTATCAAGGACATTGAAGAAGCCGTTGATTATCTTGACAATGACCGCAAAGAAAAGATTTATGTAATTACCTGTTTCTCAGACAAGGGTAAATTTCTTGAAAAGGTAAAGGTGGACTGATTATGAAAATTCTTCATTTGTATCACGATATAATGAACCTGTACGGAGAATATGCCAATGTTTCTGCGCTTGAAAGGATGCTTGAAAAGAGCGGTGTGAAATTTACAACCGACAGGCTTACCCTGTTTGACAATGCCGACCTGGGCGATTACGATTTTATCTACATCGGTTCGGGTACAGAAAAAAATCAGAAGCTTGTTTTGCAGGACTTTAAAAAGTACAAGGATTTTCTTGTTGAATACATCAACAGCGGCAAGGTAATTCTTATGACGGGCAACTCGTTTGAAATGCTCGGAAAAACAATTACAGACTCTGACGGCAAGGTTTTTGACGGACTCGGAATTTATGATTTTACAGTTACCGAGCAGAACAAACGCAGAATTACAGGCGATATTGTTTATACATCTGACATTCTCACAAAACCGATTGTCGGCTTTGTAAACAAGTGCAGTGAAATTAAAGGTATTGAAAATCATCTTTTCACTGTTAAACACGGACTCGGTGACTACGAAAATGCAAAAGCAGAGGGCTTGAAGGACAAGAACCTTTTTGCTACTCATGTTACAGGTCCTATTATGATTAAAAATCCGCATTTTCTTGAATACATTGCTTTGCAGATTTCAAAAAATACGGATGGCTTCAAGCCGTGTACGGATTACCTTGACTACGAAAGAGCGGGCTACGAAATTACTCTCGGCGAACTCACAAAAAGATTTGAGGAGTAAGTTTTAATGAACAACGACAATCTTCTTCAGCTTGAGGGAACAATTGAAAGCGTGGTTTTCCGAAACGATGAAAACGGCTACACGGTAATTGAGCTTGCTGACGGTGACGATTATCTGACCGCTGTCGGAATTATGCCACAGGTGTCATCGGGTGATGTTGTAAAGCTTACCGGCAAATATACAAATCATCCGAGCTACGGCAGACAGTTTGCCGTGCAGATTTGCGAAATCAGCAGACCTACCGAGGCGGCTGACATTCTGCGTTATCTGTCATCCGGAGCTATCAAGGGAATCGGCACTCAGACAGCACAAAGGCTTGTAAAGGAATTTGGCGAGGCAACGCTTGATGTGCTTGAAAATCAGCCCGAAAGAGTTGCAATGCTGAAAGGAATTTCTTCGCAAAAAGCCGAGGATTTTTCAAAGCAGTTAAAGCAGAACACAGGCGTGCGAACACTCATGCTTTTTCTCGGCGAGTACGGAATTTCAAACACCGCATCGGTCAAAATTTTCAACGCTTACGGTCCGAGCTGTGTCGATTTAATCAAGAAAAATCCGTACATTCTCTGTCAGGGTGATTTTGGGGTATCGTTTGAGAGTGCGGATTTTATTGCTAAAAAAGAAAAATTAGAACCCGATTCAAATGTCCGTATGCGTGCAGGAATCGTACACATTCTTCATCACAATGAGCGAAACGGTCACACCTGTCTGCCAAAGGAAAAGCTGCTGAAGGTTTCAACCGATTTTCTCGGAATTGACGGTGAAAAGGTTTCGGAGTGCATGGAAGAAATGCTGTTTGACCGTTCGCTTATCGAAGATAAGATTGACGGCAAAAAATTTGTGTTCCCTCCCAATGTTCACCTCTGCGAAATGTACATAGCGTCAAGAATAAAAATGTTGCTTAAATTTCCGTCAGAGAAAATTAAAAACATTGACAAAGCGATTGAAAAATGTGAAAAAGAGGACGGAATCGAATATGCCGATTTGCAAAAGAAAGCAATCACTATGGCACTTACCGAGGGTATGCTCGTTCTGACGGGCGGTCCCGGTACAGGAAAAACGACAACCCTCAATGCTATAATAAAAATAATGAAAGCAAACGGCAAAACTGTTTTGCTTTCTGCCCCCACAGGCAGAGCGGCTCAACGAATGAGCGAGCTCACGGGCGATGAGGCAAAAACTCTGCACAGACTGCTTGAGGTCAGCTGGGATAAACATGACAACCCCGTTTTCAACAAGAACGAACGCAATCAGCTGAAATGCGACACATTGATTGTTGACGAGGTTTCAATGGTGGACGCATTCATTATGGAAAGCGTTATGAGAGCGCTTTCCACAGGCTGCAGACTTATTCTTGTAGGCGACTCCGACCAGCTTCCCTCCGTAGGTCCGGGTAATGTGCTCGGCGATCTTATCGAAAGCGGACTTATTCCCGTTGTACGGTTGAATGAAATTTTCCGTCAGGCACAGCAGAGCCTTATTGTCACAAACGCACATAAGATTGTGAACGGTGAAATACCCATTCTTAATTCCGCCGACAAGGACTTTTTCTTTCTTCAAAGGAACAATAAATCAGAAGTTTCAGCGGTAATAGCTGACCTTTGTGCAAATCGTCTGCCAAAGGCATACGGATATTCTCCGTTTGAAAACATTCAGGTGCTTGCTCCGTCCAAAAAAGGTGAACTCGGAACTGCCGAGCTTAACCACAAATTGCAGGCGGCGCTAAATCCGAAGGATGACGATAAGGCGGAAATCACAATCGGTTCAAAAACCTTTCGTACAGGCGACAAGGTTATGCAGATAAAAAACAGCTATGATATTCGCTGGTTTCGTGAAAACGGCGAAACGGGCGAAGGAATTTTCAACGGTGACATAGGAATCATCACAAAGATTGACAGAAAGACAAAATCGCTTGTCGTTAAATTTTTTGACAAGATTGCAAGATACACCTTTGAATTTGCGGGCGACCTTGATTTTGCCTACGCAATCACGGTGCATAAAAGTCAGGGCAATGAATTTGATGCAGTTATTATACCGATGTTTTCAGGACCTCCTCAGCTTTACTACAGAAATCTGCTCTACACCGCTGTTACAAGGGCGAAGAAAACGCTTGTGCTTGTCGGCAATCCGTCAACCGTTGAATATATGGTAAACAATAACCGCCGTACAAAAAGGTACAGCGGTCTTAAAGAATTTTTACTGAGAGATGACACACTTTATTAAGAAAGTTTTCGGTACAATAAAAGGATTTTTCTTTACGGTTCGTTGTCCGTACTGCGGAAGGGTTATTGAACCGAACAAAAGCTGTTGTGACAAATGCAGAAAAGAATTCCCCGAAATGCCGCTTGTACGATATGCAACGGGAGGGTACATCTGCACCTCTCCTTTCCCCTACGACGGAATTTTCCGCAGGGCAGTTCTTAACTTTAAATTTCACAACTGCGGTGCATATGCCGAATTGCTTTCACACGAAATGGTTCGTTCAATAAAAGATGTTTACCGTGACAGGGAATTTGACCTTGTCACCTGTGTGCCGATGCACAATGATACTCTCAGAGAGCGTGGATACAATCAGGCTGAGTTGCTTGCAAAGGAATGTGCAAGGATTCTCGGCATTGAGTATGCCGACCTGCTTGCCAAAACAAAGAAAAATAAAACCCAGCACAGCATAAAAGCGGCTGAAAGGGCAAAAAATGTTATAGGCGTTTACTCGCCGATTGACAAGAATTTAATCAAAGGCAAGCGAATACTGATTATTGACGACATTATTACTACAGGCAGTACGCTTTGGCGAATGTGCAAGAATACTTAACAAGTGCAAATGCGGCGAGATTTGTTGCTGTACGCTTTGCACATCTCTGCTGATATAGCATTGGAGTGATTAAAATGGATATAGCTGTTGATCTCGGTTCTGACAGAACAAGAGTTTTTATTGAAAATAAAGGAATAGTGCTTGATGAGGCGAGCGTTGTTGCGTTTGATGTTGACACCTACGACATTGTAGGCATCGGTAACGAGGCTTATAAGATGATTGGCAAAACGCCTGTAGGCATAAGAGCAATGCACCCGATTGATGACGGTGTTATTTCACGCTCCGAACTTGTTGAGGATATGGTTTCAATTCTTATAAAAGAGGTCAGTCCGTCAAAGGTGACTATGCCGAGGGTTGTTGCATCAATCCCGAGTGAGGTTACAGAGGTTGAAAAAAGAGCTGTTGTAAACGCAGTGAGCTCAATCGGTGTTCGCAAGGTGTATCTTATTGAAGCACCAAAAGCGGCGGCAATGGGCTGTTCGCTCGACATAACAAGTCCTCACGGCATTCTGATTGCAGATGTCGGCAGCGGTACGGCAGATATTGCCGTGCTTTCTCTCGGCGGAATTTCGGTTTCCAAGTGCATAAAGTCGGCAGGCTGTGCAATGGACGAAGAAATCGTTAAATACATCAGAAAAGAGCATAACCTGATTATCGGCACAAACATGGCAGAGGCGTGCAAAATTGCAGTTGGCTGTGTAAAAATTCCGAAAGAACCTAAGCTTTTCAGAGTTAAAGGCAGAGATGCCGTAAGCGGTCTGCCAAGATTTATTGATGTGGGCTATGCCGAAATCAAGCCTGTAATCGAGGATATTGCGCTTAACATTATCAGAGCAATTAAAGATGTGCTTGAACAGACTCCGCCCGAGCTTGTCGGTGACATCTACACGGACGGTATAATTTTGACAGGCGGTCTTGCCAAGCTGACGGGATTTGCAAGGCTTCTCAGCGAATCCACAAAGCTGAAAGTAAGAGTTCACAAAGCCGCCGCTGACTGCGTTATCAACGGTTGCGGCAAGGCAATAGAATATATTGACCATCCCGAAAAAATACAGCCGGGTGCAGTCAATCCGCTTATAGAGGCATTTTAATTATAATTTTAAACATTTTATCCGCAGATTTTACCGTCTGCGGATTTTTTGTAACATGGTATTGTAAAATCCGAAAATATGATTTAACAGTTGTCTTTATCCCGTTTCAGTACCGTACTTTTTTTCTTCTTTTTTACATAAAAATCTCCCCTTAAAGCATTCCCTGAAAACCATGTTTTTTCAAGAGTCTGCTTTAAGGGGATTATATCAGTTAACAATTGTTCTCCGCTTTTGTTTTATAGTTCATTATTCTTTCAAGAAATAACTGTACTTTTTCTTTGGCTATCTCTCCGCTGTTTTCAATTTCAGTATCGCCAATGTAAAACTTGTGTTCAGCGGATTTCTTCAAAATATCAAGCAATTTTTTCTGTTCATCCGCTTTGTTAATGAAAACGGACACAGCACAATCACAGGCTATGGAAAATTCTGCCGGTGTTTTTGAAGCAAGTGCGTCGTAAAACCTTTCTTTTACGCTTTCAAATTTATTTTCCGTGTCAATCGGCAAAAGCTTTGTAATCATCTTCCAGGTATTCCACGCAAGAAAGCCATTGCAGTTGTCAAGACCTTTGGCAACAAATTCAAAGAACGGATAGACAAGTTTCGGATTTACTTCGCAAATATACTCAAGAACCTGTTCCGCCCAGTGAGCATTTGCGTAATCATCGTCAAGAAAAATCTCAATAAGCAAAGGAACAGTCAGAATTTCTTTGCTTGCAAGCTGTGCATAATATTCTTTTTCAAGCCTTTGTTCAAATTCCTGAAAAATCTGCTCTGTTTTCATAAATTCCCGTCCATAAATTCACTTAAATTTAGGTTTAATACTCCTAATATAATACTGTATATTACATTCTTTTTCAAGGAAAATCATATTAAAAGTAACATTCCCCCCGAATTTTATCGGAGGGAATGCTTTACTGTTAGCAGAATATTAAGAAAAGGTTGTTCTGTAGTTCTGTTATTCTGAATAGTTTACCCAGACACCGCCGGACTTTGAACCCGGATTTGCACGGAAACAGTTCTTACCGTCAGCAACTGTCAAGTCGTTTGTCTGTGTTTTCCATGTTGATTCTGTGTCCTTAAAGAGGAAACAGTTTGAACCGGGGCTGAGCGGTGTGTCAAAATCGTAGTACCAGATATCTGTACCTGCAATCTTATTCATGTGAGCTGCTGCGTTGCCGAGTCCGCTCTCTGCCCAACCGTAGATATAAACATCAGTATAGTGTGCCTTTGAGTTATCAAAGTAAACTCTTGAAAGTGTGAATGCAGGCTTCTGCTCCGGAACATACGGAGCTGTTGAAACAGCTTCGTCATTGCTGAGTGTGATGCAGTTGTTTGTCTTTGAAACTGTTGCATTCCAGCAATTGTAAACATTACCGTCATCACCGCCTACAGGCTTTTCGTCAACCTCTGAAAGTGAACGATAAACGCTGACATTTGAAACTGTTGCAGGAACTTCAACTGTGTAAACATTCGGGTAAGCGTCTGTATCCTGCTCAAACTGATAGCTTGCACCTGTGTCAAGGTCATAAGCAAAGAGTGAAACACCGTCAGATGTCATCCAACCAAGCTTAGTCTTGAAGTAAAGAGTGTATGTGTCAGCAGGCTTTGTTGTAGGCTGTGCAGTCGGCTTTACGGTTGTAGGCTCAGCGGTAGTCGGCTCAGGTGTTGTAGGCTGTTCTGCCTGATAAACATCACCCGTGCGGCCCCAGTCTTTGAGCTGAACAACGTACTTCTGAATCAATGTTGCGTCAACAACAGAGATTGTATTATCCTCATTAACATCAGCAAGAATCTGCTTGTCAGCCGAAAGTGTTTCAAGCTGAACGACATGTTTCTGAACGAGTGTAGCGTCAACGACTGTAATGTCACCGTCACCGTTTACATCACCGTAAACAGCATTGCCCGAAGGCTCTGTTGCGGGCTGTGCGGTTGTAGGCTGAGTTGACGGAACAGGCTTTGTTGTAGGTTCTGTTGCAGAACCCTTTGTAACATCAGTAGCCTCAATCTCAACCTTTGTAGGTGTAAGAGTTGTATCCTCCCATGTACCTGCCTTTGTAAGTGAGAATGCCTTTGATGAACCGTTGAGGCTGATAGGTGTACCTGTTCTGCCCGGATACTGCTCGCCGCCTTTTTCAGAGATGATTACTCTTGTGTTGGCTGAAGTTGAAAGGTCAAAATCCGACGCAGCCTGATTTTCATCATCCTCATCAGCTGAAATACTTGATGACTTCGGAACTTCGTAGTAATAGTAACCTGTTGCAGGATCAAGAGTCATTGCTTCGCCCGGCCAGTTTGCATTCTTGTAAACAGTACCCTTGTTTGTGGTTTCATCAAAGATGTAAACCTGGTAAGGTGCTGACCAGCCCTTCTTGTTAGCAGGGTTGAAGAATACATACACTCCCGATTCCTGAGCGGTACTCTTTGCGTACTTATAAACCATTGAAGAAGTCTTTACACCGTCGGTTGCCGTAACTGTGAGATTGATTGTTTCGCCCGGCTTATAATCTGAACCGATGCGGATTGATGTTGTACCCGTAAACTTAACAGGAGTTGAATCATCAAGACAGTAAGTACCCGATGTTGCGTTTTCAAGACTGAGTGTAAGGGTCATTGTGTCGCCCCTGAACGAACCGCTTTCAACAGAGTTTATTGCCTTCGGGGTTGTTGTACCGTTGTAAACAACAGCAACACCCGTGTTGCCGATTGAACCTGTGAGAACGCCGTTTGCAACCGTAAACTCAGCACCTGAAACCGTATCCGTATATTTGCCGTCTGCAAGACCTGTGCCGGAAATACTTACGCTTGCGTTTGTACCTTTACAATTTGAAAGAACGATACCGCTTGTGCCTCTTGCAACATAAGCAATGTCGCCTGAAGAACCGAGCTTTTCAGACTGACCTACAAAAAGGTTGTGGAACTTGTTAATTTCGGAAACAGCTGTGCTCTTGTAAGTTGAATCCGTTGAAATGTTACCCATGAGAGCTGTTCCCGGACGGGCAAAGAAAAGTGCTGTTGAATCTTTTCTTGATGCAACGATTGCCCATGCCTTTACAACATTTTCATCCGAAACATCGGCAGTGTTTGAGAATCCCGATGAACCCGAGCTGCCCTCGTATGTATCGTGGCTTTCTGCCCAGAGAACTGCATTTGACGCTGCAACACCTGATTTGTATTTCGCATTGGTAGCTGTGCTTGCCTTACCCCTTGTGACATTGTAAAGCACTGCGTCGCCCGTTCTGTTGTCAGTAACATTGATATACTTGGTGTATGAGGAGTAGCTTCTGTCTGCACCGCAGTTGTTAAGAATTTCACCGTAGATGTAGAGGTCATCGCCTGTTTTCTGTGTGTAGTAAGAAGAAGCCGAGGTTGTTATATTTTTCCAGTAATCAGACGCATACTCGCCGTCATCCTCTGTTTCAATATGCTTTGCGGCATCAAAACGGAAACCGTCAACACCGCAGTCGATGCATTCCTTGAGGAGATTGATAATGTATCCCTGAACAGCAGTATCGTTTGTTACAAGGTCAGGACACTTTGAAACATGACCCTGAACAACTGCCTGAACCGAACTGTCGTTTGCATCGCCTTTGTACGTACGGGTGTAGGTTTTTCTTTTCTTATAGAACTCAGGCTCATATTTTTTAACCTGATTGCTCACAGTCTCCGGCCTAGCTTCATCGGCATTTGCAATATGGTTTGAAACGATATCGCAGATGATTTTGATGCCGTATTTGTCAGCCTCATCACAAAGTGATTTAAGATCGTCCTTTGTGCCGAGCCATGACTCCTCTGCAATATGGAAGCTGATCGGCTGATAAAGCTTCCACCACTGACCTGTTACATCGCCTGAGGTTGAGTAGTCCTTTGGCTGCTGAACGGGAGAAGTCTGAACTGTTGTGTATCCTGCCGCTGCAATTGCGGGAAGGTTTTCTTTGATTGTATTGTAAGACCAGTTGAATGCGTGGAGCATAACACCGTCGCCGACCTTATCACGAAGGGTACTGTCGGCAGATGCAGTCTGTGCGGAATCAACCTCGGCAGCATTTACGGAGGTAATTGCCGCAAAAGAAGATGTCAGAAGCGCAGACGCAACAACAAGACTTGCAATCTTTTTTGCTTTCTTCATAGGGAAAACATCCTTTCATAAAATTCTCGATTTCATTATAACAAATTTCACCAAAAAAGTACATACTTTATGTTACAAATTCGAGGGCTGTTTTTTGTGCAGATTACACGGTTGTAAAAATTTTTTAACAATAATTTTGCACCAAAAAGCATTATATTTAACCTTTTCTGACTCTGTATGAACTTTACTTCTTTAAAAGAATATTAGTAATGCAAATTTGATTTTCTTTTTACACGATATTGATTGACATTTTTGTGCATTTAGAATATAATCAAAGAGCAGTTGTCCCCTGATGCTTATGTGACGGGTGACATTTCGGAAAATTTAAATTGTATTGCGTGCAATCGCTTTTAAGCGGTTAATAAGGATTTTGTGTAAAGAAAAAGGACGGGGCGACACAGCCGTCTTATTTTTCTGTTCAAAAATTCTGAGCATCATGGTTATGTCTTTGCAGAAACGGCAGAGCGGACTGTGTTCGCCTGCATTTTTCAGGCTGACACAATCCGCTTTATTTTTTACAGATTTTACTGTTATCACAACGGAACAGGGGTGCATAAATGGAACAGACATCAAAGAAAACAATAGTTTCACTCAAGGATATTTTCATCAAATTTGACGGTGAGGTAATTCTTAACCACATCAACCTTGATATAAATGAAAAGGAATTTGTAACTATTCTCGGTCCGTCAGGCTGCGGTAAAACCACAACCCTGCGCATCATCGGCGGTTTTGTTGAACCCGACAGCGGCGATGTCATTTTCGGTGGCAAAAGAATTAACGGAACTCCTCCGAATAAAAGAAATGTAAACACGGTATTCCAGAAATATTCTTTGTTTCCCCACCTCAATGTTTTTGATAATGTGGCTTTCGGACTCAAGCTTAAAAAGATGCCGAAAGATGAAATAAAAAAGCGTGTAACCGATATGCTTGCAACCGTTGACCTCAAGGGTTATGAAAAGCGTTCCGTTGCAAAGCTTTCGGGCGGTCAGCAGCAGCGTGTTGCAATTGCAAGAGCGCTTGTGTGCGATCCCGAAATCATTCTGCTTGACGAGCCTCTCGGTGCTCTTGACCTTAAACTGCGTAAGAGTATGCAGCTTGAGCTTAAGGAAATTCAGCAGAAAACTCAGAAAACATTTATATATGTTACTCACGATCAGGAAGAGGCTCTGACCATGAGCGACCGTGTTGTTGTTATGAACAACGGTGTAATCGAGCAGATTGGTTCTCCCGAGGATATATACAACGAGCCTGTGAACGCATTTGTTGCAGACTTTATCGGTGAGGCAAATATTCTCAACGGAATTATGCTTGATGACTGCAGAATTCAAATTCTCGGCAAAGAGCTTGAATGTGTTGACAAGGGATTCGGCAGGAATACTCCTGTTGATGTTGTCATCCGTCCCGAGGATATTGAAGTTACCTCTCCCGAGGACGGTCAGCTTGTCGGAACTGTTGAGAACACAACCTTCAAGGGTGTTCACTATGAGATGAGCGTAAGATGCGGAAAGTGTGAAATTCTTATCCACTCCACCAAATCGGCTGAAATCGGAAGCAAAATCGGTATGAGGGTTATCCCGTTCAACATTCAGATTATGAACAAGCTTCTTCCGTTTTACGATAATGTTATTGAGACAACCGTTACATACGCAAATCAGAACGACAATTCCTTTGAATTTGAGCTTGAGGGCGAAACCGTTACCGTTCCCGATAAATACTATGAAGAAGGTACAAAGCTAAAAATCGCTCTGCCGCCCGACGCTCTTTCGCTTGCAGGCGACGGCGTGGGCGATTTAAAGGATTTGTACATTGAATCCGTAGTTTACAAGGGTGAACACAACGAAATCATTCTTGAATCGGACGAAAGAAAGTGGCTTATGCTCAGCGATACGGACGAGCAGGTCGCAACCTATGTTCCGCTTTCATTCAACTTTTCAAAGGCTCGGTTTGAGGTAATCTCAGAGTTTTCGGAAAAGGAGGGCTGATAAATGAAATCACGCAAGCCCTCTATTCCCTACATAATCTGGATGGTTGTTTTCACAATGATTCCGATTATTATGATTGGCTTTACCGCCTTTACCGACAAGAACGGTAATTTTTCGCTTCAGGCATTTACAAATGCGTTTTACTACACAAACATTTTTGTAAAATCACTTTGGATTGCGCTTATTTCAACGGCAATCTGTCTTGTACTTGCATATCCGCTTGCATACCTTCTCACGAGAATGAAAGAATCAACCCAGAACACGCTCATTATGTTGCTTATGATTCCTATGTGGATGAACTTTCTGCTAAGAATCTACGCATGGGTAACGCTTTTGCAGGACAACGGTCCGATTGATATGATGCTCTCGCTTTTGGGTATTCATTCAACCTACATCGGCAACACGGGTGCGGTAATTCTCGGAATGGTGTATGAATATCTTCCATTTATGGTTCTGCCGATTTACACCGTTATGAGCAAAATCGACAACGGTCTTATTGAGGCGGCGCAGGATCTCGGTTCAAACAACTTTACCGTATTCAAAAAGGTTGTCGCACCGCTCAGCGTTCCCGGAATTATTTCGGGTGTGACAATGGTATTTGTTCCGAGTGCAAGCACATTCCTGGTTGCACAGTATCTCGGCGGTCCGGACGACATTATGATTGGTGATGTCATTGAAAAAATATTCTGGACAGACCAAAACACGGGTTCGGCAATTTCATTGATACTAATGATTTTTATTTTCGTGTTCCTGATAATCATGAACTTGTTCGGTGATGAGGAGGCGATTGCATAATGAAAAAGAAAACAGGTATTCTTTCAAAAATTTACATTGCAATCCTGCTTATTTTCCTTTATTCGCCCATTGCCGTACTTATCTTCTATTCCTTCAACAACGGCAAAACTACCGTCTGGAAAGGATTTACATTCAAATGGTATGTACAGCTTTTTCGTGACGACAATATTATGAACGCATTGTGGAACACTGTTATTATTGCCGTTCTTGCATCTGTTTTTGCAACAATCCTCGGAACTGCCGCCGCAATCGGCATCAGCAATTTCAAGGGCAAAAAAAGAATGCTTATTCAGAATGCGTCAAACATTCCGATCATCAGCCCTGACATAGTAATGGGTGTTTCTCTCATGCTTTTGTTTACGACTCTCGGAGTTATCTTTAACTTTGAAATGGGATTTTTCACGGTTTTAATTTCGCACATATGCTTTTGTGTTCCGTTTGTTGTGCTTAATGTTATGCCGAGAATCAAACGAATGGATCAGAGCATTTACGATGCCGCCCTTGACCTTGGCTGTAACCAATGGCAGGCATTTTACAAGGTAATTATTCACGAGCTTATGCCGGGTATTTTCTCGGGTCTGCTCATGAGTTTTACATATTCTCTTGACGATTTCATCATAACATATTTCACAAGAGGTGCAAAATTCCAGAACCTCTCTATTGAAATTTACTCGATGACTCACAGGAGAATTTCACCGAAAATCAACGCTCTTTCCGCACTGCTTTTCCTTGCTGTACTCATTGTTATGGTTATTATTAATCTGCGTGACAGACACGAAGAAAAGGTGCAGAAAAAGAGAACTTGATTTTAAAAATTTTATTAAAGGGAGATTGAGAAATGAAAAGAATCATCAGCATTGTCCTTGCATCTGCAATGACGGCAACATGTGCGGCTTGCCTTTCAGGCTGCGGCGGAGGTGCTTCGGCTGACTCAGCTGACGCAGGAGAAGTTAATGTTTACAACTGGGGCGAGTACATTTCAAACGGCGAAGATGACTCACTCGACATTATCAAGGAGTTTGAAAAACGCACCAACATCAAGGTAAACTACACAACCTATGAAACCAACGAAGAGCTTTACAATATGCTGAAAAACAGTAATGTAAGCTATGATGTTGTCATTCCGTCCGAATATATGATCAGCAGATTGATTGATGAGGATATGCTGTTGGAGCTTAACTTTGACAATATTCCTAACTACGACAATCTTATGGATCGTTTCAAAAAGCTTGCCTGCGATCCCGAAGGTAAATATACCGTATGTTACAGCTGGGGCGTAACAGGTATGGTTTATGACAAAACAAAGGTTAAAACAAAGCCCGATTCATGGGACGCACTTTGGAACAAAGACCTTTCAGGTCAGATTCTTATGTTTAACAACAGCCGTGACGCAATGGCGATTGCAATGCAGCTTGAGGGCATTGACCCTGCCAACTGTACAAAGAAAGATGTTGACAAAGCCGCCGCTAAACTTAAAGAGCAGAAGCCTCTCCTTAAAAAATATGTAATGGATCAGGTATTTACTGAAATGGAAAACAGCCAGTCGGCAATTGCTCCGTACTACGCAGGCGACATTATGACAATGATTGATAACAACGAGGATCTTGACTACGCAATGCCAAAGGACGGCTCAAACCTTTTCTATGACGCAATGTGTATTCCGAAATGCAGTAAAAACAAGGAAAATGCGGAGAAGTTCATCAACTTTATGCAGGATCCTGAAATTGCCGCCGCAAACTTTGAATATCTCAACTATGCAACACCCAATCAGGTTGCTTATGACGATTACATTGATGAAGACGCAAAGAAAAACGAATTTATCTTCCCGAGTGACGAGTATCTTGACAAATGCTATGTATTTTCAAATGTTTCCGATGAGGTTTATTCCTATATGCAGGAACAGTTTGTAAAAATCCAGGCAGACTGATAAGCAATAAAATTAATCCCGAGCAAAGCTTTTAAAGGCTCTGTTCGGGATTTTAATTTTGGTAAATTTTTAAAATTAATCATCCCCCATTTATACAGACTTTAAATTTTATGTTATCTGAAAAGTATTATTCCTTATTTTAAAAGGTTTCCGTGACAGGTTGTCATATTCGCTCTGCGAACACTCAAAATACACAGAATTAACGGGGATTCGCTCAATCTTACAAATAGATTTCAATTGCCTTGTTTTGATTGACAAATTAGGAAAAAGTAATATAATATATACTGTTAAAGAGTGCATAATACATTTTTCGATTTTATTCACTTGCAGGCGGGCGCCTGTGCATCACAAAAGAGATAGGATGGTATAATAATTGTTTACAATTTTAAAAGAACATCGTGGCTTCGGAAAGCAGATTTTGCTCCTTGCCAAAAACGAACTTATTAAAACTTACAAAGGCGCCGTAATCGGTCCTCTTTGGGCTGTTGTTAAGCCTGCGTTTACAATTTTTGTTTACTGGTTCGCTTTTTCCTGCGGTATCAAACAGCTTAAAACACTTCACCTTGACATCGGCGGAGCACAGCCTTTTTCCATTGACTTCTTTACTTTTATGTTCATCGGTATCATTCCGTGGTTCTTTATTCAGGACAGCATAACGCAGGGTGCAAAGGAACTGAGAATCAACCGTCAATTTATCACAAAGGTTAAGTTCCCAGTTTCAACAATCCTTACTTATACAGAGGTTTCAAGGCTTTTTGTTCACCTGATTCTTATGGCATTTATGTACGCATATGTACTTTTCACAATCGGACCGAGCTGGTACAATCTGCAATTTTTCCTGTACTGTCCGTTGATGTTTATCTTCTTCCTTGCACTCACATGGTCAACAGCCCCGATGTCTGCGTTCAGTAAGGACTTTGAAAGCCTGATTGTTTCCGTTATGTCAGGTATTTTCTGGTTATCGGGTATTATGTACAACTCCTACGGCTTTGATTCGCCGTTTCTCAACAAGCTTATGCTTATCAATCCGATTAACTTTTTCGTAAACGGCTACCGCAACTGTTTCCTCTACAACAGACCGTTCTATGCAAACAAAACGGAATGTCTTGTGTTTGCAATTGAATTTGTTGTAATTTTCGTCCTTGGTATTTTCAACTACAACAGACTCAGGAAAAAACTTCCTGATGTACTTTAAGGAGGTAATATTATGGCTGAAACAAAAGTATCCGATCCGATTATTACCTTTAAAAATGTCAGCAAAACCTACACGCTCTACAAAGATGACAAGGCAAGATTCAAGGCTCTTTTCTTTAAGCCGAGAAATGCAAAAACGAACAAGGCACTTAACAATGTTTCAATGGTAATCAATCGTGGCGAATCGGTTGGTATTGTCGGCGATAACGGTGCAGGCAAGTCAACTCTGCTCAAAATGATTACGGGCGTTGCATTTCCCGACGAAGGCGAAATCACCGTTGACGGCAAGGTTGCCGCATTGCTTGAACTCACTGCAGGCTTTTCCATGGAAATGACAGGCAGGGAAAACATTTATCTGAAGGGTTATGTTCTCGGTCTTGAGGACAGCTACATTAAGCAGATCGAAGAGAAAATCATCGACTTTGCAGAGCTTGGAGATTACATTGACCAGCCTGTAAGAACATACTCAAGCGGTATGAAAATGCGTCTTGGTTTTGCTATCAATGTCAACATTGAACCCGATGTTCTTGTTGTTGATGAGGCGCTCTCGGTCGGTGACGCAACCTTCAAAAAGAAGTGTAAAAATAAAATTAAAGAGATTATCGAAAGCGGTGTAACTGTACTTTATGTAAGTCACAATGCCGCTTCGGTTAAAGAAATCTGCGCGCGTTCAATCTTCCTGAAAAAAGGAACTGTTATGTTTGACGGACCGACAGATGAAACCCTCAGAGTGTATGAGGAATCAAAAAAGAAAAAATAATTCCGTTTCGGAATAAAGCAAAAGCTCCACAATTGCGGAGCTTTTCTGATTTATCTGAGAGGTAAACCCATATGGACTGTACCGTAAAAGGCAATCTGCCCTCCGAAATTTTTGAGGACATTAAAAAAATTGCAGACAACAGGATAAATTTTCAACAGTTAAAAAACAAGACTGTTTTCGTGTCGGACTGTCACGGACTTATTGCATATTACATTATATGCACATTGCTTGAGGGCAATGATTTTTTTGAAAACAACACAAGGGTAATCACCCTTGCAAAAAGCCGTGAAGATGCCGAAAAGCAGTTCGGCAACCTTACTCTCCGCAAAGATTTTGTTGTTGAAATCGGAGAGTCAAAGAACTTTCCGGAGATTGAAAGAGCCGATTTTGTAATATACTGCAACTGCCCGTGTGAGGTTGCAGAGGAAGATTGCAGTAATCCCGAAATTGCGGATACAATCACTTCGGGCTTTGCAAATGTGCTTGAATATGCAAAAGAGTCAAATGCCGAATCGGTTCTGCTTGTATCTTCATATATGGTTTACGGGGAGGTTTTCAGCGGTAAAAATAACATTTGCGAAAACGACCTCGGCTATCTCGATCCGACCGATGCCGACAGTGCATACGCACAAAGTATGCGTTCAGCCGAAACACTTGCTGTTTGCTATGCTGAAAAGTTCGGTATGAATGTAAAAATCGCCCGTCCCTGCCCCACACTCGGAGGTGTCAGAATGAGCGATGAAAGAAAATGGGCAAAGCTGATTGTCAGTGCGGCAAAAAATCAGAGCATTATGCTTACAGATAACGGTGGTGAAAAGTTCAGCTTTTGCTATGTGACGGACACGGTTTCTGCATTTATTGATATTTTGCTTAGCGGAAAAAGCGGCGAGGCATACAACATTTCAAACGGTAACGCAAATGTGACAATGCGGAAATTTGCACAGCTTGTAAAATCGGCAAATCCCGAAAAGAATCTCTCTGTAGTGTTCGTTCACAGAAAAGACGAAGAAGAACCTGAATTTTCTCCGTCATCCCCCACACCGTATGTTTTGTGCAACGATAAAATAAAATCACTCGGCTTTAGTCCGAAAACCACGCTTAAAGACGGAATAAAACGCAGTATAAGAGCAACAGAACTGCGTGCAGAATTGCGAAGGATAAAGTAATGCGTATTAAAGATTTTTTAAACGAATTTGAGGCCGACAGGGCGGCATTGCCCGGAGTTGAAAAAGAAACTCTTGCAAAGCTCAGGAACAAAACAATTGTCATCTCGGGCGGTGAACTTGCAAGGTGTCTTTGCTATGCCTTTCTGTACAATAACGATGCTAAAAGGCTCGGAATAAAAGTTATCCTTCTCGGCAAATCACGCAACGCAATGGCATCATACCACAGCGAACTCTTGTTAAGAGATGATTTTGATTTTGTCGATTATAATTCTGCATCAGAAATTTCAAGTGCCGACTATGTAATTACAACAGGAATCTGCGGTGAACATACAGACAACAACCCACAGATTATGATTGACGGCATTGCAGAGATAAATGCCTGTGCCAAAATTGCAAAAGCCACAGGCGCAAGGGTTGTCGTTGTGAACGACAGCAGAATTTACGGCAAAGCCAAACCGCACAGAGTTTATTCTGAAAACGAGTACGCAGAACTTGACGCAACCTCTCCCTCATCGCTTGCAGGTCAGCTTATGAGAACGAGAGAAACCACCTTGCACTCGGTTTTGAAGAACAGCGAATCAACAGTTACAACGCTCAGAACGGGCATAATTTTGGGAGCGTCAAGCAACTTTACAAGCGTGCTTGATCCTGTTTTTGACGATATAGCCAACCGCCGTGACACAGTTGTTCCTGCAACAAGGGATCGCTGCACCTTTGTTTATATCAACGATGTTTTAAAGGCGATTGTTTTCGCAATGACAAATCTTGAAGAAAACGCAGTTTATAATGTCGGCGGCAAAAACTGCAACGCATCGCTGATTATGATTGCGGCTGTTCTCAACGATATTTACGGCAGTCGTTGTACAATTGAGTCGGGCAATTTTACGGAGCTTGACGGCTGTGCAATTAATTCAAACAAGATTTCCGTAAACGAATGCACTCCCGACATTGACCTTGAAACCATGCTAAAAATCTGCATAATGGACAAGATGAAGTCAGAAAAAGTTCTGCGTATCCCCCACTCACACGAACGCAGACTTGATTCAATTCACGAAATTCAGCTTGCATTTCTGCTTGAAACCGACAGAATTTGCCGAAAACACAACATAAAATATTTTCTCGGCGGCGGAACACTTCTCGGTGCAATCCGTCACAAAGGATTCATTCCGTGGGATGATGATGCCGATATTATGATGTTGCGTGAAGATTTTGACCGATTTTGCGAGATTGCGCCAAAGGAACTTCCGAGCAATATGACTTTTCAATCGTACCATACGGACAAGGCTTGTTTCTATGAATTTGCCAAGGTCAGACTTGACGGCACTTTCTTTGCAACCGACTTTGCAAAAGACCACCACGCGATGCACAACGGAATTGCGTTTGATATTTTCTGTCATGATAACACAGCCAATTCAGCAATCGGACGAAAAATTCATATGGCTGTGACTCTGTTCACAAGAGCGCTGGTGTTCAATAAATGGAACAATCGCAAGGCTGAAAACGGCAGTAGAATCCAGAGCATTGTAACAAATTTCTGCAAGAAAATATTTCCGCTCAGATTCAGTATGTGGCTTGAAGTCCGTACTTTAAAATTCTTTAAAAACAAAAAGAATGCAAAATATCTCTATGACGGAATGGGCAGAAATATTTATAACGGTGCTTTTCCAAAGGAATATCTTGACGATGTTGCTTATGCCGACTTTGAGGGTTACAAGTTCCCCGTGCCAAAGGAATATGACAAGTACCTTACTTTCCTCTACGGCGACTATATGGAGCTTGCACCGCTGTCAACAAGAATGGGTTGCCACGAAATTGCCCTCTGCGACATTGGAAAATATGACGGTTTCAAAATCCGCAAACCTGATTCTGAAAAATAATCAGCGTAAAACAGACCGATAAAGTAAATGTCACTTGACACTCACCTGTCGGTCTGCTATAATAATATAGCATATTTTGAGTGCTGTTGCGGAATCAGCTGAGGAGTAAGATTCATCTGAAAGTAAGCTCCGCCTCGGTTTCCCCACCGTGTAAAAATCAAGGGAATTTAAATTGATTATGCAAAAGTTGACACAATCATTTTCAACTTTCCATTTTCAATTTTCAATTTAATAAGCAGGTATGGCGGAATTGGCAGACGCGCATGGTTCAGGTCCATGTGAAAGCAATTTCATGGAGGTTCAAGTCCTGTATTCCCGACCACAAACCGCTTGATTTCAAGCGGTTTTTAATTTTTCGTGTTGCATTTCGTGTTGCATACTTGTAAATTTTGAGCATTTCAAGCTTCTGATTTTTTTACATTTCTCACCCTCTTATCCCTCAAAAACTTAACCGTCTTTCTCGCAAGCCAATATGCGTCCGTATCGCTTTGCAGCTTCTTAAGCCACTTGTCGGTCTCCGAGATAATACCGCGCTGCTTTAATTCCCACACAATGTCATTAACGCTCGTCAGTTCTTCCATATGTTTCACCAGCTTTCTTTTAAAACTTTCCCATTCTCCGGGGCTGTTCACAAACGGCGCGGGGCAGATTTTGCCCCACACGTCAAAGTGCCTTATGACATTCTCGGGCGGTATGTTATACTTTGACATTAAAAACCTTGTCAGTTCCAGAGCGTTGTTTACGGTCTCTGGCTTAAAATACCATCCGCCGTCACTAGCGGGTTTCCCGCTGCCGTTTCTGTTTCGTGAGCACAGTTTAATGTTTATCGAATTTGCGTTCCGGCACTCTTTGTGTTTGTAAACCCTTGTGCCGCCAACGCTCCACGCCGTGTCGGTGTCTTTCACGCTTTGGTAAATTATATTCCCTTCGTCCACAAAATAATGCGCCGAAGCTTCGATTTTTGCACTTGCGTAATAGTCGGCGTTGTTTTTTGCCGTGTCGCCGTTTCCTGCCGTATAGTGAATCACTATGTACTTGACAGGCGCCGTGCGCCCCTTTTTGTAATTTGCCGCGTTGCAGGCTTTAAACGTTATGTTCATCGCCTTCGCCCTTCTCATTAATCTTTTCTTTCAAAATATCAAGAGCCTTCTCGATAGCCGGGGAGGTGATTCCCATAAGCCCAGCATTTTCTATAATTGAGATAAGCTCGTTAATAAGAAATCCGACAATAACCGCTCCGCGCACAAAGTTTACGCCCATGTACCTGTCGAGCATGTTTGCCACGCCCACAAGTATCAGTATTGTGATTTTCTTTGCTAACCCTCTGAAAGCCTCCTGTGATGAAAGCGTTCCGCTTTTCGTCTTGTTCGACATTCCGAAAAACGCCGCCACAATAAGGCCCGTCGCAAAGTCCACCGCCATAAAAATCACAAGCGTTAATAGGTCCATCGTAAAGCCTCCCAAAAAGTAGGATACAAATCCCCCGATTGCCGCACCCACGGCGCAAAGTAAATGTTTGTAGTTCATGTTACCCCTCCTTGATTTTTAAAATTTCATCAATCTTTTTAGAAAAATTAGCCATAAGCTGTGCCGCCTCCGCTCTTGTCAGCGGTGCGGACGGGTCGAACGTATCTTCACTCTTTCCTTTCATAAGTCCGCCGAATACACACTCTTTAACCGCCTTGTAAAACCAGTCTGTTTCTTTAACATCGTTAAAATTCAAATTAAACACCTCATCAATTAATAAATAAGCGTAGTCTATTGCGTCAAAGGGAACCTCTCTGCGCCCCTTGTCGCCCCACCGTTCGCCCCATGAATTTTGTATTACTTTAAGTTCATGAAAACAAAGAACCTTTTTATTATATAACATCACAACGGGAGTGTTAGACAGACGGTTAATTGTTGTGATGTGTTCAGCAATCGGAGTAAGTCCGCTATCTTTATATTGGATAAAAAAGGCTAATGTTTTTTCTAACTGTTTCTTTTCCGCATCACTGATAGAATCACCGACATCAATCAAAAACTCATCAACGGGTCCTTCTTTGACCAGAGGGATTTTTCCGATAAAGTTGCCAACTGAGCGAGAAACATCTGCCAACTTGTTTGCGGCTTGTGTAGTCACAGCCTCTTTCTTGAGCAGTTCAATCTTATCAAAGCAAGCAGTATATAGATGGCGGAATTTCATAGCGTGTTCTCTAATCTCGTTTTCAATCTTGTTCAGGTACTCCGCTTGAAAATTTTTGGATAACATTACTTCCATATATTCAGATAATGCGAACACATGAAGAGCTAATTTATAGTTAAAAAAGTGCGATGACTCGCACCTCAACACCCCTGCCCCTCAATCTTGAGGGGCAGGCTTTTCTTTTTTCTAATTCTGTGGTATAATATACATATGAGTATTTTACAAAACATTTTTTCAGATCATTTTCATAAACTTCTTAATTCTAACATTAAAATCCGTGATACTGTTAGTGAAAATGTGGATAAAATGATTCATTGCGGTGACTTCAAAAGGGGGTATGCTTTTTACATTTGTGAACATTGTTCCCGATTTATGGTTTCTCCTTTTAGGTGCAGAAGCCGTTTCTGCACCTCCTGCGGCAACCTCTACTCCCGAAAACGTTCAACCGCTATGTCCTTTAAACTTGTCCGCACTTCCCACAGGCACTGCGTTTTTACTATCCCTGAAGAATTAAGAATATTTTTCAGAAAAGATCGCTCGCTGCTAAATCTTCTTTTTAAGGCTGCCGCAGACGCTGTCTTCTTTATGTTTAAAAAGCTCAACAAATCCGAGAATTTTACTCCCGGTTTTATTTGCGTTCTTCATACTTTCGGTCGCTCTCTTCAATGGAATCCTCATATCCATATGCTCATTTCTGAAGGTGCTTCCGGTAACTTCTCTGTTTGGCGTGTTGTTAAACATTTTCACTACGAACTGCTTCGTAAATCTTTTCGTTTGACTTTACTTAATTATCTTGAAAAACATATCGGCAAATCTTTTAAAAAAGTTAAACCTTACATTTACAAGCATTGTCCTAACGGTTTTTATGTATATGCTAAACCTACTCTTACCAACAATCAGGATGTTTTAAAATATATCGGAAGATATCTTGGCAGACCTGTTATCGCTTCTTCAAGAATTGATAATTATGACGGTGAATTTGTCACTTTCCACTGCAATCGTCATGAAGATAACAAATTAATTACCGAAACTGTTTCTGCTGTTGACTTTATCAAAAAGTTAATTATTCTTATACCCGAAAAACACTTTAAGTTGATTCGATATTACGGCATTTATGCCAAACATCATAAACATGAAAACATCTTACGTTTATTTATTCCAAAAGAAAAAAGACGTTTCCATATTCTTCGCAATTCATGGAGAACGTCTGTTTCCCTGTCATTTCATTTCGACCCTCTCTTGTGCAAGTGCGGTCATAAAATGACACTTTTTCAATTTTGCCTTAACGGCACTCCGTTTTTTGAAAAATCTAATTCTTGGATTAATTCTTCTTAATTCAGACCATTTCTTTAAATACACCATACTTCAACTTTCATTTAACGGAGAAATCAAAAATTCAATAACTTTATCCAAGGTTTTGCACTACCTCTTTTTGTTATGCCTTTTTTGATTTTTTTCTATTATATCATACTTTTTTAAAAAACGCAATTTCCTATACAGGAACAAAACGGTCAAGGAGTTGTCCGATTTTATGTGACGCAGACTGCATTTTCAATAAATTTTTCTTTGCAGAAAGCATATCCTCAATCTGCTCGGTATAGGAGCGAATATCTTTCATAGCATTACGCTTTATATTCTTCACCTGGTTTAGATTCACCACAAGACTGGTTTCGTTTTCCCAATAGAATTTATAGTCATTTATATAAGATGACAATAAGTCGTAATCCGCAAGAAGCTGAGATTTTTTATCCCGTTCAAGAATATCTATAATTTCTTTTTGTCCATCTTTTATATCTTGTACTTGCTTTACAACCGCAAGCACGGCGACTGCCACAAAAGCCACTTGAACAGAAACAGGATTTATAACTTTATCAACCGGAATCCATCTTGCCTGACCGGCAATTCCATTATTCATAATAGCACCCAATGCACCTGAGCCATCTTTCGCCATAGCCAATGTTCCCGTCACACCTTTAGGAAACACACAACGAAAAAGTCCATTTTCTGCTGAAGCATACAAACTGTAAATTTTATTAATTTATGTGATTTTAAGCATTGATAAAAAACTTCACACCGCTTTGAATTTTTTACTTCGAAACGGCTTGAATAATTGTGCGTTTTATGCTAAAATAATTTTTGAGTGTGAAAAAAATGAAAAAAACAAATGATAACATGACAATCGGCTCTCTGCCGCTCA
>ENA-OUQH01000312-OUQH01000312.1-human-gut-metagenome-genome-assembly--contig:-NODE-312-length-38282-cov-7.229445_pt1 | contig 38282 bp, 36 predicted proteins | sample MGYA00237948_ERZ548828 | MGnify/ENA primary metagenome ERZ548828 (study PRJEB26490, sample SAMN05194711) | human gut metagenome | biome: terrestrial biome; feature: human-associated habitat; material...
CCTCTGTGCCGTCCCGCGTTCTATATAAAATCACCGCGCCCGACTCATAAATGAGTCAGGCGCGGTTCCAGCATTGCCTGTCATTCAAGGCTGCGGCAGGTGAAGAGTATTACCTGACGCTTCTCGGCAAGCTTTCTCAGCAGATTCATGGCCTGTGCGGTGCGCTCCGCGTCCATGTTCACGAGCGCGTCGTCTATGATTAGCGGGCAGGACTCCCCTTCCGGCAGCGCCAGCTCGCACACCGCGAGCCGAACCGCCAGATACATCAGGTCGAGCGTCCCAAGGCTCAGGTACTCCGCCTCGTGCGCTACCGCTCCGTCCTCCGCTTTCGCCGCCGCCGTGAAATCGCGGTTGAGCGTCACGCCGTTCCAGCGCCCGCCGGTCATCTCCGCCATGTATTCCGACGCAAGGCGGCTCAGCTCCGGCGAGAAGCGCAGCTGCATCTCGGTGTCCGCCGCCTTCAGCGTCTCTATCGCCATGTCGAGCGCTGCACACTCGTTTTTAAGCTCCTCGCGCTCGTCCTCCATACTGCTCAGCTCACTCCTGATGACCATCGGGTCGCCCATGGCGGCAAGCCTGCCGCGCACGGATGCGAGCTGCGAGGCAAGGCGTTCGGTCTGGGCGCGCTTCTCGTTCAGTTCCCGGCCAAGCTGCGCGGCCTCGGAGCTGCCGCCGGAGAAATCCAGCTCGGATATCGTGATCTCCTCCAGCTTCGCCTGCCGCTCCTTGGCGGATTCATACGCGCTGCGGCTGCGGCGCTCGTCGGCCTCGGCCTCTTCCGCAGCTTCCCAAAGCTCGCGATGGCGCGCCGCTGCGGCTCTTATATCGTCCGGCGACGCGGCATGATAGCTTTTCAATAGCTGCCTTCGCGCTTCACCGGCCTGCACTGCGGCCTGCTTCGCCTTTGTCCAGCGGAAGATGAACACCATTGCCGCGGCCATCATGACTATCGCCATGACGATGAACGCCACGCTGCCGTGCGCCACATACAGCGCCGCGCCGACTGCCGCCAGCACGAAGAATATCAGCGCCAGCAGGGGCGAGGCTTTCTTTTCCGCAGCCGATTTCAACTGCGCCATCCGGTCTATATCCGCGTCTATACGCTCCTCCAGCTCGTCCGGCTCCGTGAGGCCGAAGCTGCTGTTATGCAGCTGCTCGCGTCTGGCCGAAAGCTCCGTGAGCGCGGCATCATGCTCGTCGCTGCGCTGCTTCAGCTCCGCGCGGCTGCGGTTGAGACGCTCAAGCGACTCCTTGCGCTGACGGCGGCGGCTCTCGTTGACCTCCGTCTCAAGCGATGAGCAGCGCTGACGCGCCTGCGCGAGCTGCTCCTCGAGGCGCTCCTCCTCATCCTCCGTGTCCTGCAGTTGCTCAAGCTTCGCCCGATCGTCATCTATGCGCAGCTCAAGCTCCGGCAGTGCGCCGCGGCGGTTATATTTTCTCTTGCGCTTCCACGCCTGAAGCCGCTCATCGGCCTCGGAATACGAGCTGTGCTCGTCTCCGGCCGCGACGATGGCGTTTATGCGCTTTTCAAGCTCCTTGCTCCCCGTGACGGCCACTGCGCCCTGCGCGACGAATGCGCTGCGGCAGAACACGTCCTTCGACACTCCGGTGAGCATCTCGCCGCAGTTGGCGCCCGTGAGCTTTTCCACCGCGACGTTGCTGCCGGTATATGCAGCCGAAAAGTCGCGCATGGGCGCGCTCTTTGTCTTTGTACGGCGCATTATGGTGATGTCGCAGTTGTCCGCCGTCAGCTCCATGGAGCCTTCCATCGGCGCGCCAGACCACGGGGCATAGCGCATCTTGTCCGGCAGATAGCCGATCTTCGCGCGCTCCGAGCTGTCAACGCCGTAGAGCATGGATTTTATGAACGCGCACCATGTCGATTTGCCGCTCTCGTTTGGGGCGCAGACCACGTTCAACCCGTCGTGAAACGCGATGCTCTCGTTTTCAAGTTTGCCGAAGGAAGCCGTCATTTTATTTATCTTCATGGCGAACGACCTCCTCCATGTTGTCAAGTGCAGCAAGCCCCCAGCGCGCGGCCTGCTCTATCAGCTCCCGCTCTTCGGACTGCGCGGAGTTATATTTTTCGCGGAGCTTACGCAGGAATATGCCGCGCAGGCTGTCCTCCTCCGCACGCTCCCAAACGTCCTGCCGCAGGCGGGTCTCGTCCCGAAGCTGCAGTGAGAAGAAGCAGTCGTCCAGATTTCGCCGCAGACGGCTCAGGTCAGGCGGCGTGTCCACCTCGCCCGTCAGCACTATTCTGTACACGTCCCGCGCCGTATTCTCCGGCAGCACCGTATGCACGGCGAGCAACGGGTCGCAGCCCGTCACCTCAACGGGCAGTATCTCATATCTGCGTGAGGCGATGCACACCGGCGTGAGCCTGCAGCCGGAATCCGACAGCTCGACGATGCTCACGGTCTTTTCGCCCGTTTCGTCAAAGCCGCGCCCCTCCGGGCAGCCAGGCCATGAATACCATGTGCCGCCCGACCGGCGCAGCCCGCTCGCCTTATGTATGTGGCCGAGCGCGGCATAGTCAAGGCCACTTGCGGACAGTGCCTGCTCATTGACGGGGTCAAAGCCGACCTCGCCGTGCGCACAGAGAATGTTCCACGTTCCCTCTGCGCGCTCCGTGCGGATATTCGTGATGTCGGGGCCGTCGGTGCTGCCGGTGAACGCCGCGCCGTAAACGCGCACGCCCAGCTCCGGAAGCTCCGCACACTCGACGTCTCTTTCGGTGAAGATACGCACGTTCTGGGGGATATCCAGCTTCGCGTACGGCGAGCGCGCATCGTACGGGTCATGATTTCCCGGCGCGATGAACACCGGCACGCTCATATCCCGCAGGCAGCGCACAAACTCCGCTCCGGTCTCGAAATACGTTCCGCCGCCGTCGAAGATATCACCGGCGAGCAGGACGATGTCTGCCCGCTCGCTGCGCGCCAGCTCCGCCAACCGTGACAGCAGCTCCCGCTGCTCCGCGCGGCGAATCGCGGCCTTACCCGCGGGCAGCGCCTCGAACGCGGAGTCGAGGTGCAGGTCAGCGGTATGAAGTATCTTTATATTTTTCATGTCAGTCTAACACTTTCCGCCCGCAGGCAGCGCCCGTTCTGCGGGTCAATTTCAAAAATGCAGCCCTCCAGCTTTACAGGCCCTTTCGCGGATTCATAGCGCCGCGGCGGGTCTCCCATGAACTTGCCTATGCTCTGCTCAGGATCGATGCCCAGCACCGAGTTGACAGCTCCGGTCATACCGAGGTCGGTTATATAGCCCGTCCCCTTGGGCAGCACGCAGGCATCCGAGGTCTGGACATGGGTGTGCGTTCCCCATACGGCGCTCGCCCTGCCGTCAAGCATGAAGCCCATCGCGCGCTTCTCGCTGGTGCCCTCGGCGTGGAAATCCACAAGGATTATTTTCTCCTTGATCTCCTCCATATAGCCGTCGGCGATGACGAAGGGATTGTCGGTATTACTGTCCAGCGTGAAGCGGCCTATCAGGTTCAGCACGCACACGTCGCCGAACGCCGTTTTGAACACGCCGATACCGCGGCCTGGGCACTGCGGCGCGAAGTTTGCCGGACGGAGTATGCGGCTCCGCTCGTCAAGATACGGTCTCAGCTCCGTGCGCGTCCAGGTGTGATTGCCTAGGGTGATGACGTCCGCGCCCGCGCGGAATATCGCGTCTGCCTGGCGCGGCGTCACGCCGACGACGTTCGCGTTCTCGCCGTTCACAACGACAAAATCTATGCCGTTTTCCTTACGGTAATTCCGCAGGTTCTTCTCAAGATAGTCAAGGCCGGGTTCGCCGCAGACATCGCCCACGGCAAGTATTTTTACGCTCATGGCGTTTGCCTCCGAAAATTTTGTTTTTCTCTTATATTTCTTTTTTTATATTGTACCACAATTTGCATGCGTGTAGCAATCTAAAATATGCGCATAATACCATTGGTTAACAAAAGCTGTTAACGGAATTTTGGGAGGTATGAGTATGAATAAAAAGAATTTTCTCATCGGTATGGGCATCGGTCTCGTCGTCGGTGACGCGGTCGGCATGATAACTCGCCCGAAAAAGTGCGCTTCCAAGAACACTCTCGGTAAGGCTCTGCGCACCATGAGCGACGTCGCAGACACGATCTCCGGCTACATGGGCTGGTAAAAAAGTAAGAAAAAAATATTTTTTCAAAAAACCTCTTGCATTTTCGCCGAAGCTGTGCTAATATAATCAAGCTGTCGAGAGACATGCGCCGTTAGCTCAGCTGGATAGAGCGTCTGGCTACGGACCAGAAGGTCAGGGGTTCGAATCCCTTACGGCGTGCCAGCACCCCGAATTTATTCGGGGTGCTTTTTTATGCGATACGCAAAATTGAGCCAAAGGATATAAAAATCTTTCGGCTCAGTTTTTAATTTTCTCGCGCCGCGGCGAACAGCGTCCACGGATATGTCTCCGGCGGCTGCACAGCGAAATCCATCTGCTCCCCCGTCACGGGGTGCGCAAAGCGCAGCCGATGCGACCACAGCGCGATCGGGCAGTTATCGTCGTTGACATCATACTTCCGCTCGCCGACAAGAGGCCAGCCGTGGGACGCGAACTGGCAGCGTATCTGGTGCGTCCGCCCCGTGATGAGCCGCACGCGGACAAGGCTCAGTCCGGCAGTGCTCTCCAGCGTATCGTATTCGAGCCGCGCCTCCTGCACACCCACGGCTGGCGTATCCGTAACAAAGCTCATGCGCCGCGCCTTATCGCGGTACATGAGGTCGCGCAGTTCTCCGGAAGCCGCCGTCACGCCGTGCACAACGGCGAGGTATTCCTTATGGAACTCCCCTTCCCGTATCTGGCGCGACAGCTCGGAGGCGCAGGCAGAGGAGCGCGCCAGCAGCATCAGGCCGGAAACTACTCTGTCCAACCTGTGCACCGTGCGTATCTCATCCGTATTCAGCTCCGCTCTCAGCAGCTCCGGCATTCCGCCCGGCTCGTCGGTGCTGAGCACTCCGGCGGGCTTTATGGCCAGAATCACCGCGCCGTCCTTATATATGACATTCATTTCGTCGTCTCCCCGCGCCGGTCAATTCACAAAATTTTCATCCTTAGTTTGCAGATTCTTCAGCACAATCGCGCGCCGGTCTGCTACTATATAACTACATCAACCGTATGCCAATGCGGTGCAGAGATCATATGCGGCGAGCGACGCCTCGGCAGAGCCAAGGATAAAGCCTGCGTTCTCCGCATGTTTGGCAATGATCTTGAAATTTTACATATAATCACTTGAGCGTAGTCCAAAACGGCGGACTGCGCTCAAGACAATTTTACGCCTGATTTTTCCCTTCTATCTCGTCACAGAGCCTCGATATCTCGCGGTCAAGCGCGGCATAGAAACGCCCGATGTGCAGCCCGTCCACCAGCGCATGGTGGCAAAGCACGGAAACCGGCAGGTACACGTTCCCGCAGCGCTCGAAGTATTTGCCCCATGTGATGCGCGGGTTCGAGTCTGCCGGCGATGGCACCGGCTGCACGACAGCTGTCTGCGACACCCACGGGATGCAGCTTATGAACAGCAGCGAATCGGCTTCGTCCTGCTCCTCGATGCTCGGCTCCTCGACCGCGCGGCGCTGCGCCTCGCGCGTATAGTCCAGAAACTCGCCGAAGGGCAGGTCGGTTTTCGGCACACAGTAGCAGTAGCTCTCATCCGGCAGGGCGACGGTATACGAGCCTTCGCAGTAGTCATACTCGACGACGGAGTCCCCGTGGATGCGCTGCCTGAACTCCGGCACGGAGTTTGCCGCGCGCACCGCGCAGTACAGCACCGGCAGGAAAAATGGCAGGCTGTGCATCTTCAGCGTAGGCACAAGGCGTGAAATATCGACCTCAACGGTCACTCCGGCATACGGATATGCCAGCGACCTGAAATAATCAAAATGTGCGCGGCGCTTGTACGCCGCCATGTCAATCTCTTTGCAGCTCATATACTCTCCTCATTTTCCGACGCAGAAGCGCTGGAATATTCTATTCGTAACATCCTCGCGCACTGTGCGGCCGCTCAGCTCGCCGAGCGCCGACATTGCGCCCTCCGTCTCCGTCAGGACAATATCCGGCGTCATACCGGCGCGCATCGCGTCCAGCGCGCTGCGCATGTATTCTATCGCGCGCTTCACCGCGTCCGCCTGACGGACGTTCGTGAGTATCTCGCCCGCCGGAACCTCCGGCAACGGGAACTGCTCGGCGATGACGCGCTCCAGCTCGTCCATGCCGTCTCCGGTGACGGAGCTGAGCGAGACCACCGGCAGCGCCGTCGTGATCTCCGCGTCCGGCTCCGCGATATCGCGCTTTGAGAGAACGACAATGCCCTTCGGCGCAGCCTCGGCCTGCGCGATGACCTTGCGGTCCTCATCCGTTATCTCGCCGCTGCCGTCCACGACGGCAATGACAAGCTCCGCCTTGCTCATCGCCGCGCGGCTGCGTTCAACGCCTAGGCGCTCTACCTCGTCGTCAGTGTCGCGGATGCCCGCGGTGTCAATAAGGCGCAGCGTCAGGCGGCCTATGCGCAGCTTCTCCTCGATTGTGTCGCGCGTGGTGCCTGGGATCGCGGTGACTATCGCGCGGTCATAACCCAGAAGGGCGTTCAGGAGCGAGCTTTTACCGGCGTTGGGTCGGCCGGCTATCGCAGCTGGGATACCGCCGGTCATAAGCTTGCCGCGCTCATGGCTCTGCAGCAGCCGCTCAAGCTCCGTGAGCGCGGACGTCAGGCTCCCTTCATAGCTTTCAAGCTGGAAGTCTTCGATATCCTCGTCGGGGTAATCCAGCACCGCGTGATAGTGCGAGCTGATGTCGGTCAGCGCGGAATATATCCCGTCCACCTTGCGGCTTATCGCGCCGGAGAGCTGTCCTGCGGCGTTCTTGGCGCACTCGACGGTCTCCGCATCGATGATATCGGCCACGGCCTCCGCCGCGCACAGCTCCATGCGCCCGTTCAAAAAGGCGCGCTTCGTGAACTCGCCCGGCGCCGCCTGCCGCGCACCGAGCGCGAACAGCTCATCCAGCGCCGCACGAAGGACTGTCGGCGAGCCATGACACTGAAGCTCCGCGGTGTTCTCTCCGGTATAGCTGTGCGGCGCGCGGCTTATCGTGCACAGGCACACGTCCAGCAGCTCGCCCCCGCGGTCGCGCAGCTCGCCAAAGATCAGCCTGCGATCCGCGCTTTCGGACATTTTTTTGCCGCTGTACGGGAAAAAGAGCCGGTCTATCACCCGAAAAGTTTCGTCTCCGGAGAGGCGGATTATACCGATCGCGGATACCTGCGTCCCCGTCGCAATGGCGGCAATAGTGTCAGCCATATGAACCTCCTAATTTAGCAAATCATGCAGGAGCGTTTGCTCCTGCATGATTTGATCGTCTCGATTTTCGAAGCTTACTGCTGGCGATCGACTCTCGCCGCGCGGGCGCGCTTCTCGTCGTTGCGCTCAGACACAAAGTAGCTCAGAGAAAGCAGACTGTCCGAGAAATGGATGTTCTCCACGATGGTGGGGCTGTTCGGCTCGGTAAGCTCAACGTTCGTGAAGTTCCAGATAGCCTCGATGCCGTTGTCGGTGAGGATCTTGGTCACGGGAATGGCAGCCTCCTTGGGGACGGTCAGAACCGCAACGTCAATATTGTTGTGCTCCAGATAGCCGATAAGCTCATCCATGCCGTGTATCTCGACATCGTTGAACTTCGTACCGATAAGCTCTGGCTTGACATCAAACGCAGCGGCGAGGTGGAAGCCCCACTCGCTGAAGCAGAAGTTGTCCATTAGCGCGCGGCCGATGTTGCCGACACCGACTAGCACGGCCTTATAGCCGCGATCCATGCCGAGTATGCCTGCGATCTGGTCGCGGAGAGCCGCGACGTTATAACCATAGCCCTGCTGTCCGAACTCACCGAAGCAGCTGAAATCCTGACGTATCTGTGACGGCGTCAGTCCAAGCTGCTGCCCCAGCTCGCCGGAAGAAATGCGGCTGATGCCGCTTTTTTCTAGTTCGTCGAGCTTGCGGAGATATCTCGGAAGACGGCGAATTACATTATTGGAAACTTTCCCACGTTTCAAAAACAATCTCTCCTTGCGCTTTTTCAGGTATCCCTGCCTGAAAACAATATCTTACGTATTGATTATACCATAACAATCACGGCATTTCAAGGCATAAAGCGCAGGAAAATTTCTATTATCCAGCAAAAAATGCCAGAATTTCGTTTACCCCCTCGGCAGAAACCGCACTTTCGTACACGGTCTCCCCGCCGTCGGTGGAATATAACACGCGGCCGCCGTATATATAAACACACACATTGTTATACTCTGACCCGACAACGCAGCTCTCGTCCGCCGCGGCTTCGGGCATCGCCGACTCCGACGCGCCGTCGGAGAGCATCTCGACAAAGCGGCCAAGCTCATCGGCGCTGACGTTGTACGAGGCCGCGCCAGCTTCGCTCGCGCTCTCCATGGTGTACAGCATCGACCGGTCCGCCTTCGCGCGCTGCTCTGCGGCGCTCTCCGGTTCTTCCGCCGGTGCGGCATCAGCGGGCATAGCGGCATCTGCGCCGCTTCCGTCAGTCTCATTGGCGGTGTCCGCCGACTGCGCCGCCGCTGTCGACGCGTTCGAACGCGCGAGCATCGGCAGAGCCGTGGCCGCAGCCGCGCAGATAAGCGCGAAGCACGCCGCCGTTGCAAGCAGGCTGCGCCATGTGCGCTTCGAGCCGCGCTTGTTGGTCTTTCTGATATTTTCACGGCGGATCTCGCCCATCACGTTTTCGCAGAGATCTGCGGGCGCATCCTCCGCACTGTCGGCAAAGCCCTCTGACAGCGCTCGGAACGCCGCATCGACCGCGCGGCAGTCCGCGCAGCGGCTCAGGTGTTCCGCCAGTTCATGCTCCTGCGCGGCAGTCAGCTCGCCGTCCAGCCGCTGGCTTATGAGCTGCTGATAGTATTCACATTCAGTCATGGCAGTTCACCCCCTCTGTATTGCTTGACGGAGCAAAGCCGGAAATGTTCCCGTCGCGCAGCAGAAACGCGCAAAGTTTTTTCCGCGCGCGGAAAATGCGGGATTTCACCGTCCCGCTCTCCAGCCCCAGCACCTCCGCGATCTCCTCATAGCTCATGCCCTGAAGCTCGCGGAGGATAAGTATCTGCCTGTATTCCGGCGTCAGCGCCGCAAGGCCGCGGCGAACCGCGTCCCGTGTCATGGCGCGCTCAAATATTCGCTCCGGCGACTTGCTCTCGTCCGCGATGTCAAGCTCCGTGTCCTCGCCGTCATCATCGGTCACGCTGAGAGACACCGTCTGCCGGCGCTTCTTCGCGCGTAGGAAATCCAGACAGACGTTTGAAACTATGCGGTAGAGCCAGACGGAGAATTTGCTGTCCCCCCTGTAACCGGAGAGGGAGCTATACGCCTTTATAAATGCCTCCTGCGCCATGTCCGCCGCGTCCTCCGGATCGCCGGTCATGCGCAGGGCAAGATTATACACATTTTTCTGGTACTCCAGCACCAGCTTTTCGTATTCGTCCGCGTTGCCGTCCAGCACCCGCTGAACGGTCAGCGCCTCCTGCTCACGGGTCACAACTTCACCTCCATGACCTGCATATTGATAATTTATGCCAAATCGTGCTTTATCCCTGCGATTATCCGCTCAACGTCTTCAAGCGTCTCGACATGGACAAGCTGCTGCTTGTAATACCCCGAATGCGCGACGCCGTGCAGATACCACGGGAGATGATGCCGCGCCTCAAGGCAGGCGATGCGCTCGCCGCTGAATTCAGCCAGCGCCTTTATCTGGCGGTACGCAGTGTCCATCCGCTCGTCAAGCGGCGGGAGCGGCGGCTCCGGCTGTCCGACAGCCGCGGCGTTCGCCTGCGCGAACAGCCACGGATTGCCGAAGCTGCCGCGGCCTATCATTGCAAGGTCGCAGCCGGTATAGCGCAGGATGTGCTCCGCGTCCGCGCCGGTGAATATATCTCCGTTCGCGGTGACGGGGATACCGACGGCGCGCTTCACGTCGCGGATGATGTCCCAGTCGGCGCGTCCTGCGTACATCTGCGCGCGGGTACGGCCGTGAACCACGATGGCCGACGCTCCGGCCTGCTCGCAGATCTTCGCAAACTCAACTGCGTTGACGCTGCCATTATCCCAGCCCTTGCGGAATTTGACCGTGACGGGCTTATCCACCGCGGCCACGACGGCCTCGATTATCCGCCCCGCAAGCTCCGGCGACTTCATCAGCGCCGAGCCGTCTCCGGATTTGACGACCTTCCCGACAGGGCAGCCCATATTTATATCGAGGATATCCGCGCCGGAATACCCCAGCGCCATGCCCGCGGCCTCGGCCATTATCTCCGGCTCGTGGCCGAAGATCTGCACGGCGCAGGGGTGTTCCTCCGGCGGGACATACAGGAGTGATTTTGTCTTTTCGTCTTTATAAACCAGCGCCTTCGCGCTGACCATCTCCGTCGTCGTCAGCGCCGCGCCCTGCTCCCTGCACACGGCGCGGAACGCGAAATCCGACACTCCGGCCATGGGAGCAAGCGTGAAGCGGCCGGTTATCTCAACACTGCCTATCTTCACCATGTAACATCCAGCCCTACGGGGCAGTGGTCGGAGCCGGTTATCTCAGGCAGGATATACGCGTCCTTTATCTTCTCTCTCAGCCGGTCGGACACGACGAAATAGTCGATACGCCAGCCGACATTGCGCTCGCGCGCGGCGGCGCGGTAGCTCCACCATGAATACGCGTCGGTCTTGTCCGGATAGAGATAGCGGAAGCTGTCGGTAAATCCCGCGTCCAGAAGTTCGGTGAATTTGCCGCGCTCCTCAAACGAGAAGCCGGGGTTGCCGATATTGGTCTTGGGGTTCTTCAAATCGATCTCGTTGTGGGCGACGTTCATGTCCCCGCAGACTATCACAGGCTTCTTCGCGTCAAGCCCTACGAGATAATCCCTGAACGCGTCCTCCCAGCTCATGCGGTAGTCGATGCGCTTCAGGCCGTCCTGCGCGTTCGGTGTGTAAACGCAGACAAGGTAGAAGTTATCGTATTCCAGCGTGATGACGCGCCCCTCGGTGTCATGCTCCGGCAGGCCGAGATTATAGCTGACGGAGAGCGGCGTGTGCTTTGTGAATATCGCGGTGCCGGAATAGCCCTTGCGCTCGGCGTAGCACCAATAGCTCTCATAGCCGGGGAGGTCAAGCTCGACCTGTCCTGCCTGAAGCTTTGTCTCCTGAAGGCAGAAAAAGTCTGCGTCGAGGCTCCAGAAAATGTCCTCAAAACCTTTTTTCAGCACGGCGCGCAGGCCGTTGACGTTCCATGAAATAAATCTCATACTCGCTCCGTTCCCGCCGCCGCATTGTCCGCGGCGCTGCTGGCATAGCCACGCGCATCGATGAGCGACGCGTTGCGCAGTCTGGCAACGACGCCGTCCACACCGTTTTTGGTGCTCTCCGTGCAGCGCGCGACGAGCCGGTTGATCTTCTGCCCGGCCTCATAGAACTTTGCCTCGTAATCGGTCATCACGCCGACCGCGCCGTTCGCGTGCAGGTCGTGCGTCAGTTCGTGCAGCTCCCAGCCCTCGGCGGAAAGCTGCTCCGCCGACCAGTCGAACAGCGGCGTGTTGTCGGTCTTGAAATGTATCTCCCCGCCCACGCCCAGCACATCCGCGTACATGCGCAGGAAATTCGGCGCGGTGAGGCGCAGCTTTGCGTCACGGCTTTTCGGCCACGGGTCGCAGAAGTTTATATATATGCGGCGCACTCCGTCCTCCGGCGCGAACATTTCGCGCAGGCCGGCAACGTCGGCGCTGATGAAGCGGACATTTTTAAGCTCCTGATTTTTCACGCGCTCCATGGCGATTATCATCGCGTCGGGAACCTTCTCAATGGCGATAAGCTCCACATCCGGCGCTGCCGCCGCGGTACCGGCGGTAAAGCGCCCCTTGCCGCAGCCGAGCTCAATGTGCAGCTCCGCGCAGTCGGGCATGAGCTCGCGCCAATGGCCGCGCATGGTCTCCGGTTCGTTTATCATAAGCTCCGCGCACTTTTCCATGCGTGGGGCAAGATTCGGTCTTTTTCTCATTCTCATGTGTTATCACACTCCTGTCCGAAAGTTTAACACAGATACGCCGAAACATCAATCTATAAATAAATTGCCCGATTGACGTCCTCCGGCGCAAAAAACGGGATGGCCGATGCCATCCCGTTTAAATAAAATATATTCCGATCAGAACGGATATTCCGGAGCCTCCTCAAGGCATTCCGGATGCTCCTCGAGGTACTCAAGCTCCTCATGCGTATGCTCGCGGTTGTTCTCCTCTTCCCTGCCGACATGGAACATCATGCTGAAGCCGATCATCGTCACGAACGCGACCACGACCGCCGCGTATGTCTCCGTGAACCACGGCGCTATCGGGTAGCTCCCCGACTTCATCTTCCACACAACCCAGAACACCGCCGCGAAGCAGGTGCAGATCATGCTGAAGCACGCGCCCTTTTCGGACGCCTTGTTCCAGTAAATGCCAAGCAGTATGATGATGAATATCGCGCCGCGCAGCGAGTACGCGGAATACACGATGTCCAGCACAGCGCTGGCGTCCACCAGCAGGATGGCGCCGACGCAGCAGACGACGCCAGACAGCGCGGTGGTTATGCGGCTTACGCGCAGTATCTGCTTGTCCGTTGCGTTGGGGTTCATGTCGCGCTGGTAGATGTCCTTGGTGAGCATCGTTCCGGCCGCGAGAATGATCGGCGATACCGTCGAGAGGATTGCGGCGAGGATGGCCGCGAGGATCAGTCCGCCCGCGATGGGGTGCATGTTCATCATCAGCGACGGCAGCGCGAGCTTCGCGCCCTGCGCAAGATTATCGACCTCCGCAAGCAGCGTCCCCTGATTGTACATGACGCGGCCTATCATTCCGAGCAGCGCGCTGAAAAAGCCGAACGGCGCAACGACAAACGCCGTGAGTATGCAGGCTTTCTTCGCCGTCTTGATATCCTTTGCCGCCAGAACAGGCTGGATGCCGGCCTGCGCGGTGCATGCGCCGAGAAGGCTTGCGATTATCCATGAGCTGACCTTTGAAAGGCCGATCGAGCCCATGCTGAAGAAGCTGCCGCCGTCCGCGGCCTCGACCTGCGCCATGCCCTCCTTGAAAGCCGCCATGCCGCCTACCTTGTGCAGCGCCACGAACATCGCCAAGATCATGCCGCCGTACATGGCGAACAGGTGCACCTCGCTCGTCGCCGCGACGGCTCTCATGCCGCCCGCAAGCGTGTACACGATGAATATGACGGCAAAAACGATGCAGGTCGCCGTGAAGTCATAGCCCATCAGGCTCTGCCCCAGCTTTCCCGCCGCAACCATCTGCGACAGGCCGACCGCCAGCATCACGATCGTGAGAAGGATGCTGGACACGGTTCTCGCGCGGACGCCGAAGAATTTTTCGACGATGCCCGGAATCGTCACCTGTTCAAGGCTGCGGTATAGCTTTGCAAAGCACAGCGCCAGAAACATCACTCCGACGCCGTTTGCGATCGTGTACCACGCACCGGAAAGGCCGTACAGGAAGCCGTATTCCGCGACGCCGCTCGTCGCCGTTCCGCCGAGCCATTCGCCGGTCGAGGCGCAGACTATGGCGAACAGCCCCATTTCCGCGCCGTGGAAATCGCTTGCTGTTTTCGACCTTCTCGCCGCGAGCAGGCCGACGACGACAGTTAGTGCAAAATACAACACGATCACGATCAGCTGTACAGAAGTCAAAACAAATCTCCCCTTTTCTCAAGCATTAAGTGTTATTTAGTATAACATTTTGCTTTTACTTCTGTCAATTTAAAGCAGAAATTTATCAATGATCTTCACACGATCTATACGCGGGGATATTGTCATAGGTCGATGTGTAAGCTGAAGAAAAGGAAACCCGCAATTCACATGAATTGCAGGTTCAAAGCGGACAGTATGAGACTTAAATGGGTCACAAGTTCGAGTCTTGTATACTTCAGATATAAAGAAAACCTGCAACTCATAAGAATTGCAGGTTTATGGTGGACGATACAAGACTCGAACTTGTGACCTCCCGCACGTCAAGCGGATGCGCTACCAGCTGCGCCAATCGTCCAGCTCTCTAACAGCTCGTTTATATTACCTCAGGAAGCGGAAAATGTCAATACCTTTTTTAATTTTTTTGCCGCTTCAAAATTGAAAATATCGAAAAACAGACTCCCCGAAATCGGAGAGTCTGTTGGCCGCTTTTGAGCTGTGCTTAACGGCAGTAGATCGTCAGCTCGGTCCTATAGCCAAACGCCTGGCAGATAAGCTTGCCATGGCCAGGGCCGACATAGCTTACGGTGCACTGCTTCGGCTTTTCGGGATCGACCGTTACGCTGATGATGCTGTCATCCTCAACGCTCCATGTGATCTCAGGATTCTGAATATCCAGCGGGTACACATCCGCAAGAACGACAACGTCCTCGGAGGTGGACTCCATCGTGAACTCATTGTTCTCCCAAGGATTGGTAGACCACAGCGAGTGCAGCACGACTTTTTCTATATTCGGGGTGGGGCTGGGCGTCGGCGTCGGGGGAGTCTCGGGGGTGGGCACAATGTCGGAATTCTGGGCGGGGGTCGGCGTTGCTTTCGTGCCGGAAGCGCCGTTTCCGTTTAGGCTGGTGCTCACCATGACTATCACCGCGAGAATGACCGCAACAACAAGTATCAGGCCGAAGATCATCTGCCATCTGGTATTGGCGGCAGCGCGGTCATAGGAAGCGGTTCCCTTAACTGTGCCGGGGGTTGCGCCGGGCGTACGCGTGCTCTGGCTGACCCTGCGGGTTCCGCAGTTGGGGCAGCGGCTGCGCAGTGAGGAGAAGGTCTCCCCGCAGCGGCGGCATTTTACCTCAGGTATTAAACTCATTTGTGTTCCTCCATTCTATGTAGAATAGAAATAGGCATTATTATGCTTTATAATAATACAACTTATTGCCCCTTTCGTCAAGTACCATGATGCCCCAGAGGCATATTTTTAACGCTTTTTCCGGTCTGAATCCCCCACTTGGCCGCAAATTTCGCCCATTTTCGACTTCTGTCCGCTCAACCGGCCGCTATTTCTGCAATTTTATTCCACTTGTGGCTATTCCGCGGATATAAAAAATCGCCGGACGCTGATCACATCCGGTGATTTTTATTCAAATTTTTAAAACAGTCCGGATATGACGCCGTTTTCGTCGACGTCTATCTTCTCCGCCGCCGGCACCTTCGGCAGGCCGGGCATGGTCATGATGTTCCCAGTCAGGGCGACGACGAAGCCCGCTCCAGCGTTGACCTTCAGCTCCCTGACATTGACCGTGAAGCCATCCGGCGCGCCTAGAAGCGCGGGATCATCGGAAAAGCTGTACTGCGTTTTGGCCATGCATATCGGCAGGCCGCCAAAGCCGAGCGCTTCGAGCCGCTCCGCCTGCTTTCCAGCGTTAGCGCTCAGGCGCACGCCGTCCGCGTGATACACGCGTCGGCATATGGCTTCGAGCTTCTGCCCGATGCTCATATTAAGCTCATAGGCAGGTCGGAAATCGTTCGGCTGCTCGCAGAGACGGACGACCTCTCCGGCAAGCGCGGTGCCTCCTGCGCTGCCCTTCGCCCAGACCTCGCTGAGCACGACGTTCACCTCAAGCTCACGGCAGCGCGTCTCGATCATGCGAAGCTCCGCTTCCGTATCGCCCGGAAACGCGTTTATCGCTACGACGCACGGCAGGCCGAAAACGTCCTTGATATTGCTGACATGGCGTAGGAGATTCGGCAGGCCGCGCTCAAGCGCGGGAAGATTTTCCGCGTCAAGCTCATTTTTGCTCACGCCGCCGTGATATTTCAGCGCTCTGACCGACGCAACGATCACCACCGCGGACGGGCGCAGCCCAGCAAGGCGGCATTTTATATCGAAGAATTTCTCGGCTCCGAGGTCGGCAGCAAAACCCGCCTCGGTGACGGTGTAGTCCGCGAGCTTCAGCGACATGCGTGTGGCAAGCACGCTGCTGCATCCGTGGGCGATGTTGGCAAAGGGGCCGCAGTGGATGAACGCGGGCGTGCCCTCCATGGTCTGGGCAAGGTTCGGCTTGAGCGCGTCTTTGAGGAGCGCCGCCATCGCGCCCTCGGCCTTGAGGTCATGCGCGGTCACGGGGCGGCCGTCATAGGTGTATCCGACTATCATGCGGCCAAGGCGCGCCTTGAGGTCGGGAATGCTTGTGGCAAGGCACAGCACCGCCATCACCTCGCTTGCGACCGTGATGTCAAAGCCGTCCTCGCGCGGGACGCCGTCAGTCCTGCCGCCGAGGCCGCTCACGATATTGCGCAGCTGCCGGTCGTTCATGTCCACGGCGCGTTTCCACGTTATCTGCCGCGGGTCGATGCCGAGGGCGTTGCCCTGATGTATATGGTTATCCATCATCGCGGCAAGCAGGTTGTTCGCCGCGCCTATGGCGTGGAAATCGCCGGTGAAGTGGAGGTTTATGTCCTCCATCGGGACGACCTGTGCGTATCCGCCGCCGGCAGCGCCGCCCTTGATGCCGAACACAGGGCCGAGACTCGGCTCGCGCAGCGATGCCGCCGCTTTTTTGCCGATACGGCGCAGTGCGTCGGCAAGGCCGATCGCAGTCGTGGTCTTGCCCTCGCCCGCCGGAGTCGGCGTGATGGCAGTGACAAGAATGAGCTTGCCGTCCGGTCTGTCCGCCAGATCCTTCAGCAGCGCAAGGTCGATCTTAGCCTTGTAGCGTCCATACTGCTCAATATATTTTTCGTCTATACCCACAGTGCGGGCTATCTCCGTTACAGGCTGCATCACGCAGCTCTGGGCTATCTCTATATCGGACTTATATTCCAATAAAATGCCCCCCTTTTCAGGAAATTATGAGATTTTCTTGAGTCTCAGCGGTGCTCTCTCCGAGATGATGACCGAGGCGATGATAAGCGTGAAGCCGCATATCAGCCGCACAGTGACCGGCTCGTCATAGAATATCACCGAGATTATTATCGCAAACACGGATTCAAATGTCATTATAACCGCCGCCGTGGACGACGGGGTGTAACGCATGCCCCATGTCTGGAGGAAGAAGCACAGCGCCGTGCACATCACGCCCATATAGGCAATGCTGCCCCATAGCTCAAGGCTGAGGCCGACGGGCGCGGACTCGAATATCAGCGCTCCGGCAAGGCATATGACCGCCGCCGTGCCGAACTCCACGCCGGTGAGCGACAGCGCGTCGCAGTCGCCGATGAAGCGCTCGGTCAGGATTATCTGCAAAGCGTAGAAGATGCCGCAGACGAGCGTCAGCGCGTCGCCGATGTTAAAGGGCGAAGTCCCGCTCAGCGAGACAAGACCAATGCCGAACACGCACATGAATGCGGCAATGATATTTGCGGCGTTCGGGCGGCGCTTGAAAAACGCCCAGACCATGAACGGGACGAGCACGCAGTAAGTCGCGGTCAGGAACGCGTTCTTGCCGGGGGTGGTGTATTTCAGGCCGTAGGTCTGGAATATATACGCCGCGGCGAGGCACACGCCGAGCAACACGCCGCCGCGCAGGCCGTCCCTGCCAAGCGTTTTCAGCCGCTTACCGGCGGCGAGCAGCAGCAGAGCCGCCGCGATTATAAAGCGCAGCGCCAGCACCCACATGGTGCCGATGGAGTCGAGCGCTTCTTTCAGGATGACGAAGGACGTGCCCCAGATGAACGCCGTCCCCCACAGGGCGAGATGCCCCAAAAAGTTCTTTCTGTCTTTCATATCGGTCGTTGTTCAAAATAAAATGCGCTTTCCCAGCGGCATGCGCTGGGAAAACTTCAATGGCTTGGCTCAGGCTTTTTTCATATGCGGAGCGGCGGCGCGGAGCATGAGCTTCTTCGTGCTGCCGGAATCAAAGCTTATCTCTATCAGGAAATCGCCGCCCATCGGCGTCATCTTCGTGAGCGTACCTGCGCCGAAGGCCTGATGGACGATGCGGTCGCCTGCGGAATAGTCCGGCGCGGGCTTTGCCTGCGCGGACGGCGCGGAGGGTGGGGCGGGTCTGTGCGCGGGGGCGTTCATGCTGTACTGCCGCGCCGACGCATAGCGGCTCTTCGAGGCAAACTGCATCTCCGGACGGCGCTCGGCATTATGGCTCGGTCGCTGGGCGTTGCGCTTCTCGATATGCTCCTCGGGTATCTCATCGACGAAACGGGACACCTTGTTCGCGGTCGTCCGGCCGAAGAGCATCCTCTGCCGCGCGCAGACGATATGCAGCTGGCGCATGGCGCGGGTTATCGCAACATAGCAGAGTCTGCGCTCTTCCTCCATCTCCTCCGGCTCGCCGATGGCCTTCATGCCGGGGAAGATGCCCTCTTCCATACCGACGATGAACACGGTCGGGAACTCAAGCCCCTTGGCGCTGTGCATTGTCATCATGACAACGCTGTCGGCGTCCTTATCGTAATTATCGAGGTCGGTGTAAAGCGCGACGTCAGCAAGAAAGCCTTCAAGCGTCTGGTCCCCGGACTCCTTCATGTAGCTTATGATGCTGGTCTTTATCTCGCGCACGTTTTCGGCGCGGGCGGTGTCCTCGATGGTGTGCTTCTCTTCGAGCGCGCGCAGATAACCTGTCTTGTCAAGCAGCTCATCGAGCAGCGCGTCGGGTGAATTTTTGGACGCGAAGTCGCGCAGGCCGTTTATCATCGACGCAAACTGACGCATACGCAGGGCGGGGCGGCTCAGCTCCGGATATTTGTCCGCGTGCTCAAGCACCGCAAAGGTCGCCGTGCCCTCGCGGGCGGCTATCTCGCGGGCTATCTCCATACTGCGCTCGCCGATGCCGCGCGGCGGGGAGTTGATGATGCGGTTCAGGCGCAGCTCATCCTCCGGAACGGCGATGACGTTCATATATGCCAGCACGTCCTTGACCTCAGCACGGTCAAAGAAGCGTGTGCCGCCAATGATGCGGTACGGCACACCGGCGCGCTTGAAAGCGTATTCAAGCTGGTTCGACTGCGCGTTCATGCGGTAGAGCACCGCGTGGTCGCGCCAGTTCTCGCCGCGGCCGTAGTCGGCCATTATCTGCGAGGCGACGTACTGCGCCTCCTCATGCTCATTGTCGGCGACGTAAAGCTTTATCTTGTTGCCATCGTCCTTATTCGTCCACAGCTCCTTGCCCTTGCGCCCCTGATTGTTGCGGATAACGGCGTTCGCGGCATCGAGAATGTGGCCTGTGCTGCGATAATTCTGCTCAAGGCGGATAGTGCGGCACTTCTTATACTGGCTCTCGAACGAGAGAATATTCTCTATCGTCGCGCCGCGGAATTTATAGATGCTCTGGTCATCGTCGCCGACGACGCAGATATTGCCGAAGCCGCCCGCAAGAAGCGAAGAGAGCAGATACTGCAGGCGGTTCGTATCCTGATACTCGTCGATGAGGACGTATCTGAAACGGCGCTGCCAGTATGTACGCGCGTCCTCGTGCTCCTGAAGGAGCTGAACGGTGAAGAATATCAGATCGTCAAAGTCCATGGCTCCGGCGGCAAACATACGGCGCATGTACTCCGCGTATATCTCGCCCGTCTTGCTGCGGAAGAGATCCCCGCTCGCCTTGGCCTGACGCAGATACTCCTGCGCGCCGATCTGCTGATCCTTGGCGCGGCTTATCGCGCCGAGGACGACCTTGGGCGCGTAGGTCTTGTCGTCAAGGTTGAAGTCCTTGATGATGTGCTTTATAAGGCTCGTGCTGTCCGAGGTGTCGTAAATGCTGAAATTGGACGGGAAGCCGAGCTTTTCCGCGTCGCGCCGCAGGATGCGGACGCAGGCGGAGTGGAAGGTGCAGGCCCAGATGTCGTTCGCTTCGGAGCCGAGCATATTCTCAAGACGGGCTTTCAGCTCGCCCGCCGCTTTGTTGGTAAAGGTGATGGCAAGGATGCGCCACGGCTCTACAGGATCGAGCGCCGCGATGCGCCGCCCCTCCTCGCCGCCATCCTGCATCTTTTTGATATCTTCCTCCGTCGCGCCGGCGGGGACATTCTCGCTGTCGGACGCACGGCCATATTTCAGAAGATTTGCGATGCGGTTGATTAACACTGTGGTCTTGCCGCTTCCGGCTCCGGCCAGTATCAGCAGCGGCCCCTCCGTGGCCAATACCGCTTCGCGCTGCTTGTCATTGAGTTTGGCATAGTCGGAGCTTACAAGCGCCCGCCGTGCCTCGATGTATCTCTTTTCAAAATCAGTAACCATAAATTTTATTTTATCACAAATTCCGTTTTCCGACAAGCTTAATTACGCAAAAATCAGCTGCACCAGCAGCATATAGCAGGCCGTGCCGCCAACGACACTTATAAGCGTGTTGCGCTTCCAGAGGTGCAGCGCCACTGTCACAGCAACGGCGATGAGCGACGGGGCAAAGCCGCCGAGGCTGCCGAAGCTCGCGCCGCGCAGGCAATATACGGTCAGTGTGGCGATTATCGCGGTGGGCAGGATCTTCCCCAGATAGCGCACGACCTCCGGCACCTCGCGCCCGCGGAATATCACGAACGGGAACAGGCGCTCGGCAAAGGTGCATGCCGCGCAGACGGCTATTATCAAAATTGAGCGTCCGACGTCAATGTTCATTTTCAGCGCCTCCCTCCAGCTTATTTCTCAGGATCAGCAGCACGAGCACCGTCACCGCGAGCGACGGCAGCAGGAAATTGTCTCTGCCTAGAATAATTATGCACAGCACCGACGACACGCCGCCGATGAGCGCGGGTAGCTTCATGCCGGTGGCTTTTATCTGGTCAAGCAGAATGACGATGAAAAGCGCGGTGAGCGCAAAATCGATGCCGGTCGTATCAAAGGTGATGAGCTGGCCGACAAGTCCGCCCAGCACGGAAAAGGCTATCCAGTATATCCAGATAAGTCCGGTTGAAAATATGTGCACCCACTTTTCCTCAACGCCCTCACGCGGGACATAGGAGCACAGCAGCGAATAGCTCTCGTCGGGCATGCCGTATATCAGAAACCACTTCCATGCGCCGTAGCTGCGGAACTTTTCGATAAACGACAGGCCATAGAACATATGGCGGCTGTTGAGGAGGAGCGCCGTGACGGCGATGGTGAAGATGGACATGTCGCTCCGGAAGAACGATATCATCAGCATCTGCAGCGAGCCTGCGTAGACAAACAGGCTTGCCGCCGCCGACCACAGGAAATTATACCCTGCCGCCGACATCATCAGACCGTACACCGTGCCGACCGGAAAGAAGCCGATAAGTATCGGCACGCTGCGCTCAAGCGAATACTTAAAGCTGTTTTTTATCATATTTTTTTGCATAAAAACATCTCCACGGAGTTATGTGGAGATTATAATTAAAGCTTTTATTTTTTTCAATATGCCGATTTAACAAAAGGCCGCACGGGCTACGACAGCATTTTGCGCAGTTCGTCGACTGCGCGCCGCTCAAGCCGCGATATCTGCACCTGCGATACGTGCAGCACCTTGGCGCAGTTCTGCTGTGTCATGCCGTGATAATACCTCAGCGCGACGACCTGCCGTTCGCGCTCGGGCAGCTTCTCTATCGCGGCGCGCAGTGCGACATGCTCCACGAGCTTTTCCTCCGCGCCGTAATCGCCCAGCACCAGCTCCAGCGTAAAACCGTCCTCCCCCGTTTCACGCTGGAGGCTCTCGGCGGGGCCGGTCGCCGTCTCGGCGAAGGCGATGTCCTCCGCGCTCATCCCCGTCTCGCGGGCAAGCTCCGATATCGTCGGCTCACGACCCATGCGCTGCTCCAGCGCCATGCGCGCGGCGCGTATCTGCTGCGCCTGCTCCTTCACTCCTCTGCTGACCTTGACCATTCCGTCGTCGCGCAGAAAGCGCCGTATCTCGCCGGATATCTTCGGCACGGCATAGGTCGAGAAGCGCGTGCCGTAGCTCTCGTCAAAACCGTCTATGGCCTTCAGGAAGCCAACGCAGCCGAGCTGATACAGGTCGTCCGGATCCACGCCGCGCCCGAAAAAGCGCCGCGCGATGCTCCATATCAGGCCGGAGTTTTCTTCGATGAGCCGCCCCGCCGCTTCCTTGTCCCCGCCCTGAGCCATGCGCAGGAGCAAGTAGATATCCTCGCTCATCGGCGGCCTATTCTCGGGTGGACGGCGCGCTGCATCGTCACGGTTGTCCCCTTTCCGGGGCTTGAACGGACGCGGAGCTTGTCCATGAAGCTGTCCATGATAGTAAAGCCCATGCCGCTGCGCTCCTCGCCGCCCGTTGTGAACAGCGGCTTCATCGCCTGCTCAAGGTTCTCTATGCCGCGCCCCCAGTCGCGTATGGATATCTCAAGGACGTTGCCGTCGAGTATCCTCATGCGCATGGAGACCTTGCCTATGGCGTCGGGGTAGGCGTGGACTATCGAATTGGTCACGGCCTCGGAGACGGCGGTCTTGATGTCGCCAAGCTCGTCCATTGTCGGGTCGAGCTGCGCGGCAAAGGCGGCGGCTGCTGTGCGGGCGAAGGCCTCGTTGCAGCTCTTGCTCGGGAACTCGAGCTTTATGTAATTCATCGCGTTCATGGCTCCTCCTTATTTCACTGTTGCCACCGGCACGAGCCTGTCGATACCGGAGGCGTCTATTACACGAAGCGGCTGCTTGGCGGGATTCTCTATCCACGCCCGTCCGCCAAGATTTTTCATGCGTCTGCTCATTCTGATTATCAGCGCGATGCCGGACGAGTCCATGAAGCTCAGGCCGGACATGTCCAGCACGCAGTCGCGCGGGAGGTATTCATCCAGCAGCTCGTCGATGCTGCGTATCGCGCCGCGCGCCTCGTGGTGGTCAAGCTCTCCGGCGAGGTAAATTGTCAGCCGTCCGGCGGCAAAGGCCGTGCTTATGTTCATCATGTCGATTCTCCGTTCTTGTGTATAATAAAAAAGACACCGCAGATTTTTCTGCGATGTCATTTTATTATTTTTCCCGCGCATATGCTGTCGAACTGCGGCGCGAGACTCGGGAAAGCCTGATTTTTGCTATCAATCGTTTTCAAGCCACCAGACGTTTTTATCCGCGAAGCTCAGGCCGAGACTCTGCTGGAGCGCGCGGGACGCGAGATTATCCGTATACAGATGGCAGTACGGCACGTGCCCCTCCTGCAGCTCGCGGTTTATTGCGGCGCTCTCCAGCGCGGTAGCAATGCCGCGGCGGCGGTATTCCGGCAGCACCTCAAGCACGCCGAGTGCGCCCTGAACATGTCTGCCGGTAAAGCCCGCAAGCTCGCCGTCCACAAAAGCGCCAAGCAGCACGCCCTCTCTTATCTGCCGCTGCATATATTCAAGGTAATCGGAGCTGCTGTATATCTCCGCAGCGACCGGGGCATAGCTCATATCGAGCTTTTTTATCTCAAAATCTCCGACAGACAGCGGAGTATCACCAAGATATGCCGCCTGCCAGCACTCGGACGCTTCGTCAAAGCCAAGCAGCTCCCTCAGCGGCTCCACGGTATCCGCCTGATGCGCCACGAACAGGCCGCAGCCGGGCTGGGTCAGCTTCGCTATGCGCAAGGCCGCCTCCGCGTCCCGGCATGAGAGCATATGGGTACGCCCGCCCTCGCGGTCACAGATAAGCACACCGTCCTCGGCGGCATATAAAACGTCGTACAGGTCGCGGCGCAGACCTTCTATCATGTCAAGATTGTGCAGATACTCACGCTGGAGATATTCAAGAGCTTTGTTTATCATATAAGTTCCTTTTAGCACTGCGGCCGGCTTTCACCGGCCGCAGCAGCTTTGATTGATATTATTTGCCCAGATTTTCAAGGCTGAGCTTGAGGTTTTCTATCAGCGCTTCGAGCTTTGCCTTCTTCTCGCGCTCGGCATTGACGACCTGCTCCGGCGCGCGGGAAACGAAGTTCTCGTTTGCGAGCTTCGCGTTCTGACCGGCAAGCATCTTCTCGGCGTTGGCAAGCTCCTTTTCGATGCGCGCCTTCTCCTTCTCAAGATCGACCAGCTCTGCCATCGGCATGAACATACGGGCGTTATCGGTAATGACCGAGACCATGCCCTCGCTGCCTTCGGGAGCCTCACCGGCGACAGTGACTTCGCTTGCGTAGGCCAGCTTGCAGATGTAGCTGCGTCCGGCCTCAAACGCCGCCTTCTTATCCGTTGCGATGATGAGATGCGCCTTTCTGGAGGGCGGCACGTTCATCTCGCTGCGGCGGGCACGGACGGCCTTGATGGCCGCCATGACCATCTCGAAGTTCTGCTCGTCCTCGGGGAAGCTCAGCGCCTCGGTAAACTCGGGATAGCGCTCGACCATCAGAGCCTCGCCCTCGTGCGGCAGCGCCTGCCATATCTCCTCGGAGATGAACGGCATGAACGGGTGGACGAGCTTGAGTATCTCGGTCAGGACATAGAGCAGCACCTTCTGCGCGCCGAGCTTGCTCTGCTCGTCCTCGCCGTTGAGGCGGGGCTTGGTCAGCTCGATATACCAGTCGCAGTAGCTGTCCCAGATGAAGTCGTATATCTTGCCCGCGGCGACGCCCAGCTCGTAGCTGTCCATATTCTCGCAGACCTCTTTGACAAGGTCGTTGAGCTTGGAGAGGATCCACTTGTCCTCAATCTCGAGCTTTTCGGGCAGCTCGTTTTTGTCAATCGTGAGGTTCATCATCACGAAGCGGGATGCGTTCCAGAGCTTGTTGCAGAAGTTGCGCATCGCTTCGCACTTCTCTACGTAGAAGCGCATATCGTTGCCGGGGGAGTTGCCGGTGATGAGGTTATAGCGCAGTGCGTCCGCGCCGTACTTCTCTACCATCTCCAGCGGGTCGATGCCGTTGCCGAGGGACTTGGACATCTTGCGCCCCTGACTGTCGCGCACGAGGCCGTGGATGAACACGGTCTTGAACGGCTCCTTGTCCATCTGCTCCATGCCTGAGAATATCATTCTCGCGACCCAGAAGAAGATGATGTCGTAGCCGGTTATCATGACGGAGGTCGGGTACCAGTAGTTGAGCTCGTCGGTCTTTTCCGGCCAGCCCATGGTTGAGAACGGCCAGAGCGCGGAGCTGAACCAGGTGTCCAGAACGTCCTCGTCGCGTGTGATGTGCTTGCTGTGGCAGCACTCGCACTCGGTCGCATCCTCGCGGGAGACGGTGATGTGTCCGCAGTCGGCGCAGTACCACGCGGGTATCTGATGCCCCCACCAGAGCTGGCGGGAGATGCACCAGTCATGGACGTTTTCCATCCAGTTGAGATAGGTCTTGGTGAAGCGTTCGGGGACAAACTTTATTCTGCCGTCCTTGACGACGTCTATCGCCTTCTTTGCCAGTGGCTCCATCTTCACGAACCACTGCGGGGACAGCATCGGCTCGACGACCTTGCCGCAGCGGTAGCAGCAGCCGACGTTGTGGCTGTACGGCTCGACCTTGACGAGGTAGCCCTGCTCCTCCAGATCGGCGACGATGGCCTTGCGCGCCTCGTAGCGATCCATGCCGTCGTACTTGCCGCCGTTTATGATCCTGCCGTCCTCGTCGATGCACTGTATCTGCTCAAGGTTATGGCGCAGGCCGACCTCATAGTCGTTGGGGTCGTGGCAGGGGGTCATCTTGACGGCGCCGGTGCCGAAGCCAAGCTCAACATAATCGTCGGCGACGATGGGGAGCTTGCGGCCGACAAGCGGGAGTATTGCGTTCTTGCCGACGAGGTGCTGATACTTCTCATCTGCGGGGTTGACGGCAACGCCGCTGTCGCCAAGCATGGTCTCGGGGCGGGTGGTGGCGATGATGAACTCCTCGTCGGAGCCTTCAATGGGATATCTGATGTGCCAGAAGCTGCCGGGGATATCCTTATATTCGACCTCCGCGTCGGAGAGCGCAGTGCGGCAGTGCGGGCACCAGTTTATCATGCGGCGGCCTTTGTAGATCAGACCCTTCTCGTACAGGTCGCAGAAGGTCTCGCGGACAGCCTTGGCACAGGTCTCGTCCATGGTGAAGCGGCTGCGGTCCCAGTCGCAGGAGACGCCCATGCTCTTCTGCTGCTCGACGATACGGTCGCCGTACTTCTCCTTCCACTCCCAGACGCGCTCAAGGAACTTTTCGCGACCGAGGTCATAGCGGGTCTTGCCCTCCTCCTTGCGGAGCACTTCCTCGACCTTTATCTGCGTTGCGATGCCCGCGTGGTCGACGCCTGGCAGCCACAGCGCCGCGTAGCCCTGCATGCGCTTATAGCGGGTCATGATGTCCTGAAGCGTGGAGTCCAGCGCGTGCCCCATGTGGAGCTGGCCGGTGACGTTGGGGGGCGGCATGACGATGGAGAAGGGCTTCTTGTCGGGGTCTATTTTGCCCTTGAAATAGCCGCCCTGCATCCACATGTCATAGATCTTCTTCTCGACCGATTTCGGTTCATACACTTTCGGAAGTTCTTTCATTTTTTCGATCCTCTCTGAAAATTCTCAAATACTCACATTATTTACGCATATGCCGCACTTTTTTGCGGCATATGCGGCGAAGTCCGCCGCGGTGCCCTCAGTGAACGCGCCGTCGGGGATGATGTACGCCCTGTCGTCGGCCACATACACGAACAGGCTCTCGCGGCAGTGATATATCGCCTCGATGCGCTTGTAGTCCACATGCTCGACGTTGCCGTCGGAACTGATGTCTATCCCGCTCTCGTCCGCGCTGAGCTGCATTTTCTCGACGTAGCCCGTCATCTTGCGGCGGTTCTCATTGGCATAATACCTGTCGCGCCGAAGCTCCCAGCCTATCAGCAGCACACCTACCGCGACGATTATGGCGCTCTTTGCCGTCCACACGCCGCGCAGCGTCACCAGTACGCACAGCGCCGCGAGCAGCACCGAGGCCGCCGCCGTCACGATCGTTATGAGCCTGCGCGGTACCTTGCCGCGTATATAGCGGTTTATACGCACAAAGCTGAGAAAGTCCATCTCATCCACCGTATACTCGGCTATAAATTGCATAACTTCACCCCAAACAAAAACGCCCCGAGGTCTATGACCTCAGGGCGATAAAATACCGCGGTACCACCTGAATTCCGCATATCTGCGGCTCTCATGTCTCTGTAACGGGAGAACCCGCCCGACACTACATATCGCGCCGGATGCTCATGGCCGACCTTCCACGCCGCCTCACGAGCGCTCTCACCTGCCGCGCTCTCTCTGACGATCCGCAAAGCGTGTACTCCTGCCAATCAAAGCAGTTAACTCTGATAAATATAGCGTATTTGAAAAACTTTGTCAAGCCGCGGCGGGCAACTTTATCTCAGGCAAGCATCTGCTTGAGCTGATCCACGGTCTGAAGCCCGACGCGCATGTCCTTGACCTTGCCGTTCTCGGTTGCAAGCAGGGTGGGGATGCTGGCAATGCCGAGCTTCTGCGCGAGCGCGGGGTTCTCGTCCACGTCGACCTTGAATATCTTCACGCTGCCGCCCAGCTCCGCGTCCAGCTTCTCAAGTATCGGAGCCTGCATACGGCAGGGGCCGCACCAGGTCGCCCAGAAGTCCACAAGGCACTTACCGTCGGCGAGCGCCGCTTCAAAATTTTCTTCGTTCAGATGTTCGATAGCCATGATTTTATCCTTTCTTATCTTATTTAACGTTATCAAGATATTCGCAGGCGCTGAGCGCGGCGATGTTACCCTCGCCGACCGCCTTTGCCGCCTGATAGGGCTTGCCCGTGCAGTCCCCCGCCGCGAACACGCCGGGTATGCTTGTCTCCATGCCGCGCCCGACGGAAATCGCCGCGCCGCTGCGCTCAAGCCCCGGCACGAGATTTGCAACCGACACCGTATCCTTTATTATGAACACGCCGTCCACCGGATATGTCTCACCGCCGCAGATCAGCGCTTCCGCGTGCTTCGTGCCGCGTATCTCATATCGCGCCGCATCCGCAAACTCCAGCACATTGCAGCCGATGCCGCGCAGGAATTCCGCGTCGCGCTTCGCCTCCGCGCTGCTGCCGACAAGGGCGACAGTCTTGCCGCGGTACAGCATCCCGTCGCAGGTGGCGCAATAGCTGACGCCGCGGCCGAGGAACTCCGCTTCGCCCGGATAGAGCCGTTCTCTTGTGATGCCCACAGCGAGAATCACGGCGCGCGACTCGTAAAAGTCGTTTGCCACCGCAACGCCGAAGCTGCCGCCCATCGGCACCACCGACAGCGCGCGCCCCGCGATAAGCTCTGCGCCGCTCTCTTCAAGCTGCGTTCTGAACACGGCAGCCATTTCCCGCCCGCTCACGGACGGCATCCCCGGAAAGTTGTCCATACGTTCAGCTTTATACATGCTCGATGTCTCGACCGGATTTGCAACTACCGCGACGGTCTTGCCGCGGCTGCGCGCAGTCAGCGCCGCGGATGTCCCCGCCGCGCCGCCGCCGACGACGATCAGATCATACATTGGTCATCACTTCGCTTTCTGATATGATTATACCCAATTCGTCCTGTCAAGTCAATTTATATATCTTAATTTTACCTGCCCTCCGTATTTTATGCTTGCTTATATTCCGTTCCTCTGTTATAATCGATTATAGTCAAGAGTAAAGTCGTTTCTATGACCATGTCTTATTAAAAAGGAGAATCACATGAAAAAGAAAATACTTGCGATCCTCATTCTGGCGGCAATGCTCGTCTGCCTGCTGCCCACCGCCGCGTTCGCGCTGAAGCCGGGCGATATGCTGCCTTATTCGTATTTCTGCAAGACGTGCGGTCAAACTGCTCTGCATATGTATCTGGACGGATATACGAAGGGCACGTATAATGCCAGCTTTGGCGATTACTTTCACATTATACATGGGCATGACGATTGGGACCATAAGATCGATAGTGACCAGCGCTGCTTCAGACCCCAATTCGGCGATTACACCATCGAGTACGCTCAGCTCTCGGCCTCAAGCGGTCAGGATCCCGCCCGCTATCACAAGGCAACCTGCGTATGCGGACTGTCCTTGAATAAGGAGCACAACTATTCGGAATACCAGTCCGGCAAGCGCAGCTGCTCCGACTGCGGCTATGTGCAGACCTGCGACCACAGCGGCAACACCAATCCCACCTGCCTCAGCACCACCTGCTCCGTATGCGGAGGCACTGTCCCCAAAACGGAACACATCCGTGCGCAGTTCAAGCACGACGAGCGCGGCCACTGGGCATATTGCACCAAGTGCGATTCCCTCCTCAGCAGGGTGCTCCCGCACACATGGGACAACGGCGTTATCACTGACCCCGGCACCTGCCTCGCCCCCGGTTCGATGAAGTACACCTGCACCGCCTGCGGTGAGACTAAGGCCGAAAGCATCACGGGCAATCACGATTACAGGAACGCGCATGACGCCGACAATCATTATCAGGAGTGCAGCGTCTGCGGCGACAAGAAGAACGTTGAAGCCCACAAGTGGAACGAGGGCGTTGTCACTCAGGAGCCGAACTGCCTTGTCTCCGGTATCATTGAATATACATGCACCGTATGCGGCGCGAAAGACTGCAACGATCTTGAGGGCGACCACGATTACAGGGACGCGCATGACGCCGACAATCATTATCAGGAATGCAGCGTCTGCGGTGACAAGAAGGACGTTGAAGCCCACAAATGGAACGAGGGCGTCGTCACCGATCCCGGCACCTGTGTCACTCCCGGCTCGGTGAAATACACCTGCACCGTTTGCAGCGAGACCAAGACCGAGAGCATCACCGGCGACCACGACTACAAGGACACTCACGACAAGGACAGCCACTATCAGGAATGCTCCGTCTGCCATGACAAGAAGGATGTCGAGGCGCACAAGTTCGTATGGAAGATCGACCGCGCGGCCACTACCACCAAGGAGGGCGAGAAGCACGAGGAGTGCAGCGTGTGCGGCTATAAAAAGGCTCCCGTGAGCATTGAAAAGCTCTCCCCTGCCGCGAAGCCCCGCACCGGCGACGCATCCATCGTCTGGCTCGTTCTGCTCGTTTCCACTGGCAGCGCCGCGGCGGCTGTAACGCTGTATACCAAACGTAAACTGTCATAAGTCACAAAAGAGCTGGTAATTATTTTCGGTTTTGCAGCCTTGCACTGGTAAAGATTCTCTGTTATAATGTCTGCTGTCACGGTCATTACTCTCGATAAGGAGGATAACGATGCCAAAGGGACTGCAGGCAAAGGGTCTTGCCCGGCGCGACAAAATGCTGCTGGCAGCTATAACGCACTTTCTCGCCGACGGATACGAGAAAACGACTACCGCGTCCATCGCAAAGGCAGCGGGTATGTCCGCTTCGTCTTTCTTCGCCGCGTTCGAGACGAAGGAAGCGCTGCTTCTGCTGCTCGTGAAGCATATGTTCTCCAACCAGTTCAACGAGATATTCAGCATCATCGGCAGCAGTGCGGAGCCGGTCATGATATACGCGGCCGAAACCTCCCTGCAGCTCTATCTCTCCGAGCTGTCGGAGCCTCTGCGCGAGCTGTACGTGACCGCCTATTCCCTGCCCACCACCTCAGAGTTTATATATCAGAACACTGCGAAGGAGCTTGAGCAGTTCTTTGCCCCGTATAATCCCGGCAGCTCATCCCGCGATTTCTACGAGCTGGAGATCGCGTCGGCGGGGATAATGCGCGGCTTCATGGCTAAACCCTGCGACGTGTATTTCACGATGAATGACAAGCTACGGCGTTTCCTCAGCTGCTGCTTCACGCTGTACCATGTGCCGCAGAGCCTTCAGGAGCAGGTCATCGAGTCGGTGCTGGAGATGGATCTGCACACGACGGCGGTGAATCTGGTCAACAGCGTCGTTGCGCAGGCCGAGGCCGGTTTCGAGGCGATAATGAACAAGTAAAGGGTTCATTATAATATTATGTAAACTATGTTATGTTAAGCACACCAGCGGCTCAAGCGAGCCGCTGGTGTGTTGCTTGTTGTCGATATAGCATATGTGAAAAATCCCCGACGGTTCATGAACCGTCAGGGATCATTATCATATCAGCCGCCGAATACGCTCAGCAGGAAGCCCGCCGCGATGGCGGAGCCGATAACACCGGCAACGTTCGGCCCCATGGCGTGCATGAGGAGAAAGTTTGTCTTGTTATACTTGCGTCCCTCATCCTGCGAAACGCGCGCCGCCATCGGCACCGCGGAAACACCGGCAGAGCCGATCAGCGGATTGATGCGTCCGCCGGAGGTCTTGTACATCACAACGCCGCCGAGCAGTCCGCCGATGGTGGACAGGCCGAAAGCGCAGAGGCCGAGCACGATTATCTTTATCGTGTTCCAGCTCAGGAAATTCTGGGCAACCATCGTCGCGCCGACGGAGGTGGCGAGGAAGATGGTGATAATATTCATAAGAGCGTTCTGCGCCGTATCGCTCAAGCGGTCGGTCACGCCGCACTCGCGGAACAGGTTGCCAAGCATCAGGCAGCCCACCAGCGGAGCGGTCGACGGCAGGAGGAGGATAACGAAGGTCGCAACCACGATCGGGAAGATTATCTTCTCGGTCTTGGACACCTCGCGCGCCTGCTCCATCTTGACCTTGCGCATCTTATCCGTCGTGCACAGCTTCATGAGCGGCGGCTGTATCAGCGGGATAAGCGCCATGTACGAGTACGCGGCGATGGCAATTGGGCCGAGTAGATGCGGGGCGAGCTTTGTGCATAGATATATCGCGGTCGGGCCGTCCGCGCCGCCGATGATGCCGATGGAGGCCGCCTCAGGCCCCGTGAAGCCGAACAGCAGCACCGCGCCGAAGAACGCGAGGAACACGCCCAGCTGCGCCGCCGCGCCAAGCAGCAGACTTTTGGGATTTGCAAGCAGCGGGCCGAAATCGGTCATTGCGCCGACGCCTAGGAAGATCAGCGACGGGTATATACCGGCCTTGACGCCGATATAGAAGAAGTCCAGCAGACCGGCGTTGCTCATAATGTGGCCGTAGCTGTGATAATAGGGGCTTGCCTCGTCCAGAAACGCCTCCCACAGCTCCGGATGATACAGCGCGTTTTCGCCGAGACCGACGAAGTATGACAGATTCGTCAGCAGGCAGCCGAACGCGATGCCGCACAGGAGCAGCGGCTCGAACTTCTTCACGATGCCGAGATACAGCAGCACGAAGGCGATGATTATCATCACAAGGTTTTTCCATCCGCCCTCGGTCGTGAAGAACGCCGCGAAGCCCGACTCCATGGCGAGTTCCTCAAGAGTAGCTATTATATCCATAGCTGCCCCCTTACGCGATGACGACCAGCGGCGCTCCGGTCTCGACCACCGCGCCCTTGCTGACCGCGACCTGCGCGACGGTGCCGGACTTGGTCGCGACTATCTCGTTTTCCATCTTCATGGCTTCAAGTACTATCAGCACATCGCCCTCTTCGACCTTCTGGCCGGGTGCGACGTTGATTTTGAGAATGTTGCCGGGCATGGGGGCTTTTACGACCTCGCCGGAGGCAAGCGCAGCCGCAGGCACGGCAACCGGTGCGGCAGGCGCTGCGGGAACAGCAGTGGGCGCAGCCGGTGCGGCGGGGGCGACGGCGTCATACTCGTCTATGAGCATGGCCTGACCCATTTCCACCTCGACCTCATATACACGGTTATTCAGAGTTACCTTATATTTCATCTTCCTTGACCTCCTTGATGGATATGAAGCGCAGCTCGTTGAGCGGCTTGCCGAGGGTGTCGGCGACTATCGCCATGACCATGGCGGCGTCGCGCGGGTCGGTGTCATAAAGCTTCAGCTCGCCCGCGGTGCCTAGAGCGGGCTTGGCGCTGACCGGTGCGCTCTGCGCGGCAGGAGCAGGCTCGGCCGCGGCCTTTGCGGCTGCCTTTTTATTCTGCGCGACCATGATCTTGCCCATCAGCATGACGACCAGCATCAGCAGGATCAGCCCGACGAACACGACGAGATATCCAAGGATAGCGGTTATTCCGGCATTTGCGACGGAAATGTTGACCATATCTGTCATAAAAGCGCCTCCTTACAGCTCCGTTATGGAATAACGGACGACGTGCTCCTCGCGCTCGCGGCGCTTGGCAAAGAAGTCCTCCGCGACCTGCGGGAACACGATGTAGCTCAGCACATCCTCCTCGCAGCGCGCGGTGTCTCCCAGCGCCTTCTCCGCCTTTTCATAGGTGTCGGCGGGCAGCGTCGCGGCATAGCGTCCCTCGACCGGCTTCTCGCCGCCGAGTATCTTCGCGCGGATCTCCGGATCGATCGGCGCGGGCGTACGGCCGTATTCGCCGCGGCAGTAGGCGCGCATCTCCGCGCCGACATTCTTGTACCGCTCCCCTGCCAGCACGTTCTGCACGGCCTGCGTGCCGATGAGCTGGCTCGTCGGGGTGACGAGCGGAGGATAGCCCATGTCCTTGCGGACGCGCGGCGTCTCCAGCAGCGCCTCGTCGAACTTGTCCAGTGCGTTCATCATCTTGAGCTGGCTGAGAAGGTTCGAGAGCATGCCGCCCGGTATCTGATAGTTGAGGCACTGCGTGTCGGTGCCCATAGAGATTGGGTTGAGCGTACCGTCGGCGATATACTCGGCGCGGATAGGCTTGAAGTAGTCGGCGATCTCGTACAGGAGCTTCTCGTTGAGGTCAACGCCGTAACCCAGTTCCTTGAGTGCGCAGTAAAGCGTCTCGGTCGCGGGCTGGGACGTGCCGCCGGAGAAGGGAGAGATGGCCGTGTCGATAACGTCGGCTCCGGCCTCGATGCCTTTCAGATAGGCCATGAACGCCATGCCCGTAGTGCTGTGCGTGTGCATGACGACCGGCAGGTCGACCGCGTCCTTCAGCGCAGCTACGAGGTCATATGCGGCCTTGGGCGTCAGAATACCGGCCATATCCTTGATGCATATGGAGCCGACGCCCATCTGCGCCATCTCCTTTGCAAGTTTCACATAGCTGTCGAGCGTATGGACTGGGCTTGTGGTGTATGAAATAGTACCGGACGCCATCGCCCCCGCTTCAACCGTCGCCTCGATGGCGACGCGCAGGTTATCGATGTCGTTGAGCGCGTCAAAAATGCGGATTATATCTATGCCGTTGCGGACGGACGTGCGCACGAAGCGGCGGACTATATCGTCCGGATAGTGCTTGTAGCCGAGAATATTCTGCCCGCGGAGCAGCATCTGGAGCTTTGTGTTCGGCATCTTCGCACGGATCTTGCGCAGACGCTCCCACGGGTCTTCGTTGAGGTAGCGCAGGCAAACGTCGAATGTCGCGCCGCCCCAGCACTCGGCGGAATAGAAGCCTGCCTTGTCCATCGTCTCAAGGATTGGCTCAAATTTTTCATAAGGAAGTCGTGTGGCAATGAGGGATTGGTTCGCGTCGCGCAGCACGGTTTCTGTGAATTGTACGTTCATGGCTCCTCCTGTTTTATTTATATGGAAATACGTACAGTATCCCCGAATTCTGTTCAACGTATTATAACATTTGTTTTTCCGCAAGGCCAGACCAAAGCTCAAAATCAGGCTTTTAGATAAAAACCGTTAAATTTTTGATGAAGATCCGTTGGTTTTTTATGCAAGTTTGCCCATCAGTTGGTTAAATGCTTGACGTTTTTGCCCGATACGTGCTGTGCCCGAGTCACGACCGGCACGAAGCGGTCGAGCGTGCCGCAGCTGAGCTAGGGTGCTTCTTTAGGGTATGCTGCCTCCCGCTGCGGGGACAAGTCCGGAACATTCCCAACGCGGCGCTGGCTGCATATAATGGGCTTAGGCGGCGTATGACGCTGTCTAAGCCCATTATCGGGAGGAAATTATGGACGAAAACGAATATTACGGCATGAAAATATACGCCAATTCCGTCTGCGGCGGCAGCGGAAACGGCTGCGGATGCTGCTCCTGCACCGGCCCTGCCGGGCCGATGGGGCCGCAAGGACCTGCTGGCCCGCAAGGCGTTCAGGGGCCTGTCGGCCCGCAGGGTCCGCAAGGCGAGCGTGGTGAAACCGGAGCTACCGGCGCGACTGGAGCAACGGGCGCAACTGAGACACGATGGTAAGGGAACAGCGTCAAAGTGCAGTGGAAGTTATTATAATGCAAGAAAACTTCGATAAGGTACAATAAGTTGCGCAAATTGAAAGGAGCAAAAAAGAAGACATAGCTTGCAGGCTCTGGTAGAATGAAGTTACCACACACCATTCTGAAAGGAGACAGCAAACTATGTCCGAGAAAATTGTACAGCTAAACGAGGAAGTAATCAAGGGCCAAATCAAGGAATTGGTTCGCGGCAGCGTGGAGGAAACCCTGAACGAGCTGCTGGAGAAGGAGGCGGAGTCCCTGACGCAGGCGGCCCGCTACGAGCGCAGTGAGGCCCGTCAGGGCTACCGCAGCGGTCACTATGACAGGAATCTCACCACCACCTCCGGTGACGTCACGCTCCACGTCCCCCGGCTCAAGGGCATGTCCTTCGAGACTGCAATCATCGAGCGGTATCGCCGCCGGGAAAGCAGCGTGGAGGAGGCCCTCATTGAGATGTACCTGGCGGGTGTCTCCGTGCGCCGTGTGGAGGACATCACGGAGGCACTGTGGGGCAGCAAGATCTCGCCCGCCACCATCAGCGAGCTGAACAAGAAAGCCTACGTTCACATCGAGGACTGGCGAAACCGCCCCTTGCAGGGCGGGCGCTATCCGTATGTCTATGTGGACGGCATCTACCTGCGCCGCAACTGGGGCGGAGAGTACGAAAATGTGGCGATTCTGGTGGCGATCGCCGTGAATGAGGACGGTTTTCGTGAGGTTTTGGGCGCTGCCGAGGGCATGAAAGAGGACAAGGCCAGCTGGGTCAGCTTCTTCCAGTGGCTCCGCGGACGCGGCTTGGATGGCGTGAAGCTCATCGTCGGCGACAAGTGCATGGGGATGCTGGAGGCCGTGGGCGAGGTGTTCCCGGACGCCAAATACCAGCGCTGCACGGTGCATTTCTACCGCAATGTTTTCTCCGTTGTGCCCAAATCCAAGGTCAAAATTGTGGCAAAAATGCTCAAGGCGATCCACGCCCAGGAGAGCAAAAAGGCGTCCCGCGAGAAGGCGAAGGCCGTGGTCGCCGAGCTGCGCGCCATGAAGCTGAAGGAGGCCGCCAAGAAGGTCGAGGACGGCATTGAGGAGACGCTGACCTACTGCGATTTTCCCAGCGAGCATTGGACGCGCATCCGTACCAACAATGTGATCGAGCGGCTGAACCGTGAGATCCGTCGGCGCACCCGTGTGGTGGGGACATTCCCCGATGGCAACTCCGCTCTGATGCTGGTCTGCGCCCGGCTCCGCCATGTGGCGGGCACCCAGTGGGGCAACAAGAAATACATGAACATGAAGCACTTGGAGGCGGCTCTGTACGACGCCTCTATTGCCGGCTGACCTCATTCAGCCGGAGCCTGCAAATAAATTTGCGCATAAATCTTGACGGGACCCATCTACACTCACGCATTCGACAAAAATAAGAAAGCCGCCAGCGACAAGCTGCATAATGCGCTGGAGATATAAAGATACCCGCCACGGCTCACCTGAGCCGTGGCGGTGTGGCAGGGTCAGCCAATTTTGAGGACATACTATACCATCGCATAGAAAGAAGTTGTCCCAACACTTCCAAACATGGTTTTTGCAAAGAAGTGGACACACAATTCTATCTGTCTGCTTTTTCTCCGATATTGTTTATTGGCGCTGACGAACCTGCTGTCTGGTTTCAAGATTGTTGGTAATATAACCTCTTTCTCGTAGGCCGTTAACAACCTCTGAATAAATATCGTGCCCTTTAGGGTCTTTGATTGTTATAATCAGCACAAATTCCTGTGCGGGCACAACTAATCCATTCCTTGGAGTCATATCAATACGGATTTTCCAACTCTCACCAGCATTGATGCCTCTATCGCTGATTTTCCTGTAATAAGATTTAATTGGACTCCATTTAAATCCATTCTCTACACGAGACTGTTCAAATTTTTCATCCCATGTTGTTTCTAATGGTACACAGCCCTTAAATTCTAGTTTTCCGGATTTCGAAATATGGTACATGCCAAAACTTGCATCTATGTTTGTCCTGCAATACTCCCTACCATAGCGATCATCTAACACGGGATTGTATGCTAATGTCATCCCGATTTCGCCAAAACATTTGCCATCGTGAATAAGTGATTTAGGATAGGGAAAATTGAACATCTCCAAATGAGTGCCCTGTGCAATTTTCTGACGAAAGACTAATGTAATCTCATCTTGGCTGCATTGTAAAATATCTTGCACATCAACCGCGGGCATCCCGAAGCCATAATACTTGATATTATTAGGGTTTTGCTCAAGACTATCTCTAAAATTCATTCTTGCGGAATGAATTATCATTGCCTTGGCAAGAAGCACATCTCTTTCCACCATCGCATCATATACAGAAGCAAATTTTTGAACAACACGAGGAGTTGAATAACTAGTTCCAATTCCCTCTATTATATTCCCGTAATTATCTAATCCTTTCATCCCTATCCCCAACGAGCCGAGGTGTCTGGATATGTTCCCCCCGTAGTCCACTACATCAGGTTTAACGATATAGTTTGCACCAGGTCCTCTGCGACTAAAAGGCGCAGGTTCATCTCTTTTCACAATAGAATCATCTGAATCATATAGGGCAATTGCACCTACTGTAATAGCACGCACAGAATCGGCCGGTGAAATAATGCGGTCACGATCACCCATATCGTCTTGTGGTGGCCATTCTCTAAATGGCGGCTGATTTAGATTTCCGCTTGAAACGAACAATTGAACTTGGTATTTATCTTGGATATAGTCCAAAAATATTCCCAAATCTGACATAGAGCCGTTGCAAACTTTGCTTTCGACCCCTAATGATAGATTCCATATTTTTGTAGACGCTGAATACTTCTCCATCACCTCTTCAATTATTTCCATGAGATTTTCTTCCCCGATTGTATCCGTGGGGCCAAGCGTCGGATTACTATTGGGAATTGCTATTATATCAATAAACTGAAATCGCTGTGTGGCAGGTGCAGCAATACCATTTAATTTATTTCCATATTGGATTGTTGAGGCAATAAATGTCGCATGGCTATGATTTTGATATTCCTTTGCTACATATGTTTCTCTATTTTTAATATATGGACTAAGAAATGGATTGTCATCGCTTATGCCGCCATCAATAATACCGATGTTAACATCGCCTATAGGAAGGTCGGTATCTAGCAACGCCTTTAAATCACTATTTGTGAATTCAGATAAAGGAAGCGAGTACTCTTGAAAAAAATCCACAGTTTTGACTCCATTGATAGCTGCAATTTTTTCTACATCTTCAATGGATTCAACTTGAACCTTAATATATTTAATCTTATTGCCATATGTGATGAGTTCATGTTTTTCAGAAAAGCCCAATA
>ENA-OUQH01000318-OUQH01000318.1-human-gut-metagenome-genome-assembly--contig:-NODE-318-length-37825-cov-5.230924_pt1 | contig 37825 bp, 27 predicted proteins | sample MGYA00237948_ERZ548828 | MGnify/ENA primary metagenome ERZ548828 (study PRJEB26490, sample SAMN05194711) | human gut metagenome | biome: terrestrial biome; feature: human-associated habitat; material...
ACAAGAAGAATATGTTCGCATTGCTCAACAAGCCAGGTTATGAGGCAGAGAGCAAGGCTATCCAGGAGCGTCTGGCTAACGAGAAATAATAGATGAAAGAAATTATTTCAAAATACTTAAAAGACCACGGCTTTGGGGAATTCAACCCTAAAGCCGTTCTTTTTGATATGGATGGTGTATTGTATAACAGTATGCCCAACCATGCCGTGGCTTGGCAGGAGTCAATGAAGCAGTTTGACATCCACATGACTGCCGCCGATGCTTACGCCACCGAAGGAGCCCGAGGCATCGACACCATCCAGATGATGGTGAAGAAGCAGAAGGGTATCGACATCACGCTGGATGAAGCACAGAAGATGTATGATGTGAAAACCGATATCTTCCACTCGATGCCTACCGCCGAGATATTCCCTGGCGTGAAGGAAATCATGCAGAAGATCAAGGAAGCCGGTATGCAGGTAGGAGTCGTAACGGGCAGCGGTCAGCGCCCACTCATCCTTAGACTTCTCAATGACTTCGGCAAATATCTCGATGAAAAGCATATCGTAACTGCTTATGATGTGAAGCGAGGCAAGCCAAATCCAGATCCTTATCTGATGGGATTGCAGAAAGCTGGCAACCTGCAGCCTTGGGAAGGCATTGTGGTAGAGAATGCTCCTTTGGGCGTTCGTGCCGGTGTAGCAGCCAACATCTTCACCGTAGCCATCAACTCCGGGCCTTTGCCAGATACAGAATTATCTGATAAAGGCAGCAACCTGCTCTATCATCAGATGACAGAGTTCTGCGATGACTTTGGAAACTTGATTGATGCAGCAAAAGAAACAGGCAATATATCCGTTCAATTTAACTATCAAGGTATATGAAACATTTCAAATTAATGATGCTCGGCCTTGCCTTGTCTGCAGGATTCACTACCCAGATGCAGGCACAGGAAGCACAGAGCTTCGTTCACCAGCAGTCAAACACAGAAGATTACGTCTGGCCAACAGATCCACAAGTATTAACCAAACTCAAGCACTGGCAGGACCAGAAGTTCGGTGTATTGATGCACTGGGGACTCTATAGCGTACCTGGCATCGTAGAATCCTGGTCAATCTGTTCGGAAGACTGGATTGTACGTGAGCGCAAACCAACCTACGAGGAGGACAAGGCATGGTACTGGAGTCAGAAAGATTCCCTCAACCCAGTAAACTTCGATCCTGGCAAATGGGCTGACGTGATGAAAAAGGCAGGTATGAAGTATATGATCTTCACCACCAAGCACCACGACGGCTTCTGCATGTTTGATACCAAATATACCGACTTCTCCATTGCTCATGGACCTTTCGGTAAGGATCCACGCCACAACATCGCCAAGGAGGTATTCGATGCCTACCGCAACAAGGGATTCATGATCGGTTGTTATTTCTCCAAACCAGACTGGCACAGCAAATGGTTCTGGAATCCTTATTATGCAACCCCTAACCGCCGCATCAACTACAAGAAGAAGAAGCATCCAGACTGGTGGCAGAACTACCGCAAGTTTACACAGAACCAGCTTAACGAGTTGACCACCGATTATGGCAACATCGATATCCTGTGGCTCGATGGCGGATGGATTACCGGTGATGAGATTGGTCTTGATACCATTCTGGTAGATGCCCGCAAGCGCAATCCGGGTATGATCAGCGTAGATAGAACCATTCGTGGAAAGAATGAGAACTATCAGACTCCAGAGCAGGGTATCCCAGCCAAGCAGCTCGATATTCCTTGGGAAAGCTGCATCACCCTGAGCCATGCCTGGGGATGGACACCAAACGCTAAGTTCAAGTCACCTAACAAGGTGATCGGTATTCTCTCAGAAATTGTGGCAAAGGGCGGATGTCTCGCACTCGGCATTGGTCCGAAGGCAGACGGAACCCTGCAACCGGAAGTTGTGAATACCCTCCTGAAGATAGGAAGCTGGCTCAACAAGAACGGTCAGGCTATTTACTCTACCGTCAATGCAGCCCACTATAATGATGGCAAGGTATGGTTTACCGCCAACAAGAATGGCAAGACCCTCTACGCCATCTATGCACTGGAAGATGGAGAGAAGACTCCTAAGACCATTACCTGGACAGAAAACAAGCCTAAGGGTAAGCTGATTCTGCTGCAGAACGGCAAGTCTGTCAAGTACACCGTCAAGGGCAATCAGGTAACCGTTACCCTTCCATCCGGACTCAAGAATGAACCTCTGGCTTTCAAGTTTAATTCTAAATAAAGAAAAACAAATATAAAAAAGTATAAAGGTAGTGATAAGATTCGTTTTTTATCACTACCTTTGTGCTTACATAATATAATGTATATAAAATATAGTAACTATAAAAACTTAAAGAACAAGAATTATGAGTAACTATCCTAAAATCGGTATCCGTCCTACCATCGACGGACGTCAGGGAGGTGTACGAGAAAGCCTCGAGGAAAAAACCATGAATTTGGCTAAGTCTGTAGCCAAACTGATTTCAGAGAATTTACGTAATGGCGACGGCTCTCCTGTTGAGTGTGTCATCGCTGACAGTACCATCGGTCGTGTAGCAGAAAGTGCAGCTTGCGCAGAAAAGTTTGAGCGCGAGGGTGTTGGCTCTACCATCACCGTTACTTCCTGCTGGTGCTATGGTGCAGAAACTATGGATATGAATCCACACTGGCCTAAGGCAGTATGGGGATTCAACGGTACAGAGCGTCCAGGTGCTGTTTATCTGGCTGCTGTTCTCGCAGCTCATGCCCAGAAGGGATTGCCAGCTTTCGGTATCTATGGTCATGATGTACAGGACTTGGAGGATGACTCTATCCCTGCTGACGTAGCAGAGAAGATTCTGCGCTTTGCCAGAGCAGCTCAGGCTGTAGCTACCATGCGCGGCAAGTCTTATCTCTCTATGGGTAGTGCCTGCATGGGTATCGCTGGTTCCATCGTTGACCCTAACTTCTTCCAGGAGTACCTCGGTATGCGCAACGAAAGTGTTGACCTTACTGAGATCATCCGCCGTATGACTGAGGGTATCTACGACCCAGTGGAGTACGAGAAGGCTATGGCATGGACCCGTGAGCACTGTATGTGCAATGAGGGTGAAGACATCGCTAACAATGAAAAGGCTAAGACCCGCGAGCAGAAGGATGCTGACTGGGAGTTTATCGTGAAGATGACTATCATCATGCGTGACTTGATGCACGGTAACCCAAGATTGAAAGAATTAGGTTTCAAGGAGGAAGCATTGGGCCACAATGCCATCGCCGGTGGTTTCCAGGGACAGCGTCAGTGGACAGACTTCTACCCTAACGGCGACTATCCTGAGGCTCTCCTCAATACTTCATTCGACTGGAATGGTATCCGTGAGGCTATCATCCTCGCTACTGAGAATGATGCAGGCAACGGCGTAGCGATGTTGTTCAACCACCTGTTGACAGGTCGTGCTCAGATCTTCAGCGACGTTCGTACCTACTGGAGTCCAGAGGCTGTGAAGCGTGTTACCGGTAAGGAACTTACAGGTCAGGCAGCTGGTGGTATCATCCACTTGATCAACTCTGGTGCTACCACACTCGACGGTACTGGTCAGGCTACAGATGCAGAGGGCAACCCAATCATGAAGCAGCCTTGGGAGATGACCGAGGAGGATGTAGATAAGTGTTTGAAGGCAACAACCTGGTATCCAGCTAACCGTGACTATTTCCGTGGCGGCGGTTTCTCTTCCAACTTCCTCAGCAAGGGCGGTATGCCTGTAACTATGGTTCGTCTGAACCACGTAAAGGGTCTTGGTCCTGTGCTCCAGTTGGCAGAAGGCTGGACCGTTGAAATTGATCCAGAGATTCACAAGGTTCTCGACAAGCGTACAGACCCAACATGGCCTACTACCTGGTTCGCACCACGCCTTTGCGACAAGGCTCCATTCAAGGATGTATATTCAGTGATGAACAACTGGGGCGCTAACCATGGTGCTATCAGCTACGGTCATATCGGTGCCGACCTCATCACCCTCTGCTCTATTCTCCGCATCCCAGTATGCATGCACAATGTTGAAGATGACAAGATTTTCCGTCCTGCATCTTGGAACGCATTCGGTATGGACAAGGAAGGTGCAGACTTCCGTGCTTGCAAGAACTACGGTCCTATATATAAATAAGGTGTAACACCATCATTACGAATATCATTCAAATAGAAAGAAAAAGAAAATGATTACAGAAGAGCATATTCAGAAATTCCTGGAGCAGGCTCACCGCGTAGGCGATGCAGCTCTTACCATCTGCAGTAGTGGCAACCTTTCTTGGCGCATTGGCGACGAGGCTCTTGTCTCAGGTACAGGTTCATGGGTTCCTAGCCTCCAGAAGGAGAAAGTATCTCAGTGCCTGGTAGCAACGGGCGAAGTACTCAATGGCGTCAAGCCTTCTATGGAGAGCGGATTCCACCTCGGTGTACTCCGTGAACGTCCTGACTGCGACGTGGTTCTCCACTTCCAGTCTCCTTTTGCAACAGCAGTGGCTTGCATGCAGGAAACTCCCAAGGACTTCAATGTAACCGCAGAGGTACCATGCCACGTAGGCAAGGAAATCCCTGTGATTCCTTACTATCGTCCTGGTTCTCCAGAATTGGCAGCAGCTGTCATCGCAGCCTTGAAGGATCACAACTCAGCTCTCTTGCTGAAGCACGGACAGGTAGTTTGCGGAAAGAATTTCGATGAGGTGTTCGAACGTGCCATGTTCTTTGAGATGGCTTGTAGAATCATCGTTCAGAGCGGCGGCAAATACACGACACTGACACCGGAAGAAATCGACGATCTCGAGGTTTACGTATTAGGTAAGAAACAATAAACCTCTATCCTCTATATGAGAGAAGCGGTAGGAGAGAAAGCTGCCCGCTACGGGCACTCTCCTACCGTTTTTTATACGAAACAACTTTTATCTACCCAAACATTTATAAATAACTATGATTTATCTAGCTATAGATTTCGGTGGAGGCAGCGGACGAGTAATTGCCGGAAAACTAGAAAACGGCAAGCTCGAAATGGAGCTCATCCATCGTTTCCCTAACCGACAGGTAAGATTAGGCAACCACGTCTATTGGGATTTCCTCGCCCTTTTCGAGGATATGAAGACGGGACTGAAGATGGCAGGAGCCAAGGGACTCAAGGTGGATGGCATCGCCATCGATACCTGGGGAGTGGATTTCGGACTCATCGACCAGGACGGCAACCTTCTGGGCAACCCGGTATGCTATCGCGATGCCCGCACCAAGGGAATGCCGGAAGAAGTTTTCAAGCAGATTGATCCATCGGCACATTATGCCATCAACGGCACGCAGGTGATGGAAATCAATACCCTCTTCCAGTTATACAGTCTGAAGAAAGCCAACAGTCCACAGTTGGAGAAGGCAGCTCATCTGCTTTTCACCCCAGACCTCTTCAGCTACTATCTCACTGGCGAAGCCAACAATGAATATACCATCGCATCCACATCAGAACTGCTGAATGCCAGCACCAAGGACTGGGACTGGGAAACCATCGACAAGCTGGGGCTTCCACGCCACATCTTCGGCAAGATCGTGATGCCGGGCACCGTAAGAGGAAAGCTGCGCCGCGACATCGCAGAGGAAACCGGACTCGGAGAAGTAGATGTCATCGCTGTAGGTTCTCATGATACAGCCAGTGCGGTAGCAGCCGTACCAGCCACAGAAGACGAATACCCGATGGCATTCATCAGTTCGGGAACCTGGTCGCTTCTGGGTGTTGAGATAGAAAAGCCAATCCTTACCGAGGAAGCCCGAAAGGCAGAGTTTACCAACGAGGGCGGCATCGGCGGCCGCATCACCTTCCTGCAGAACATCACAGGTCTCTGGATCATGCAGAGACTGATGGCAGAATGGAAGGAGAATGGCGAAGAACAGCAGTTCGACATCATCCTTCCTCTGGCAGAAGAAGCTCACATCAATGCCATCATCCCGGTGGACGACGCTGCGTTCCAGAATCCGGCATCCATGCAGCAAGCTATCATCGACTACTGTGCCAGCCATCAGTTGCAGGTTCCTCAGAGCAAGGCAGAAATCGTGCGCTGCGTACTCCAGTCGCTGGCAGCCAAGTATGCCGAGGCCACTGCTCACCTTAACGAGATGTTACCACAGCCAATCAAGTGCATGCACATCATCGGCGGCGGCTCACAGAACAAGTTACTCAACCGTCTCACCTCCGAAGCATTGGGCGTTCCAGTCATTGCGGGTCCTATAGAGGCTACGGGTATGGGCAACATCCTGACCCAGGCACTTGCCAAGGGAGAAATCAAGGATATCGACGAACTGAGAGCCGTGGTAAGACAAAGCATCTGATCCATCCGAATATTTACCTACAAACATAAACGCAGACAATATTAACCTGAAATATGGAACAAAAAAAGAAAGAATCAATCCTGATGAAAGACGGGGTGAGCTACCTCGTACCTTTCATATTAATCACATCGTGCTTTGCACTGTGGGGATTTGCCAATGATATCACCAATCCGATGGTGAAGGCATTCTCCAAAATCTTCCGAATGTCATCTACGGATGGAGCACTGGTACAGGTAGCCTTCTACGGCGGTTACTTCGCCATGGCTTTCCCTGCCGCCATCTTCATCCGCCGCTTCTCCTACAAAGCAGGCGTACTGCTGGGATTAGGACTCTATGCCTTCGGTGCATTCCTCTTCTATCCAGCAAAGATGATGGGCGAATATTATCCATTTCTCCTCGCCTACTTCATCCTGACCTGCGGACTCTCCTTCCTGGAGACATCGAGCAACCCTTACATTCTGTCGATGGGAACGGAGGAGACGGCAACACGCCGACTCAACCTGGCGCAATCGTTCAACCCGATGGGTTCGCTGCTCGGTATGTATGTGGCGATGAACTTTATACAGGCAAAACTCAACCCGCTTGATACGGCAGGGCGCGCCAATCTCTCGGCTAGCGAATTTGAGGCTATCAAGGAATACGACCTTTCGGTACTGATCAATCCATACCTGATTATCGGTCTGGTCATCCTCACCATCTTCTTCGTCATCCTGTTTACCAAGATGCCGAAGAACAGCGAGAAAGACAACAAGATCAACTTCATACCTACCCTTCGCCGCATCTTCCGCATGCCTCACTATCGTGAAGGCGTATTCACCCAGTTCTTCTATGTGGGCGCACAGATTATGTGCTGGACCTTCATCATCCAGTATGGTACCCGCATCCTGATGCAGGAAGGAATGGCAGAGATTGATGCCGAGGTCACCTCGCAGAAATTCAACATCATTGCGATGGTACTGTTCTGCTGTTCACGCTTCATCTGCACCTTCATCCTCCGCTTCTTCAACGCAGGACAGTTGCTGATGATATTGGCGATAGCAGGTGGCTGCTTCACAGCCGGCGTCATTACCCTTCACAACATCTGGGGTCTCTACTGCCTGGTAGCAGTAAGTGCTTGCATGTCATTGATGTTCCCTACCATCTATGGTATAGCCTTGAGGGGGCTTGGCGATGATGCCAAGTTTGGTGCAGCCGGTCTCATCATGGCAATCCTGGGCGGTAGTGTCCTGCCACCTTTGCAGGCATCCATCATCGATATGCATACCGTATTCGGCATGCCATCTACCAATGCATCGTTCATTCTTCCATTCATCTGTTTCGTGGTGATTGCCATCTATGGATATCGCACAAAGTTGCGCAGCATTGGCAAACTTTTTGGTTAAATCGAGTAAGTTGTGGCCGTTTGTTGTCGGTCACAGCTTATTTTTAGTTAAATAGTCTTAAAATTGAAAATTATTCACAGCTTTTTCTATATCAATTAATACTTTTTACGTATTTTTGCAAAACATTTTTAAAAGAACTTACCAACCTAGATAATAAATAAAAGAAAATCAGATTGTAAGTGAGTATAATTAAACATCTCAAGCAAGAACAATTAAATATAAATAGTTATTCATTACATTAAAAGTTTGTATTATGGCAAAAACTAACAAAACAATGAATCTGGCATTCGCCTTGATGGTTGGTTCTGCTGGTGCTGCTTACGCAGGTATTCCTGCCGTGAACAGCGTACAGAACGTACAGCAAGACGAGACATGTACAGGTATCGTCAAGGATGCTACGGGCGAAACAGTCATTGGTGCTTCTATTCTCATCAAGGGAACAAGCAACGGAACTGTGACAGACATTGATGGTAACTTTTCACTCAAGGGTGTGAAAAAGGGAACTATTCTCCGCATTTCTTACGTAGGATTTGAAACTAAAGAGGTTACTTACAATGGCAAACCTCTCGAAATCACTTTAAAAGACGATTCAAAAGCACTTGAAGAAGTCGTAGTAACTGCTCTTGGCATCAAGAAGGATGCCAAGAAGTTGGGTTATGCAGTCAGCTCTATCAATGCAGAAGATTTGAACAGAACAGGTGGTGCGAATTTGGCATCAGGTCTTTATGGTAAGGCATCAGGTGTTCGTATTCAGTCAGCACCTGGTGGCGGTACATCAGCTGTATCTATCTCTGTTCGTGGTCTTTCTTCTATCAATGGTAATACCCAGCCTTTATTGATTCTTGATGGCGTGCCAATCCATAATGGTAACACCAACAATAATGACTATTGGAGCAATCAGCGAATCAACTCAAACGGTCTCGTAGATATCAACCCAGAGGATATTGAGAATATCTCTATCTTGAAGGGTGCAGCAGCTTCAGCTCTTTATGGTTCAGAGGCAGCTAATGGTGTTGTAATGATTACTACCAAAAAGGGACAGAAAGGAACCGGAACACATGTTGACTTCAGCGCAAACGTAAGCTTCGACAAGGTGGCTTATATGCCTGAAATCCAGAAGGAATTCGGTCCTGGTTATGATAACTGGGCACTTGGCGACACACAGGAAGCAGCTACAGGTTTCCGTAACACTCGCTTCGACCGCAATGGCAACAACATTGTTACTCCAAACCGCGAAAACATCTATACCTATGGTGCCCGCTATGATTCCAGCAAAAAGGTTACATACTTTGACGGCACTGAACGTTCATTTACTCCTATTGATCACAACCAATGGGAAGATATCTTCCGTACAGGTATAAACCAGACTTATAATCTTGCATTGACCAACAGCACAGACCGCAATAGCCTGCGTTTCTCTTATACATACAATGATGTACAGGCAATGCAGTATAACTCTAACAACAATAAGCACAACTTCAACTTAAATGGTACATTTGATCTTACCAAGACCATCAAGTTGAACTATGCTGCAACATTCACATCACAATATATCAAGAACCGTCCTTATCGTATCAGCCGTTTGGTATGTAACTATTCTGGTATGTTCGGTGGTTTCACAGATGTTAAATATATCCGTGAGCACACACTTACCAGTCAGGGATACCAGAACAGTATCTACCGTGCCAATGGCGGAACTGACCAGACCTTGACTCCAGACGAGCAGTTCCTTTACACTCCAATGGGTTCTACTTCTTTGATGAAAGAGTACTTCTGGAATATCCTGGGTAAGACACAGGAAGAGAACCACACTCGCTTTATCGGTTCTGTAAACCCTACATGGGACATCATCCCTGGATTGAAGCTGAGTGCCCGTATCGCAACAGATATCACAACCAATAAGATTGAGAATAAGAACCGTGCAGAAACTCCACACTTGTTCTCTACTACAGGTCAGTTCTCTGATTCATACGGTTTGAGCAACGACCAGTATTCTATCGTATATGGTGATGTCATGTTGATGTTCGACAAGACTTTCGCTGAGAAGCATAACATTACCGCCAATTTCGGTTGGAATGGACGTCATGAGTCATATTATCAGTCAAGTGTCAGCACAACAAATGGTCTGTCACAGGAAAACTGGTTCCATTTGAATGCTTCCGTTGGTACAAAGAGTGCAGATATGAACAAGCAAGACCTGCTCCGCACAGGTATGTTCCTGACAGCCAGCTATGGCTTCGACAACTGGGCTTACCTGGAAGGAACCATCCGCCAGGAGAAGACTTCTACTTTGTCTAATGGCAATAACTCTTTCTGGTATCCATCAGTTAGTGCAAGTGTTCTCTACACAGAACTTCTGAAAGACAAGTGTCCAAAGTGGTGGAACTATGGTAAGGTTCGTGCTTCATACGGTATCGTTGGTAACGCTCCTGAGATTTACTGGGCAAATATGGCCTACAAGCAGGGTTCTTTGAACAAGAACAATACCTATACATACGCATTTGTTGAAACCAAAATCGGTAACGAAGGCATCAAACCAGAAAAGAAGCATGAGTATGAGTTGGGTATCGAGAACAAGTTCCTGAACAACCGTTTGGGAATGGAGTTCAGTTACTATTACAATGATATCAAGGACCAGATTCTCCATACTTCTGCAGCAGCCTCAATGGGTGGTCGCAGTATGCTGATGAATATCGGAGAGTTGACCAACAAGGGTATTGAGTTCAGCGTATATGGCACACCAATCCAGAACAAAGACTGGAACTGGGAGCTCCGTGGTAACTTGGCTTGGAACAAGAATACAGTAAAGAAGTTGGCAGATGGACTTGATGTACTTTCTCACCAAACATTCGATGGTGGTGCAGCAAGCCTTGAGTCTCATGTAGGTGAATCTATGGGTGACTGGTATGCATATACCTGGAAGACCGACGATAAGGGCAACTACATCATTGGTGCCGACGGTCTTCGCATTGCAGACAAAACAGAACGTCACAAGGTGGGTAATGCCATGCCTAAGATGACAGGTGGTTTCGGTACCAGCTTAAGATACAAAAACTGGGCTCTTGATATGTCATTCGACTTCCGCATTGGTGGTGATGTATTCAATCAGCCATGGCAGTATATGATGGATGCAGGTAACATCAAGGATGCAGTAGGTGCACGTGACGCTGCCTCTGGCGGTCTCTTCTACTATAGTACAGCAGACGATGTTAGCAAGAAGGGTTCTATCGTAAGAGTAGATCCTTCAACTATCAGCAACTACAAGCGTGGTGAGACTAAGATTGATGGCCATTTGGTATGGGACAATGGTGTTATCCAGAAGGGTGTAAAGGAAGACGGTACACCTAACGACATCATCGTTACCCAGTTTGAAATCAATGACAGCCAATATGGTTGGGGTACAGGTGCAAACCAGAGTTACGCTGATGCTATCCAGAAGAACAGTTACGTAAAATGCCGTGAGATCAGCTTGGCATACACATTGCCAACCTCTTTAACCAAGAAGTTCGCTTGCACAAACCTGACGATTTCTGCATTCGCACGTAACCCATTCTATATCTACCGTTCATTGAAGTTGTTCGATTCAGAAGCATCTGATGGTACAAGCTGGATCTATCAGGCACAGGTGGGTGGTTCTACTGCCAGTGCCCGTACATTCGGTGTTTCACTCCGTGCTAGCTTCTAATTAAATTAGTAATTCATAGTTAATTAAGAAACATATATGAAAAAGAAGATATTTTCAATCATGATGGCTGGTTTGGCACTCGTTGCTCTCGGTTCATGCTCTAATACAGACTACACCGAGAAATATCCAGATCCTTCAAAAACCAATACGGTAAGTGTGCCAGACGTATTCACAGCCGTACTTTTCAAAGGTAATACTTGGTTGAACCCTGTATATTATCGCTATTATTGCCAGTCCCAGACATCAGGTGTCTTTGGTGGAATGATCGGTTCTTCCAACGGAAAAGGACGTTTTATGGGCGGTGGTGAAGGCCGCTTCAACGACCGATGGACTAACTTCTATGATATGCTGACTCAATATCGCGTATTGGAGAAGACATACAATAAGCTTGATGAGTCTGAGCAGAGTGCCAACAAGGTTTACCTGATGGTTAGCCGTTCTATACTGGAGTCTCAGCTCCATGAGATGTTGTCACTTTTTGGTGCAGTTCCATTCAAGGGTGCCGGTACTTTATGGGAGAATAGCGACTATACCGGCGCTAAGCAGAAAGCAGCTTACGACGATGATGCAGACCTCTACAAGATGATTCTGGCAGATCTTAAAGAAGCCGGTGATTATTTTGCAGAAGGTGGTCCTTCTACAGCCGTACAGAACGCAATGGCTTCCAAGGATTATACCATTGCAGCAGGAAATGCAGCTCGCTGGCAGAAGTACATCAACTCACTTCGCCTTCGTATCGCTCTCCATCTTTCTACAAATGGTAGCGTAACAAGCGAAGCTCATGCCGCAATCAAGGAAATCGTAGAGAACCCAACCAAGTACCCAGTTATTGAAAGCAACGCAGACAACATGGGTGTTGAACCTAGTACAAACTCAGATGACTTCAACTGGGGCAAGAGCATTTCACAAGCTCTCTGGACAGGTTACACTCCATCACAGGCTATGCTCGATGCATTGAACGTACCAGCCAATGGTATTCCAACAGCTGATACCGACCCACGTATTCAGGTAATGTTGGATCCTAATCCAGATGGAGAGTATATCTCATACGATGTTACAAAGACCAACTCTGAAATTTCTGATATCGCAACAGAAAAAGGCAAGGACTATCAGAAACGTAAGCTTTATCCAGCTAACTACTATTGTGTACTTGACTCACAGGCTGTAGCAGGTTGGAAAGAATACGAAGGTAATTCCAACGTATTTGGTCTTTGGATGGGTGCTGCAGAAGTAAGCTTGAGCAAGTCTGAAGCTTATCTGATGGGCTATGGTGTTACCAAGGATGAGGCTAAAGCTAAGGCATGCTTCATCAAGGGTGTTGAACTTTCAACTGAATACTTCTGGAATGAGAAGAAAAACAGTTCTCTCTACAAGAAGGGTAATGACAGCTACAATGCTAACCGCGATTTGATTGAGCCTACAGCTGAAGAAATCGCTGCATACGCTGAAAAAGCTTGGAAGCCAACCCAAGAAGCTGTTTGTACTCAGTTGTGGTTAAACTTTGGTTGGACAAACTTGCTTGAGGCTTGGAATGTAACACGCCGTACAGGTTATCCAGAAGTAAGCTTTGCAAAGGACAATCAGCTGGCTAGCTATCCAACACCTCCGGGTCGTTTGCCTTATCCTAGTGATGAGTTGAACTACAACAAGGACAATGTCCAGGCTGCCATCAGCAAGTACTACAAGGAGCCTCTCGGCTACTTCAGCACTTTGTTCTGGGCAAAGGATGTTTACTACAAGATCGTAGCAGAACACTAAAATAATTATAAAAGGTGTGTCATTGTATGATGGCACACCTTTTTTGTATGATAACAAGATTATCACCTTTCGAATATTCCTGATTGAGTTTCAGCACAAAAATTGCAAAACACTCTTCACCCTTCACCAATCCTTCATAATCTTCTGATATACAGAAGCTTTAGTAGGGTGAAGAGTCAGGCTGACTCTTCACCACTCTTCACCCCCTCTTCACCTTATTTATTTTTTCCGTTTCTACAGCATCCATCAGAAGATTTCAGGCGGGTGAAGAGTGAGTGTTTACTTTCTATAGGGGTGCTGAGTAGTTACTACTGCACATATCCTAGAAGCTGCTCAGTTCTATCCGCCAGGAAAAGAGGGATATTGAGGAAGGTATCATCCTTTTTGAGATTAAGCATGGAATATCTGATGCGCAGACGGGGAGAATACTTCTTGTTATACTCTATCAAACTGCGTCCGGTAACACTTGTTCCCGACTTCACCTCCATAGGAATCACATCCAAACCACGCTGAACAATGAATTCTACTTCCGCCGTATTTCCTGACGCCCAATAATGAGAACATTTGATGCCATTAGCCACCAGACTCTGAAGAATATAGTTTTCAGCCAAAGCACCCTTATATTCCTTAAAGATCGGATTATCACTCAAGTATGCCTCAGGACTCAACTCTGCAAGAACCCGCAACAAGCCCACATCAAGACTGTAAATCTTGAAGATGCTTAAATCTTCATAAGATTTCAATGGTACCTGCGGAGTAGAACACAAACTCACCTTGTATATCAACCCTGCATTCTGAAGCCATGTAAGAGCATCCTCATATTCCCGGGCTCTCGCACCAGGTCGAACCAGCTGATAAACAAATTTTCTGTTCTCCTTGCCCAACTGTGACGGCAATGACCGCCAGACATGCGAAATTCTATTGGCAAGCAAAGGCGTGGCATGCTTCACGAAATCCAGGGAATAATCCTGCAGTATATTACGAAGCGTAGTTTCCACACCATTCAAATCTTTCTCTATCATCTTCATTGCTACTGCCGGCATTCCTCCAGAGATACGATAGGCGGTAAAGGCTTGCGAGAGACGGTCGAAAAACACGTCAGGAAGCGGTTCCAGACTATCAATAGACATATAATATTGATAGAGTCTGGCATCACGCTGTTCCAGAAACTCAGAAAAAGTAACGGGATACATGTTCATGTGATCCACCTTTCCCACAGGAAACGAAAATCCCTGATGGCCAAAAGCCAACCCCAGGAGCGAACCGGCACAAGCCACAGCATACTCGGGGGTCTTTTCGCAGAAATATTTCATGGCACTAATGGCTTCCGGACAATCCTGTATCTCATCAAGGATAAGCAAAGTATGATGAGGCAAGATTGGCTCTGAGGTAAGATACGACAACTGCTCGATGATTTGCAGCGGGTTCTTGGTCTTGCGAAAAATATCGCAAACACCCTCTTCTTCATCAAGACTGAAATAAGCGCAATGATCAAAGCAGTCTTCTCCAAATTTCTTCAGCACTGATGTCTTGCCTACTTGTCGAGCGCCCAGCATCATCAATGGCTTGCGGTCTTTGCTGTCTTTCCATTGCTTCAATTCGTGAATAATCGTTCTGTTAAACATATCCCTGTATTTTTAATTGAAGTGGGGAAAATGTGGGATATTACACATTTTTGATACCTCTTTTGTGTAAATCTCCACATTTTCCACACTTGAGTTCATAATTCTGGGACAAAAGTACTAAAAATCAAGCAACGAAACAAACTTCCTCACGTTCTTTATATTACTTTTAACCTACTTTACCATATTCACGGAGCTGAGTAGTGGTGAAGAGTGGTGAAGGAAAGCCTGATACGCCAATTCCACCAATACGAGAGGACGCATTGTTTCTTGCCTCGCCTTGGCATTATATTGCCCTGTACTAGAGCAATATCTTGCCAAGGCGAGGTAAAATATGAAAAGAGGACAGAAGCATTACTACGAATGTGGTAGGGCTGAATTAAGCTTCATTTTTAAAACACGGACAAATTGTCCGGCGCTTTATAAATCATTCATTTCTAACAACTTATAAGCGTCCGGACAAAAGAGCCGGACAAATTGAATTTGTCCGTGTTATTTTTTTAGCCCATTTTTGCTTAAAAACAATGGGCTATGATACCAAAATCTATGAGCTACAGGGAAGAAATCTATGAGTTGCAGGAAAGAAAACTATAACTTAGATTCGTTAACAAATTAAGTAGGCTCTAAATACTCGGCTCATCCTAACGAAAAAGTATCAAAAAAATCCGAAACAGATAACTTGGCAAGCTTCTGTTTCGGATTTTTCTCTATTCTTCCTAATCTTTTCTTTATTCTTCCTTGATAATCCAATCGCTGATAGTACGCTGGGTGCTGTCGTAATTTACGCCAATCTTAAACAAACGCTTGCCATCGGCAGAATACGGAATCAGGTATCCCTTTTCATCTATCTGCCTGATTGCTTCCTCAGCAGAACCATCATACTTCAATTCGAAAACAAATACGGCATCCGGCATATACACTACGGCATCAGCCCTACCTATTGCACTGTTCTCTTCTACCCTCATGTGGGCACCCATCAGATTGAAGATAAGATAGAACACGGTCTGGAAATCCCGTTCACTCTTATTACTCAACCGGTTGGAGATACTGGCAAGATATGCCTTCAGGCGCACCATCGCTCCCTCTACATCAGTATCATAAAGCTTTTCCAGGAAATCACCCACCAAGCTGTTATTGTCCAGGGATATTGGTGAAAGATAGTTAGGCGCAAGACTCTTGAGCATACCTATCTTTACCTCTCTGTTTGGGTATTCCAAAGTATAGCGATGCAGCATCGGGTTATACTTCTTGATGGTGAGATAGCCACTCTGATAGAGCAGCGGAAGCGCTGAAGTCATCATTTCCGGTGAAACATCAAAGTCATCCACATCACATGATTTCTTCTCTATATCCATCACATTGACGTGATACTTCTGCAGCGTCTTGATAAGATAAGTTGGCGTGCCTGAGCCAAACCAATAAGGAGCTATATCACGTGCATTCAGCGCTTTTACCAGACTGAACGGATTGAAGACATCTTCTGATTTCTTACTGAAATGATAGCCGTCGTAGAATCTTGTCAGCTCTGCCAGGCATTCCTCATACGTCATGCCCAGGTCTTCTCCCAAAGCCTCTATATCCAGTTTCATCTGCGTGGTAAGTTCCTTCTTGCTGATACCGCAGATGGCTGAATACTGGTCGAACATACTGATGTTGTCGAGGTTGTTGAGCTCGCTGAAGATGCTGAGCTGCGAGAACTTGGTGATGCCCGTGATGAAGGTGAACTCCAGGTATGGGTCGAGCATCTTCAGAGGACTGTAGAAGTTCTGCATGATGCGACGGAGCGTCTGCAGATTCTCCTTCTCATGTACCACATCCAATAATGGGGCATCATATTCATCAATGATTACTACCACATTCTTGCCCGTCTGCTCGTAAGCTCGCTTCACCAGGTCTTTCAGGCGAAGGTTGGCATCCACCTGATGAGTCTTGTATCCCCAAATGGTTTCCTGCTCTTCAAGCATATCTGCCAGGTATCTTTCCAGCTGTTCCACGCTCATGTGCTTGGCACCGCTCAGGTCGAAGTGGAGCACAGGATGCTTCACCCATTCCTTCTCGTAATCAGCAATGGCCAAGCCCTCGAAGAGTTCCTTTCTTCCCTCAAAATAAGCCTGGAGGGTAGAGGCAAAGAGCGACTTGCCGAATCGTCTTGGACGACTCAGAAAGACGTACTTCATCTTTTTCTCTCGAAAATCCACGATATATTGGGTCTTATCTACATAGAGATAATTCCCCTCTCTGATATTTGAGAATGTCTGTATTCCTACAGGATAGAAATTTACTATTTTTGCCATATTCCTTCATGCTTTACGTTTTGCGCTGCTAAGTTACAAAGAAAATCCGAATAAACCAAGCATAATGGTTAAAAAATGAGCCATAGCTGAAAGTTCGCCGAACATGCCGAACTTTCAGCTATGAGGGCTTACTTGATCTTCACTTCTATCTTAGTCTTGGCTGCATCAGCGCTGGAGCCGCCAACAAATACCTGGTAAGTGCCAGGAACCACACGGATGGTGTTGGTCTGGGCATCCCAACCCTCGAAACTCTTGCGAGGAAGATCGATGTTTACCATCTGACGCTCGCCAGCCTTCAAAGACACACGCTTGAATGCCTTGAGACTCTTGATAGGACCATCCACGTCATCCATGCGCTTGATATAAACCTGCGCTACTTCGGTACCCTCTCGCTTGCCCGTATTCTGCAAGGAGAACATAAGCTTGTAATCAGCAGCCTTGCCGTCACGCTTCTTGCTCTTCACCTGCATCAGGGTAGGCTTGCCGTACTCGAAAGTGGTATAACTCAAACCGTAACCGAATGGGAACAAAGGCTCACCCTTGAAATAACGATAGGTACGATTCTTCATCGTATAATCGAGGAAATCTGGAAGATCGTTCACACTCTTATAGAAGGTAACCGGAAGCTTGCCCGATGGATTCACCTCGCCAAAGAGAACCTTGGCAACAGCCTCACCACCCCGTTCACCAGGATACCATGCCTGAAGGATTGCCTCGGCATTTTCCGTCTCAGGAACCATGGCGATGGCACATCCAGAACAGTTGACAAAGACGACACGCTTGCCTGCCTGATGCAGCATGGCGATGACCTGACGCTGAGCCTTCGGCAACTCCAGGTCGGTTCTGTCGCCGCCCTTGAATCCAGGCTCCTCTATCTCAAGCTGCTCTCCCTCCAGGTTTGGAGAGATACCGCCTACGAATACCACGGCATCCGCATCACCCACCTCTGCCAGAATCTGCTCGTTGGTAGGCTTCGAAGTCTTCACAATGTCAAACTGCATCACAGCCACATCTTCCCTCTGGGTATAATCTATCTGAATCTTGACCGGCTTGCCTGCTTTCAGAGAGAGCGGTTTGATGATAGGCGCCACGCGGCCCCAGCACTCTCGCATATTCACGATGGTATCGCCATCCACTATCAGGCGGCAACCATCATCAATACCCATATTGATGGTAAGATTCTCATCCCTGTCAGGAGTCAGCACACCCTCATAGCGGGCTGAGAAATGAGTAAGATTCACACCCGGCGCAAACACGGTGTTACCACCATTGCTCAGATTGATGGCAGTCTTCATCACATCCGTAGCCACCGGCTCGCCCTTCTGATTCTGATTGTTCCAATAGGTAGCCTTCATTCCCTCACGGAAGAGGTTGAAACGGCTTTCCTGCACCTCGTTTCTTGTCAAGGTACAAGCCGGAACATACTTCACCTCAGCCCCCTTCATATAGTTGCGGATGCCCTGGAGGATAGTGGTAGAACTGGTAGGATAACCCGAATAGTTGCCTCGCAGCATGATGGAGTCATTGGCATTAGGTCCCATCACCACAATCTTCTGATTGCGGTTCAAAGGCAGCAGCTGGTTTCTGTTCTGAAGAAGTACGATACCTTCTTCTGCTATCTTCTCAGCCAGATCCTTATGAGCCTTGCAGGCGATGACGTTCTCAGGAATCTGAGTCCACGACACGGTTTCATCCTTATCGAAATCGCCGAGCTTGAAACGAGCCACCAGCAGGCGCTTCAGACTCTGGTTTACCTTATCCTCATTGATCATTCCCGCCTTCACAGCCTGCGGAATGGTGCGATAGGCGCTGCCGCACTCCAAGTCGGTACCGGCATTAACAGCCTGGGCAGTTGCCTCGGTAGCAGTCTTTGCCGTACCGTGATAGCCCGGCATATAGAAATCGTTAACAGCTCCGCAATCGGAAGTAATCAATCCCTTGAATCCCCATTCTTCTCTGAGAATCTGGCGCTCAAACTTGGCGTTGGAACAGCAAGGAGCACCATCTATACGCTGATAGGCACACATCACCTCAGCCACATGTCCATCCTGTACCAGCGACTTGAAGGCAGGGAGATAAGTCTCCCACAAATCACGGGCTGGCAGATTCTCCAGATTGAAGACGTGGCGATTCCACTCCGGACCGCTATGCACGGCAAAATGCTTGGCACAAGCCAGTGTCTTGACATATTGGGGAGTCTTAGACTGATCAGAAGCCAGAACACCAGGAGCCGCCAGCGGCTTGCCGTCGAACGACTGTCCCTGCAAGCCATTCACCACAGCAAGTCCCATACGTGTGGTGAGATAAGGATCTTCGCCATAAGTCTCCTGTCCGCGTCCCCATCTAGGATCACGGAAGATATTGACATTCGGAGTCCAGAAGCTCAGACTCTGATATCTCTTTACATTACCCGACTTCTTCGCCACCTGCGCCTTGGCTCTCGCCTCATCGCTTACGGCAGTAAACACCTGATAGAGCAAGGCATCATCCCAGGAAGAAGCCATGTGCATGGTGATAGGGAAAACCGTGGCATATCCGTTGCGTGCCACGCCATGCAGCGCCTCGTTCCACCATTGAAACTGAGGGATACCCAGTCGGGAGATGGCAGGCGAAGCATCCATCATCAGCTTCGTTTTTTCCTCCAGGGTCAGGCGTGAAAGTAAGTCATTGGCTCTTGCCTCGGCAGAAAGGTTAGGGTTCTGATAAGGCAACAGCTGACTGGCTGGCTGTTGGGCATGAGCTGAGAGCGCCAGAGCGGACAGCATAGCCAATGTAAGTATTTGTTTCTTCATAACTGCTATTGTTATTACGTTAATATTGTATAGATTCGTTTTTTAAATGCAAAAATACATATTTTTCCTGAATACTGAGACTGATGAAGTGTTAAAAAACTCAGATTGTTTTCATTTTTATGTGATTACTTCCTAATTTTTTCGAATCATTCAAACAATAAAGCACTTTTTCCTTGCTGATTCCAAATATTAGTGCTAACTTTGCACTCAGAAACGACTCTATCTTTTTAGAAGACAAAGATACAATAAGAAAGATACAACAAGACAGTAAGATCGCAATAATATGGAAAAGATTCTAATAGTTGAAGACGATATCGCATTTGGAACCATGATTCAGACATGGCTCAGGAAGAAGGGATTTGAAGTGGAGAAAACCACTTCGGTCAAGGCTGCCATACAGGTTTGCGAGGAAGCAGAAAGAGGATTCGATCTGGTATTATCAGACCTCCGCCTTCCCGACCACGACGGCATCTTCCTGCTGCAATGGATGAGAAAGCATGGCGTGCAGGTGCCTTTCATCGTGATGACCAGCTATGCAGAAATTCAGAATGTGGTGCTCGCCATGAAATCGGGCGCTACCGATTATGTGGCAAAACCTTTCCATCCGGAAATCCTTCTGGATAAGATCAAGGAAGCAATCAAGACTCCGAAAAAACAGGATCCGTATGCAGCCTCAGCAGATAGTCTGCGTTCCACAGACTCAAATTCTACTCCTACAGACGCAGCACCTGGCAAGCAGGCAGGAAACCAGGCATCATCTGCCAATGGGGATGTACCCAAATACCTGGAAGGTGAAAGCGAGGCTTCACGCAAGCTCTACAGTTTCGTTTCGCTGGTGGCCCCTACCCCTATGTCGGTACTTATCTTGGGTGCCAGCGGTACGGGTAAGGAATATGTGGCTAGAAGAATCCATGAACTCAGCACTAGAGCCAATAAGCCTTTCTTCGCACTCGACTGCGGTGCCATCCCTAAAGAAGTGGCAGCATCAGAATTCTTCGGTCATGTGAAGGGATCGTTTACGGGAGCTGACCAGGACAAGAAGGGCGCTTTCGAGATTGCCAACGGAGGAACTCTCTTCCTCGATGAGATGGGAAACCTGAACTATGAAGTACAGGTGCAGCTGCTTCGTGCCCTCCAGGAGCGCAAAATCCGTCCGGTGGGAAGCAACAAGGAAATCGATATCGATATCCGACTGGTTTGTGCTACCAATGAGAACCTGGCGCAGCGTGTGGCAGAAGGCAACTTCCGTGAAGACCTCTACCACCGTATCAACGAGTTTACCATCTACATGCCGGAGCTGAAAGACCGTGGTGCCGACCTCTTCCTCTTTGCCGACCTCTTTATCAAGCACGCCAACAAGGAGCTGAACAGAAATGTGGAAGGACTCGACGGCAAAGCCAAGGAGCGAATTGCCGCCTACAACTGGCCGGGCAACCTGCGAGAATTGAACAATGTGATGAAGCGAGCTACCCTGCTCGCCACCGGAAGATACATCGGAGTAACCGAACTGGAACAGAGTATGGCACATATCCAGCCACAAGCCCCTACCGCCCTGCACGATGAGGAAACAGAACTACAGAGAATAGAAGCTGCGCTGAAAGCAGCAGGTGGCAACAAGAGCAAGGCTGCACAATTGCTCGCCGTGGATAGAAAGACGCTCTACAATAAGATGAAGAAATACGGTATCTGACAGAAAGAAGTACGGCTTTTGATGATATGGGAAAATGGGGAATCTGATGACCATTCCCCAACTTTTTGGGGAATAATTCCACACTAGTTCCACAGTTTCCACAATATAGAATTCTGGCACAAAGAGCAATTACAATTGATAATCAAGCAATTAGATAATTCTTTCGTTTTTTGGCACGCAGATTGTGATATGAGAAAGTGAACACGCCAATGAACGGTAACGCAAGCAAGGCTGTTCACAAAGAAAGTAATAAATATAATATTCACAATAAAAAAACAAAAGATTATGAAGAAGTTAGTATTCGCAGCTATCGCTGCCATGGTTATGGTTTCAGTGAGCAATGTATTCGCCAGCAACAAGATGGCAAGTGTATCATCAGTAGCTCCAGTTGACACAGTAGCTCCAGCAGAACCAGCTGCTCCAGCAGACACAACAGTAGAGAAAGAGACTCCTGCAGAGACACCAGCTGAAACTCCAGCAGAGACTCCAGCAGACTCTACCACAACAGATTCTACTGTAGCAGAGTAATATCACCTTTAAAAAATAGTAATTAACTGAGGAAAAGATAGAATAACACTAGTAATTACGCGTCGCTTTCAATCAGGCAGGAGACTAATGATAGAATTCATTGGTCTCCTGACTTGTTTTTAGCCCTTTTGTTTTCTAATATCATTTTTTTGCATTAACTTTGCAAACAAATATCTATTGAGCAAGATATCAGTCTGCTCATCATTTTAAACGATTTCTCATGCACAAGAACAATATTCCTCTCAAGGTAGCCCTCGGATATAGCGCCATTGCCATTATCATGATTCTGGCAATCAGTCTGGTGTATAGCAACACCAAGAGCATCAATGCCATCAATGAAGCTTCGCGCGAGTATATCCAGAAAAGGGGTGCCGCCGATAGTACCATCTCTTCCCTGCTCAAAGAGGAGCAGAGAAACCTGAAGCAACTGTCTGATGCCATGGCAGGAAGACCTACCCAAAACTATCTGCAGAATAAGGTGAAGAATCTGAATACGGGAAAGGATTCCATACTGGTTCACTCCAAGGCACCTCAAACCCACGAGGCGAAAAAGACGACGGTAGAGGTATTGAAGACCCGAAGGGGATTCTTCCGCCGACTCGCCGATGCCTTCAAGAAGGAGCACGCCGAAACCTTGAGCGTAAAACAGGACAGCAACCGGGCTGTCATCGATTCTGTTACCACCCCAGTAAACGTGGCGGAAAACGTAGCGACCATCCTCGACCAGATAGACAAAAAGGAGAAAGTGGCAACACAAGACCACAAGCAGAGCATCAACAAGGAGATGGAAGACCTGAAGATGGTGAGCGCCAAACTCGCCCTGCGCTCCGCCAAACATCTGAGCGATGTACACCAGCGTGAGAAAGACAACATGCAGGAAGCCATCAAGAAGGCGATGGAAGCAAGAAAGCATCTGTTGTGGCAGATGGAACTGCTCGCCATCGTAGCCTTCTTTGCCATCGTCATCATGATCTGGTTTATCTGGCGCGATGCCAGAAAGGAGCGTATCTACAGGGAAAACCTGGAGGCTGCCAATGAGGAAATCCAGCGTATCATGAACCAGCGCGAGCGCCTGCTCCTCACCATCACCCACGATATCAAGGCGCCAGCTGCCTCTATCTCGGGCTTCATCGATCTGATGAAAGCCTACGTCAGCAATCCCCAGGGCCTCGAGTGCCTCCAGAACATCAAGAACTCTGCCGCTCATCTTTCACATCTCGTTGCCTCGCTGCTCGATTATCATCAGTTGGAGAACGGACTGATGAAGGTTCAGCCTACCTCTTTCTCACCGGCACAACTGGTAGCAGAATCGGTAGAGGGAATGAAATTGAGAGCCGAAGAGAAAGGACTGGCGATTTCGTTCGAATGCAAGATGAAGGGGATGGGAACTTCGGATTCTACGAAAACTTCGGAATCTCCAATGAAGAAGAAATTCTTCCGTGCTGATGCCTTCCGCATTCGTCAGATATTGGATAATCTGATAAGCAACGCCATCAAATATACCGACCAGGGCAGCGTTACCATCCAGGCACAGGTTTCAGAAATCCTGGGCAAGCCTACGCTTACCCTGAGCGTAAAGGATACGGGAAAAGGTATGACTGATGAGGAGAAACAGAAGGTGTTCCAGGCGTTTACGAGATTGAAGAGCGCCCAGGGCATCGAGGGTACCGGTTTGGGATTGTCCATCACCCAGGAACTGGTTTCGCTGCTTGGTGGAGAAATCATCCTCCACTCTACCCTGGGCAAAGGTTCTACCTTCATCGTCACCATCCCTATCGAGCCAGCACCAATGGAGGAGTCTCAGGAAATGGCTCCATCAGAAGTTAAGCATGATCCTTCTCCCGATTCTGCTCAAGATAAGGAAGGACAGAATCCCGGCAGCCATCAGGTTACTGATATAAAGAAGAAGCCGGATTTTGCCAACCACAAGATTCTGATTCTGGATGATGACAAGCTGCAGCTCCAGCTTCTCCAGGAAATGTTGCGCCGCATCGTAGGCGACACCTGGCAGGTATTCGCCTGCAACCATGTGATGGATGCCCTCACCACACTACATAACGAACAGCCTGCCCTGATGCTGATGGATATCGAAATGCCCGAGATGAACGGCATGGATATGATTGCCCACATCAACCATACCAATATGATGGTGGTGGCTATGACGGCTCACGATACAAGCATCTTGGGACAGCTCCTGAAAGCAGGCTTTGATGATTGCCTGTTCAAGCCATTCAGTATGGAGAAACTGTCTGATATCCTGGGAATAGAGTCCCAGCCTCTACCGGATGCCCAGCCTGAAACTCCATTCCAGCCAGATTTATCATCCCAGCAGAAAACAAACCCTCAGCTGGATGCTCTCCTCGCTTTTGCCGGAGGCGACGAAGAGGCGGCAAAGGAAATTCTCGATACCGTGAAGCAGGAACTTGCCGCACACCTTGAGAATCTGAAAGAGGCAGTAGAAGAGGAATCCTTATCTACCGACCGCATAGGAAAGGCGGCACATAAGCTCCTCCCTATCGCCACCATGATGCAGATGGGATGCCTCGAAGAACTCAAGGCGCTGTCACCAGAATACATCGGCGAGATAGAAGAAGCTGAAATCAGAGAAAAACTGAAGGTTGTGATTACGACCTTATCTGCTGCGGTGTCAGACCTGTATGCTTCTTGAAATACCGGCAGAAGAAACTGACATCAGCGAAATGAAACTCCCAAGCCATCTCCTTGATGCTTTGCGTAGTTCGCTTAAGATGCATCTTGAGCTGCAGAATCACGTATTGGTCGATGATGGTCTTGGGGGTATGCCCCGTCACCAGACTCACAATGTTGGTGAGATATTTCGAGGAGATATTCATCTGGGCAGCATAATAGTTCACATCCCTTGATATCTTGTAATCCCTCTCCAGCAGCATCATAAACCGATTGAACAGTTCTCTTACGCGATAAGATTTTACTTCATCTGGCCGGTATTGCGGATTGCGCTGAAGATACTCATGAAAACCGATGAAGAATGCCTTCAACTGGCACAATACCAGCTGCGAAATGCAGGTACATTCCGACTGGTCGAAATATACCTTCAATAAGGAGAACATCCCATTGATGATGTTTGTCACTACGGGGGTATCCTGCCGGCAACGGTCTTCCCGCAAGGAAGAATACACCGTCTGTTCCAGCTGCAAGCTTGCTTCTCGAAGCAAGGAAGGATTATACTTCAGGATTTCGACTTGGAAACTGTTCGCAGTTTGAGGGGATTTGCAATCCCCGTTTTCAGTTTCAGGGGATTTGCAATCCCCGTCAACCTTCAATTCTACTACATCATTCGGGAACAGCGTAATCACCGCCCCCTCATAAAGTTCCCAATCCTTATAATTCACATTCAGCCTCGCCCTTCCCTTCCGGCAAATCAATATCGCTCCGTAAGTCAAAACTTGCGGACCCTCCTGCCATTCCTCCAAACCAGAGCTGGAAAGGCTTGCTTCCTGATAACTGCTTAATTCTGATAATTCCATCTACACCTTATTATATATAGAGTTATTATGTCTCTTTATTCCTATTTCGGTTGCAAAATTACACAAAATATGTGATATAAAAGAACTATTATTCCGAAATCGTCCATCCGCTGCGAAAAATTTAAAGCGAATGTTCGCCCAAAACTCCGTACCTTTGCACCCGAAATTCAAAAAGTTATGATCAATGATTAAGAAAATCTTATTTGTAAGCCTTCTGCTTGCAGGAGGAACTCTTTGGGCTTCGGCTCAATCACAAACCACCGAAGGGGCGGCTGCTTCCTTGCCTGCCAGCAAGAAAGAAAATATGACCATCAGCCAACTCTTCCAGAAGGTGGAGGATAACAGCAAAAGTCTTCGCACTTCATTATCAGGAGTAGAAGCAGCCCACCTCGGCATCGAAGCAGCTAAAAGCAAGAAACTGCCCGACCTTGATGCTTCCCTCTCATTCAGCTACATCGGCAATGCGCTGATTACCGACCGTAACTTCAGCAACGTTCATGGTCTGAAATCCCCACATTTCGGCAACAACTTTGCCTTCCAGGCACAGCAGGTGGTTTATGCCGGTGGAGCCATCAACGCAGGCATCAAGCTCGCCGAACTCGGAAAGCAGCAGGCAGAAGTAGGCGTGAAACTCACCCGACAGCAGATCCGCTTCATCGCCCTGGGACAATATCTCGACCTTTATAAGATAGACAACCGTATCAAGGTGTATGAAAAGAACATCGAGTTGACCCGACAGCTCATCGATGACATCAAGGAGAAACAGACACAAGGCATGGCGCTGAAGAACGACATCACCCGATACGAACTCCAGATGGAAAGTCTCAAACTCGGTCTGACGGCGCTCCGAAACAACCGGAGCATCCTGAACCATCAGCTTTGCAATACCCTAGGAATGAACCAGGATGCACAGATTATCCCCGATGCCACTATCGCCGACAAGACCTACGGCAAGGAGGGCGAGGCTTACTGGCAGACGGCAGGCACCCTGAATTCCCCACTCCTGGAACAGAGCAGTAACGCCATCCGCATCGCCGAACAGAAAGAAAAGATTGCCAAGAGCGACCTTCTTCCAAAAGTAGCTTTCGTTGCCGCTGACAACTTCGATGGACCTATCCTCTTCGAATTGCCACCTGTTGATAAGAACCTCAACGTCTGGTATGTGGGCGTAGGCGTAAAATACAGTCTCAGCTCTCTCTTCAAGAGCAACAAGCGCATCAAGCAGGCAGCCGTAGAGACCCGACAGGCTAAAGAGGCACATGCCGTTCAGGCAGAGCAGCTCAACAATAATGTGCAAGCTGCCTACGTGCAGTATCAGCAAACCTACGTAGAACTGGAAACGCAGCGAAAGAGCGTAGAGCTGGCACAGCAGAACTACGACGTGATGAATGCCCGCTATCTCAGCCAGCTCGCTCTGGTTACGGATATGGTGGATGCCTCCAACCTCAAGCTCAATGCCGAGCTCAGTGAGGTGGATGCCCGCATCAACATCGTCTATGCCTACTATCGCATGAAGTACGTGGCAGGAGAAATTTAACAAAAAACGCGGCAGGAGAAATTTAATTTAAAAAACAGAATTAAGAGTTTTTATCGAAAACTATTATCAAGAGATTATGAGCAAGAAGATTATCAAGAGAATATATAATGTAGTGATTATCCTCCTTTTCCTGGGAGCTATCGGCTGGTGTTTCAGCCATTTCTATCATGGCAGCGATGTGGCTTATACTGATGATGCACAGGTAAACCGCCATATCACCCCTATCAATACCCGTGTACCGGGATTCATCAAGGAGATTCGTTTCAACGACTATCAGCACGTAAAGAAGGGCGATACCCTCGTCATCATCGAGGATGCTGAGTTCCGCCTGCATGTAGCTCAGGCAGAGGCAGGCTTGCGCGGATCCAAGTCAAGTTCTTCGGTAGTTACTGCCAGCATGGGCACCACCAATACCAATGTGCAGACAGCAGCTGCCGGCATCGAGGAGGCTCGTGTGGATATGATGAATGCCAAGCAGGACTTCGACCGTTTTGCTGCCCTGATGAAGAAGGATGCGGTAACCCGTCAGCAATATGACAATGCCTATGCCCGTTATCTGGGAGCCAAGGCACGTTATGAGCAGGCAAGCAGCCGCAAGGCTAGCGCCGCATCAGTTCGCAATGTGCAGACCCAGCAGCTCGGCGGTTCCCGTGCCGGAGAGAACGTGGCTGAGGCACAGCTCAATCTGGCTCGCCTGAATCTTTCCTATACTGTAATCGTGGCAACCTGCGATGGCGTGATGGGAAGAAAGGATATTCACGAAGGCCAGTTGGTACAGCCTGGTCAGTTGCTGGCTCGCATCGTGGATGATAACGATGTATGGGTGGTAGCCAATTATCGTGAGACTCAGATGGACGGCATCACCGTGGGCAAGACTGTAGATTTCACCGCCGATGCCATCCCAGGTGTAGTATTCCATGGCAAGGTAGAAGCCCTTTCTGCCGCAGCCGGCAATGCCTATTCCATGATTCCTGTGGATAATGCCACCGGCAACTTCGTAAAAGTAGAGCAGCGCGTGCCTGTTCGCATCGCCCTTACCAAGGACAATGACCCGAAACAGATAGCCCTGCTCCGTGCCGGACTGAACGTAGAAACCAAGGTCCACATCAAATAGAATGTTCTATAAACTATAAATTATCAATTATTAATTATATAAAATGCCAGGACCTCCAATGCTTCAGGGACCCTTCCGGGTTCCTTCGTTCAATGGATATATTCCTCGCCGGTTACAGCCATGGATTTATCTCCTCTTCGCCTTCATCTTCCTGATGTCGGGCGGAATCTATGGAGGAGCCATGAGCCAGGTGATGGGCGAGTACAGTTTGATGAGAGAAGACGTGCTCATGATCATCATGTTCAACGTGGTGGGCGTGGCGATGCCATTCCCCTTCCTCTTCAAGATGAAGTTCCACTTTACCAACCGCCAACTCCTGCTGAATGCGGCACTGGTAGTGGCAACCTGTAATTTCCTCATCATGTGGACCGACTCGGTACCCTTGATGTGCATTCTCGCTTACATCGCAGGCTTCTTCAAGCTCTGCGGAACCTTCGAATGTATGAGCACCATCCAGTTGTGGATGACCTCCAAGCGCGATTTCACCATCTTCTTCCCCCTGCTCTACTGCATCGTTTTGGGAAACATGTTCCTCTCGCCCTGGGTCACCGAACACCTGATTTATATCTATCAGGATTGGCGCATCATCAACTGGACGATGACGGGAGCCCTGCTCCTGGTGGCACTCATCGTGTACGTCACCACCCACGACTTCCGCTTCATGAAACCCCTGCCCTTCATCAGTATCGACTATCTGGGCTGCATCCTGTGGTCGGCATGGATGCTGGAGTTCATCATCTTCTTCACCTATGGCGAGCACTACAACTGGCTCGATTCGAAGATTATGCAGATGGATGTTTTGCTCTTTATCCTTACCGGATATTTCTGCATCCAGCGAATGTTCCACATCCGTCACCCTTACATTGCTCCGGCGGCATGGAAGTATAAGCGACTCATCCCGCTGCTCATTCTCTTCGCCTTCGTAGAGTTCATGGGCAGTACGCCTAAAGTGCTGCAAACCGCCTTTACGGGTGGCGTGCTGCATTTCGGCAACATTACCACCAATGTGCTCAACTTCGTGGAATGGACGGGTGCCATCGCCGGCTGCCTCTTCTGCCTCTTCTGGTGCAAGGTGCTTCATCAGAAATACACCCGTCTGCTCACGATAGGTGTGGCAACGATGGTATGTTATCCTGTGATGATGTATTTCCTCATCGATCCGGGTCTCAACATCGAGGCACTTTATCTGCCTTGCTTCCTGCGGAGCTTCGGCAACGCCATCTTCTTCTGCATGCTCACCGTGTATCTGGAAGAACTGATGCCGTTCCAGCATTTCTTCATGGGATTGACGATGGCAGGCATCATCCGCAACGGTCCGATGTCGGCGATGTGCTCAGGTCTGTACAGTTTCGGGCTCCGTTATCAGATGACAGACAACATGTCGCGCGGTTTGCCCTACGATGCCACCAATCTTCTGATGCTCAGCATCCGGAATCTCTATGGCATCACCTGTCTCATCGGCATTGCCGTGCTGATTATCTTCCTGCTCTGGGATGTACAGCCCGTGAGAAGTACCCTGAAGAAGATGCCTTCCTGGAACTTCGTGGGTAAGAGGATGAAGAAAAAGAAAGGATTTGCGAAATAAAACCTATTATCATTACGGCTGTCAGTTTCTTATAAACTGGCAGCCGTTTTTGCTATTCAGCAACCTAAAACAACCCGAAAAAGAGAAAAAGCCTGAAGAATCTTTGCTTTTTCAAACTTTATCCGTACCTTTGCAGTATGAAAACATTATTAGACGTTCATACACATACCATAGCATCCGGTCATGCCTTCAGCAGTTTGCAGGAAATGACCATGGCTGCAAAAGAAAAGGGGTTGGAAATACTGGGAATCACAGAGCACGGACCACATATCCCGGGCACCTGTGATCCCATCTATTTCAGAAACCTGCATTGCGTTCCCCGTCAGCTCTATGGAATCAAGCTGATGCTGGGAGCGGAACTCAACATCCTCAATACCAAGGGCGATATTGACCTCGATGAGGATTACTGGCGCATGCTTGATATCCGAATCGCTGGCATTCATAGCCTTTGCTGGCAGGGAGGAACCAAGGAAGAGAACACGCAGGGTGTCATCAATGCCATGCGCAATCCATTCGTGCAGATTATCTCCCATCCTGGAGATGGAACGGCAGAACTGGATTTCGAGGCTCTGATGAAGGTTTCCAAGGAGACGCATACCCTGCTCGAAATTAACAATCACTCCATGGCTCCCATCCGCCACAAAACGGTAGCAGCTCCTAATAACCTGGAACTGCTGGAACTTGCCAAGAAATACGAGACACCTGTCATCTTCGGAAGTGATGCCCACTTCTCTACCATGATTGCCGACTACAGCAACATCATGCCGCTGGTAGAGAAAGCTGAGTTCCCTGAAGAGCTGGTTCTCAACTATCAGCCGGAGAAGTTCATGGCTTATCTCAAGCCTACCCCTGAGAAATAGGAAAAAATCGTTTCACATTTCATTTGCACTACTATGATTATAGAGGAAATTATCAAGTATAACGAGGAATTTGTAGCCAACAAGGGCTACGAAAAGTATCTTACGAGCAAATACCCAGATAAGAAGCTTGCCATCCTTTCCTGTATGGATACCCGCCTGACAGAGCTTCTGCCGGCGGCATTGGGATTGAAGAATGGAGATGCCAAGCTCATCAAGAATGCAGGTGGACTGGTTATCAGTCCATTCGACTCCGCCATGCGCAGCCTCCTGGTTGCCATTTATGAACTGGGTGTAGAGGAAATCATGGTCATCGCCCACTCCAACTGCGGTGCCTGCCACATGAACGGACAGCAGATGAAGGAATTGATGCTCAAGCGCGGCATCCATCAGGATGTCATCGACACCATCGGACTTTGCGGCATCGACCTAGACCATTGGCTGGAGGGATTCCACGACACCGAGGATTCTGTAAGAAATACGATTGATACCATCCGTACTCACCCTCTTGTACCAAAGGATGTCAATCTGCATGGTTATATCATCGATTCCCAAACGGGTAAGCTCACAGAAGTAAAATAAAACTATATAATAATAATGAGAACATCAGCCGGTGATGAAGAAGAAAATGTATCATCACTGGCTGATGTCTGAAAAGATTTAGAAAGTGAACTGCTCCAATTTCAAGCCATTCTTGGTAAGAGCTTCAATCTTTGGAACCAATGTAGTGAAATGCTCAGAAGCCATGTGAGCTTTCAGAACCTCCTCGTTCTCCCATGTCTCGCAGATCATCATCACACCATTGCGAGTTCCACTGGTGAAATAGTCGTAGGCAATATTGCCATTGTCCTTCAAGGACTTCTCTACCAGCTCCTTACACAAAGCGTTGATTTCCTCAACCTTTACCTCCTCCTTTTTCTCAAAAAATACATTTAATCTAATCATAGTTCTTTATTTTTAATATTAACTTTGTATTCAATTGCCGGTTGCAAAATTACCTATTTTTTATGAATCCCCAACTAATTATGCGCTATATTTTTGTTAAAATTAGAAGTTTTTCCATTTTTTCTTGCGTCATTAAGATAAAAAACGTATATTTGCAGCAGATTAAATACGCAAGCTTATGAAAGAGAAAAGATATACATTGCCAGAAGAGCAGAAAGATGCAGCTTTCGCAGCAGAGCCTGCACCAGCCTATCACGGAAATGCCGCCATAGCACTTCCCGAGGATGAATGTGCAGAAGAAGATATTGACTGGAACAAGATTCCTGTTGGCTGGCATCCGGCTAATGAAAAAGAAGCCGTGGCTAGGATTGAAGCTATTGAGGCGGAGTATGAGAATGGGCAATATATTGATGTAGAAGATTTTGAAAGAGAACTTAAATCAGAAGGATTATGGCTCATATAAATTATCTATCGCTACGACGAAGCCAACGACCTCATCATTTTCGTAGATTTATGGGATATGAGAAGAAGCCCTAGATATCTGATCTGACAATTCAAAAGAAAACTATAAAGGAAAAAACTTATGAAGGAGAAAAGATATCCATTACAAGAAGAGCAGCCGATTCCAGTTGGCTGGCATCCGGCCAATGAAGAAGAAGCCGTGGCTAGGATTGAAGCCATTGAAGCGGAGTATGAAAGGACAGGTGTTAGCTATAATGAAGAAGAGTTTTTCAATAAACTAAATGAAGAACGAACATGGTCAAATGCAGATGACTTTGAAAAAGAACTAACGGCACAAGACCCGTGGCTAGAAGATTGGAAACGTTCTATCAGTATAGAAGATTTTAGAAAGAACTGCAAGAAGAAGCTTTTTCCGTAACTTTTCTTCCATTTTCCTTGCACTATTCAAATAAAAAACGTATCTTTGCAGCAAAATAAATAACAATAACATTAATAGGAGGAACAGAATTATGGCACTAGCAATAAAAGCAATACCAACACTCTACGGTGAGGAGGCTCGTCGTTTCCAAGATATGGCAGACGAAACAGAGCGCCAATATGATATCAGTCCCAAGCGAGACATCAAAAAAGATCCTCGCTATCGTGCAATGCGCACAATACTCGAAAGGTCAAACATTAATTATTAACAGTATGGGATTTCTTGAAGATAAATGCATATTAGACTTGATAACGGATGACATTCTTAACGAGTGTCATCCTTTTGTTTGTGGCGATGATGATATGGATGAATTCTTTGCCAAAGATGCATTAACTTATACCCACTATAAAATGGGAAAATCTTATTGCTTCCGATTAAAAGACGATCCACAGAATATAGTTGCTTGCTTCACCATATCAAATGATAGCATTCGTATATACGATTTACCAAGCAGCAGACGTAATGCTATGTGGGGAATAACTCATAGAGAAAAAATGCTCACCAGATATCCAGGTGTCCTTGTGGGAAGATTAGCCGTCGCAACTAAGTTTTCCAATAAAGGCATTGGCTCTGAGGTTTTAGATTTTATCAAGATGTGGTTTCTAGATGATGCAAACAAAACAGGTTGCAGATTTGCGATTGTTGATGCCAAAAACGAACCCAATGTTTTACGCTTTTATGAGAAAAACAATTTCAAGACTCTATTCCCTAGAGAAATTGACGAAATATTCTATACAAAACCTCCTAAAAGCGAAGAAGAAAGAAAAGAACAACAAAAGAATCCTCGCCAGTTAAAAACGAGACTGATGTTTAGTGATTTGCTAGCCGATTCCCTATAAAACAAGATATTTCAGGACAGGACCGAATGCCGCTTGTAAAAGGTCTATCTATAAATTATATTCCCCAACTCTGACACTCGGAACAGGATTCTAGCGCCCCCGCATTTCACGGGAGCGCTAGAACTAAAATATACGTAATAAGCTAAACTCTCGCTGAAAGCCCAAAAGCTCCTAGCTCAGGGCAGCACCCTGGGTACACTCGCAATCAGCACCGAGATGATAAGTTACCAAGCCTTCCTCATAGGTGGTGTCCAATACCTGAACCACGGCACTATCCCTATCCGAATGATAACCCACATAAAACCTTATCGCATCAAAACGACGAAAATACCCCATGGCACTCATGCCATGGGGTATCATTATTATTGGGGGTGAGGCTTTTTAATCAGCCCAAATGCTGCCACTTGCATCGCGATAGTCACTAACCGATCCTTCGCTATAATCCTCTTCCTTTGCTTTCAATATTTCAGAGCCCGCGAGGATAGATATAGTCTCCATTTGGTAGACATTCAGTTCTGGCTTTATATATTCTTTCTTTTTCATAATTCTCAGTTCTTTTTATTTGATGATAACTTTCATTGTCTTGCTGCCACGCTTCACGATGTTGATGCCCTTCTGAGGAGCGCTGAGGCGATTGCCCTGCAGGTCATAATATACAGCCTTATCGTCTGCAATGGTGTTGAGGCTGTCGATGGCTGTTGTGTTGTCACCGATGGCGATGCTAAACATCTTAGCACCAGCAGATGATGAAGTGTTGTCTACCATGTAAGCACGGAAAGGCTTGCTGCCCACCTGTGTTGTGCTTGTATACTCCAACAGTTTGGTAGGGTTCATCAGTTTGTTGCCTTTCACGATGTAGCAGTTGTCGTCAGCAGACTTGTCGAACACCTTCTTTGTATAGAGACCCTGGAGCTGATAGCTGCCATCAACAGTTGCTGCTGTCTTTACGTTATTTACAATCTCTTTGTTGGCAACAGAGAAGTTGAGAGCGTTTTGTCCCTCTTTCATCTTGATGATAACAGGAGTGCCAGCTGCGATGCTTGTCTCAATCTCTTTGAGTTCTACCGTATTAGTTGTCTCGTCAGCTGAAAGAAGCTCGAAGGCACGGAAGTTCTGATCTGCAAGCGACACCTCGAAAGGCAAGCAGAGCGTAGCCCACGATGTGCCTTCCTTAAGAGTACGAGTGTATGTTGCAGTTTTAGCAGTAAACGGCTCGTAAGCCTCAAAGTCCTTATCATCAGCAAGTGCAAGGCTTTCGGCAGTAAGCACTTCGCCCACAGCACCAATCTTGTCGTTGCCGTTCTTTCCTACAAGCTTAGTGAAGTAACCTGTCTTGTAGTTGGCGTAAGTGTGGTCAGTCTTTCCCTCGCTATACTCTGGATACCCATACGATGAATCCTCATATTTTATTGCACCTTTGAGCGAGGTGCAGCCATAGAACATATCAGTTCCATCACTTACTTTTGTAGTAACAAACTTGTCGCTGACATAGATGGTTGTAAGATCATAGCAATTATTAAACATCCCACTCATTTTCTCCACGTTCGGAGTATTGAAGCCAGAGAGGTCGAGCGAGGTAAGACCACGGCAGTCCATCAACATATAGCTCATATCCTTCACGTCCTGAGTATTGAAGTTAGAGAGGTCGAGCGAGGTAAGATTAGAGTTGCCACGGAACATACAGCTCATATTTGTCACCTTTTCAGTATTGAAGTTTGAGACATCAAGAGACGTGAGTTTACTATTGCTACAGTATAGGAACATATTCTCCATATTGGTTACGTTCTCTGTATTTAATCTTGAGACATCAAGTGATTCTAAGCCCCAACAATGTGTAAACATATAGCTCATATCCGTCACCTGTGCTGTATTGAACTTAGAGACATCAAGCGATTTAAGATTAGAGCAACCCTTAAACATCCAAGCCATATTAGTTACTTCTTCGGTATTAAGATACTCAATACCTTCAATCTGGGCCAAGTTTCCACAACCGCAGAACCACTTATAGCAACTCGTTGGCTTTGCCTTAGCAAACGAAGCATCAAATACTACCTTATTAATATTAGTAGATTGATCGTTCCATGCAGGCTGAACATCACCTTCGTTCAAATCATAAGCACCTGCAGGCTTAGCACCATAGCCGAATGTAAGTGTCTCAGAGGGCTGGTCAAATACGGCATAGGCACGGAAGCCTCCAACAGGAGTGAAATAACCATTGTTGTAGTTGGCGTAGGTTTTGTCAGTCTTGCTGGCATCATAATCTATTGCGCCTTTGAGAGAGGTGCAGTTATTGAATATCTCAGATCCATCCCAAGAAGAATTAAGTTTGGTTGTAACAAACTTGTCACTAACGTAGATTGTTTTAAGACCAGAGCAGCCTCCAAACATAGAGTACATACTCTCCACGTTCTGAGTATCGAACTTAGAAAGGTCGAGCGATTTAAGACCAGAGCAACCATAGAACATATAGCTCATTTTCTTCACGCTCTGAGTATCGAAATTGGAGAAGTCAAGCGATTCAAGACCAGTGCAGCCATTGAACATAAAGGCCATACCAGTCACATTCTGAGTATTAAAGTGAGAGACGTCGAGCGAGGTAAGACCAATGCAGTCCATGAACATATTGTTCATATCTGTCACGTTCTCTGTATTCAGATTCTCTATACCATTTATCTCGGTCAGATTGTTACGCTTATAGAACCAACCTCTACAACTCGTTGGTCTTGCATTAGCAAACGAGGCATCAAATACTACCTTTTTAATATTATGACCTATCCACGCTGGGTCTGAGGTACCTTCATTCAAATCATAAGCACCTTTTGGCTTACCATTATCATAGCGGAAAGTAAGAGTGCCATCAACTTCGTTAAATACGGCATAGGCTGTAGAGGGCTTAAGTGTAAAGTAGCCAGTCTCGTAGTTGGCATAGTTGTGGTTTGTCTTGCTTCTGTCATAGTTTTTGAGTTTTTCGCAGCCAGCGAACATATTAGATCCATTACTTACGTTTGTTGTGACAAATTTGTCGCCAACATAGATGGTTGTAAGATTAGAGCAATCTATGAACATAGCACTCATGTCTCCTACGTTCTGAGTATCGAAGTTAGTGAGGTCGAGTGAGGTAAGCTCAGAGCACCTCCAGAACATACAGCACATATCTGTCACGTTCTGAGTATTGAAGTTAGAGAGGTCGAGCGAGCCAATACCTTTACAGGCATTGAACATACCTCTCATACTTGTCACGTTCCGAGTATCGAAGTTAGAGAGGTCGAGCGAGGGAAGATTAGAGTAACCAGAAAACATCCAGTCCATGTTGGTTACTTTTTCGGTATTAAGATATTCAATACCTTCAATTTGTGTCAAGTTATTAAAAGCCCAGAACCATTTATAACAACTCGTTGGCCTTGCATTAGCAAACGAGGCATCAAAGACTACCTTTTCGATATTGGCTCGTTGTGTACTCCACGTAGGGGAGTTAGCGCCTTCATTTAAATCATAAGCACCTTCGGGTTTAGCACCATAGCTGAATGTAAGAGATTTAGAGGTTGGGTCAAATACGGCATAACCCTGATATAAAAGGCTGGCATAACTTACCTCTTGAGTGGCATCTGCATCGCTGAAATATTTGTGGCATACATCACACTGCCAATGTTCCTTAACTTCATCTTTAGCCTCATGGTGAGTGAGTGTATGCTTCTTTAGCTCATCAGTCTTATATTCTTTTATTGTTGAATTGCAAATAGAGCAATTATATGTGGTATAGCCATACTCGGTGCAAGTAGCTTCCACGTTTTCTATTGGATCGCCAAGGGCAGAAGTACCATCGGCATTTGTGTGCGTACAAGTTTGGAGTTTGAGTTCGAATTCGCCTACTTGCAACACGTCTCCGCTTTGAATAGCCGATATTTCCCATTTGAAATATTGATAAGATGTTTTTCCCTTCTCGCAGGTGAAGTCGTAAGGAGTACAGTTCACATCCTGAAACTTCGTATCGTTGTTCACCTCCTGAATGAGCGTCCATTCTCCATCTTTGCCTTCATTGTTTCCATAGAGTTTCCACGACTTAGGGTTACGACCTTTCCAATTGGAGTTGTCGTTACCAGTTGTGATGGTGTAGCCCACAGGAATTCCTGCCTTGCTGGCTTCGAAGATGACATAGGCACTGCCATAGAAATTGCAGCACCACTTGGTGGAATAGCCTTCTTTCTTTTGGTCATCAAAGAGTTTATGGTAACTTTCTGCATCAGATATGCCCAAAGGATTACCCTCTAAGGCTGTGAAGGTAACCGTGTTGTCGTAATCAGTCTGCGCCACCATACTGGTAGGCACAAGCAACAACATGAACAACATCAATGGGAACAGAGCGATCCTTCGGAACCTGTCTCTTATACACATCTGACGCTGCCGACGATACTCCTTGTGT
>ENA-OUQH01000327-OUQH01000327.1-human-gut-metagenome-genome-assembly--contig:-NODE-327-length-36841-cov-5.733730_pt1 | contig 36841 bp, 27 predicted proteins | sample MGYA00237948_ERZ548828 | MGnify/ENA primary metagenome ERZ548828 (study PRJEB26490, sample SAMN05194711) | human gut metagenome | biome: terrestrial biome; feature: human-associated habitat; material...
GAATCTGATTTCAAATTCTTTTCCAGGTCATTTAACGTAATTGTAGTTGCAGCAGTTGTTGCTGTGTCTATTACAGTAACCTTGGAAGGCTTAACAACGAATTTGCCGTTTTCTGAAACTGCAACATAGCCCTTTTCGACTAATTTTCTCACATCAGAAGTAAATGTTCCGCCCGTAATGCTTATTTTCGATGTCGTATCGCCTGCTGAAATTGATCCGTCATACGAGCCTGAATTTATGGATAAAGTTGTGCCTTTTCTTATATAAATTCCGTCGGAATACATTTGATACTGCTCGTTAAACAAAGCGTTTAAAGTTACATCATCAAGCTGCACTTCGGATTTATCTTCAAATACGGCAACATTTCCGCCGTCACCTTCAAGTGTTGAGTCCGATATATTGCATATACTGCCGACCGTATGAACAGCTCCGTACTCGCCGTTGCTTACAAATTTTCCGTTTTCGAGCGTAAGCGTTGAACCTGTGGCATACACGGCGCTTGCTCTATTGCCGTTTGACTGAATTATTGCACCGTTTCCCGCCGTATCTTTTACGGTAACATCGGAGTTATATATCGATATTGCCGATCCGGAGCATTTTGCATTTATGGTTTTGCCGTTTAAATCAATAGTAATTTTTTTGTTCTCAACAATGAAGTAAAGACCTGTTTTGTTTATGTTTTCGAGCAAAACAACCGTATCATTGTCTTTTGCATCGGTCAAAGCATCTGTTAAGTCCGCATATTCGGCATCGCCGATTTTTGCTGTGACTTTGGCTGACTCATGCAGAAGATCTCCGTCGTCAAATTCGACAACGCTGCCGTCTTTGCTTACACCGCCCGTTCTGTCTATGCTGCTGCCGTCTGCAACGGCATTTCCGTAAAACTTAAAGTTCAGGTTTGTCTTGTCAAACACCTTGCTATTTGCCTTTGCATCATCGTAAAACAAATATCCCGAACCGCTGATATTATTATTTATAATCGTTACTTCTGGTTTTGAATTGCATCCGTACAACGCGCTGTGCAGAGTAAACACATTTCCGCCGTTTATGTTTATATTATTATCTTCAACGTTTATCGATTTAATTCTGCTGATCTGAATTGCCGAGCGGTTTGTATCCGTAACAGCACCTATTTTATTGTCTTTAACTGTAGCTGTAAGATCCTTATTATCAATATTTAAGCCGCGTTCATATTTGTCAGCCGCAATCTCGTTATCGAAAAACTTCAAAGTGCCGCCCGCCTGATAGAAAAAAGCATATTCGTGCTCGCCGGCTTCGCCCGTAAACCGACAGCCGCGGACCGTAAAATCGCCTTTGCCATTTGCAGTACGAAGTTTACCCGTAAATACGCAGTTATTAAATGTCATTGTACTTGAAGGGTTGGCATAAAAACCGCCTTCGAATCTTATTCCGTCAAAGCTTGTCGACTCACTGCCGTTCGAAACAAACGTGTGGTCAACATCAACGGTTTTATTTGAAATTACAGTCGCTTCATCATCTCCTGCGGAAACAGATATATTTTTCCATGTATAGCCGCCATTATTAAAGATATATCCGCCCGAAAGAACCGGAAGAATAAGCGCATTGCTCTTTAAATAATCACCCTGATCAACTTTTCCGAAAACAGTCCACTTTAAGTCGCCGCTGCCGTTTTCGGGAAGCATACCGGCATTATAATCACATCCGTTTGTCTTCCTATTTACTTCCCAGTATGCACGCATCAGATCGTTTACTTTTCTCAGTGTGGAAGCCTTAAATGTAACCGTATTCTCTCCCATACCGTATTCTGCGGTTGCATAACCCGAATCAAAGCAGTCATCATCAAAATTCATGAGTATATTTCCTGCCGCATCGGTACTTTTCCGATAACTTGTGGTTTCGTTCATTCTGTTGGTGTAATTAACTATTTCAACCGTTTCACCTTCAGCAAACGATGGCAAAACCGTAATGCCCATTATCATCGCAGCGGACACCATACCTGCCAAAAGCTTTCTAAGCTTCATGTTTTTCTCCTTCTTTCATGTGATTTTCTATAATTATCCGGCCGAATCCGCCGACTAACTACCAAGTGAACGCATGTTTTAATTCTGTAACAATCAAATACAGCATAACAAATGCTATGCTGTATTTCTTTCGGATATTATTATATCACTAACGTAACATATTGTCAATAAACAGTTTTTATCACCAATGTAAACCACAATAGTGTAAATAATAAACGGGGATGTTTAAAAATTTAAACGTCCCCGTTTTTACAAATTATTTAACAGCAACAAATGTCTTTGTTTCACTCGACTTATAAGCCGCTTCAACAACTTTCTGACTCAAAATAGCACTGTCTGCCGTTACGGGAACTTCAGTATTGTTAAGATAAGCTTCGCCGAACTGCTCAACCTCTTTTGTGTACATATTGCCGAGCTCAACATCGTCAAGCGAAAGCGGAACAATCTCATTTCTTACCTGGTTAGCGTCGTAACCCAAAGAATCATCGGAAATCAGTATCTTAACCGTTCCGACTTCTTCCTGTGCAAGTGTACCGGAAGCTATTATGCTGCCCTTCGTTCCATAGATCTCAAGTTTTGCAACGGAAGCCGCATCGGGAATGTTGAAGTTTGAATCAACATATGCCAGAGAACCGTTTGACATTTTCATGATAACAGCCGACGAGTCGTCAACTTCATAGTTAAATGTCTGAGTTTCGTTGAAAGCAACAACTTCACGTGCCTCAAGTCCGCTGAGGTACTGGAGAAGGTCAATTACGTGGATACCCATGTCAACCAGAGCGCCGCCGCCGGAAAGAGCTTTTTTCTGTCTCCATGCGCCCTCGATATCAGGATACCAGCATGTGAACTGACCGCGCATCGAAACGATATCGCCTATCTTGCCCTCTGCAATGATTTCCTTGATTTTCTGATGATAGCCGTGGAATCTCATAAGGAAGCCTACGCCGAGCTTTACGCCCGCGTCGGCGCAAGCCTTTTTGATTTCCTCAGCGTCCGCAGTTGTGAGCGCCATAGGCTTTTCAAGGAAAAGCTGCTTGCCTGCCTTTGCCACAGCCAAAGCCTGCTCTTTGTGACAGAATACGGGGGAAGCAACATATACGCACTCGATTTCGTCAAGGGCAAGAAGATCTTCGTATTTGTCAAACGCATATTTTGCGCCGTATTTATCGCGAACCTTCTCAGCCGCAGCCTTGTTGGCGTCCATAACCGCAACCAGCTCGATTTTGTCGGAAAGCATCATTCCCGGAATTGTTCTTCTGTCAGCGATACCGCCGCAGCCGATAACGCCCCATTTAATTTTACGCATTTTTATCATCCTTTCAGATATAATTGATTTCTTCTATAAATTAATTCGACAATTATTCCAATTATCCTTTAAATTTTTATTGTCCGGATATATAAAATGGGGCTTATAAAAGCCCCGATTTTATTTAAATTATTTAAGGTGAGCAGCAATAGCAGCTTTAAGAGCATCGATACATCTTTCGATATGTACCTCTTCCCATGACGGATGGAGGAACAGCGACAGTGTCTGAGCTCTGAGGCCGTGAGCCACGGGGCAATGAACCTCGTTATACTTAACGGAATCAGGATTCGTGTATTCCTTCGACTCGAAGGGGAACTTGTGCGAACCGAAGCCGTTATGCTCGATATAAGCTTTCTCAAGGTAGGATTCCGGCCACTGGATACCGTAGCAGGGGATTCCGTTTGCGCCGAGCTCTTTGATTATTACGGAGCTGTCACAGTCGAGAACGCTGAGGTCAAGAATAATCGGATACCACCAGTATGCGCTCTTTCTCTCTTCCGTGTTTACGGGGAGCTTCTTTATGCCCTTGAGGCCTTCGAAAGCTTCGTCATACATTTTAGCGTATTTTTTACGTCTTGCAAGGTTCCAGTTATCGAAACGCTTGAGCTCGTTTATACCAATAACGGACTGCATTTCAGTCATTCTGTAGTTGAAACCTACTCTGTTGTGTATGTAGGGGAGGCTTTCTTCAAGAGCAAGCATGTTCATTCTTGCTTTTACATCGTAGCCGTGATCTCTGAACGAACGGCATTCCCAGCCTACTTCTTCATCGTTAGTAACAACCATGCCGCCTTCGCCGCCTGTTGTGAAGTGTTTGCTCTGGCAGAAGGAGAAGCATCCAACATCGCCCAAAGTACCTGCTTTTTTGCCTTTGTATTCGCCGCCGAAGCACTGTGCACAGTCTTCAACGATTTTGAGGTTGTGCTCTTTTGCGATTTCAAGAATCGGGCCCATGTCAGCAACAACACCGTAGAGGTGAACTACTACGATAGCTTTTGTCTTGGGTGTGATGAGCTTTTTGATGCTCTCGGGATCAATTGTGTGATCTTCCGTAACGTCAGCAAACACCGGAACAGCGCCTGCCTGAACAACCGCGAAAGAAGAAGCTATAAATGTGTAGGAAGGAACGATTACTTCATCCCCGGGTCCTATGTTAAGGCTTGCCAAAGCAATGTGCAAAGCGGCTGTGCCGTTTGTGCAGGATATTGCCATTTTAGCGCCTATCCATTTTGCCCACATTTCCTCAAATTCCATACCTTTTTTACCTGTCCAGTATGAAACCTTACCTGTTTTAAGGGGTTCCAAAACGTCTTCAAAAGTTTCGGGTGCGAACTGGGGCCACATCGGGAAACCGAGTTCTTCAATGCCGGCACCGTTCATAACTTTTTTCTCTGCCATGATTTTTTCATCCTTTCAGTTTTTATATATTAAATTTTGAATTATCAAAATTTATAAACAATTTTATATTAACCGAAAGTACTTTCCGAATTTCTCAAAACCGCAAAAAGTTTCATCCTTTATTCCTTTCGGCTATTCAAATATTCTGTCAAGAGCAAATTTCGCTCCGCCTTTAAATTCCGCGTCGTCACCGAGGGCGGTAAACGAAACCGGAATGCTTCTCCCGGGAAGAGATATTTTCTCAAGCTCTGCCGTAATCCGCGGCAAAAGCACTTCGGAAAGCTCTTCTATTTCGCCGCAGATAACCACAGCGTCCGGGTCTATTATATTAATAAGGTTGTTTATTCCGAATGCAAGCGTCTTTGAAACGTCTCTCATAATCTCCGAAATAACGGCGGAATCCGCATTTTCACGAATATCGGAAAGCGTCATTTCGCTGCCTGTGAGATCTTTGGCGCGTTCCAGAATTGCCGGCACGCTTATAAGCGTTTCAAGACACCCACGGCTGCCGCAGCGGCACTTTTTGCCGCACATGTCAACCGAAACATGTCCGAATTCGCCCGCCATGCCTGTGGCGCCCGTGTAAAGATTTCCGTCAATCATCACCGCCGCACCGACACCGTCACTTATGTCAACTGACACAAGATTCTGCGCTTCCGTACTGCCGAATTCCTTTTCTGCGTATGCCATAAGTCCCGAGTTGTTGCAGAGGCTTACCGCGCTGCCTTCAAACGCATTTGAAATTTCGCCGTACAAATCATCGTCTCCGCCGAAATTCAAAACGGTTGAAGAAAGAATTTTTCCTTCCGAATCTATAATCGCGGGCACGCCAACCGTAAGTCCCAAAAGTCTGCCGCAGTTTTTCACTTCGCACAGATTTTCCCCTACAAAATCAATTATTTGTTCCGAAAGCTTTTTGCTCTGGTCAAGCCTTACTTTGGACGATGCGATTCTTTCGAAAATAAGGTTATAGGCACGAAGTCTTAAATGGTGTTCCGACACCGTGACAACCGCCAGATGCCCTCCCGCGGGATTCGGCGCCAGAGATATAGCACGTCTGCCGCTTGTGCTCGCTTCTTTTGTTCCGCATTCCAAAATAAGATTTTCGCTTAAAAGTTCATCTGCAAGCGCCGAAACGGTTGTGGCACTGAGCTTTGTAAGCTTTTTGATGTCTGCGCGCGAAATCCCATCAATCTCATGAATAAGAGAAAAAACAAGTTTCAAATGCGCGTCCTTGATTGCCTGTTGACTGTTTTTTACGATTTCTGCCATTTTAAGTCCTTTCACAATCAAACACCTATTTGTCCAGTGGACTTACAAATTAGATTATATATGTATTTCACCAATTTGTCAATAGATATTTAATTTTTTTTCAAAATAAATTTATTAATGGTTTATATCAAATAAAAAAGCCGCCGTTAACTCCGAGAATCTGTCCCGTTATAAAATCATGTTCCGCCAGAAACAGCACGCTTTTTGCCACATCCTCCGCAGAGCCGAAGCGGCAAAGCGGCGTTTCATTGTAAAGCTCTGCGCGTTCCTCCTCCGAAAGAGAAAACATCATATCCGTTTCAATAATTCCGGGCGCCACAGCATTAACGCGTATCCCCGAAGGACCGAGTTCCTTTGCCAGAGCCTTTGTAAGTCCTGTCAGCGCCGCCTTTGAAGCCGAATAATTCACCTCGCACGAGCCGCCCGTAACTCCCCACACCGACGATATGTTCACTATTGCTCCGCAGTGTTTTTTCAGCATGTAAGGAATCACCGCCTGTGACGCAAAAAAAGCGCCGAAATAATTTACATCCATCATTCTCCGCGCCTCTTCTTCCGTTACGTCCGTAAAAAGCTTCTGTGCGGCAATGCCGGCATTGTTTACAAGCACGTCAACACTGCCGAATTTTTCAAAAGCCGCACGGCACATTTCAAAAACCGCATCTCTGTCAGATACATCTGCTTTGAAAATCATGCTGCTTCCGTCTCCGATTTCTTTCTGCAGCTTTTCCGCTTCTTTTTCCGAACTGTTGTAATTTATAATAACATTATATCCGCTTTTTGCAAACAATCGGCAGATTTCCCTGCCGATTCCTCTTGATGCTCCTGTTATAATTGCTGTTTTCTTCATAACTTATCTCCGTATGTCTTCCGAATAAAACCCGATACGACTTCAAATGCAGCAAGATGATATAACACCGGCTGTCAACGTCTTTGCTGCACCCGGTATTATATCATATATACATCGGTTTTGTCAATGCCCCGGCTCAGCATGCTGTCCGCGCACAATTTTGAGATTTCAAAAAAAAATCTCTGTTGCACACACTCGTTTGTGCATCTGCACAGGGTTCGAATTCCTTCTGTTTTACATAAAAAAGCAACACCCTGTCGGGTATTGCTTTTTTTGGCGGAGAGAAAGGGATTCGAACCCTTGATGGGGTATTAGCCCATACACGATTTCCAATCGTGCGCCTTAGACCAGCTCAGCCATCTCTCCACAAGACACTATAATATTATAATACATTTTGCATATAATGTCAATCTTTTTTTTCAATTTTTCAAAATTATTTAAATTCAAAGTTCTGAACCACGCCTATAAGCTGCCCCGAAATTATAACTGTGATCAGAGAATAGCCTATTTTATGCACTTCTATATAAGTAAGCGACAGCGCAAGAACTATTATATCGCTCGCAAGATAAATCCACTGAATTTTAACTTTCTTCAAAAGCTTTTCAAGGCTCATTGCAAGTGCATCGTCTCCGCCGGGAGCCCCGCCGTATTTAATGCTTATTCCCACACCGACGCCCACAAACACCGCGCCGCTCAGCGCCGCAACAAGCGGGTGATCCGCAATCTGCGGACAGACGGGCGGAAACTTTTCAAAAATCGCATAAAAAGCCGAAAATCCCGCTCCGGCAATCGCAGAGTACAGAATAAAACTCTTGCCGAGTACAAAGAACCCCAGTGCATAGCACAAGAAATTCATAACAAGGCCTGATACGGAAGGCGATATTCCGAAATGGTGATGCAGCAAAAGAGTAAGTCCCAGAACGCCGCCCTCCGTAACATTGGACAGAGAATGAACGTTATAAAGCCCGAAAGCCAGTATTGCACTGCCCGCCAATATCATTATTATACTTTTAAAGCTTAATTTTTTTCGCATTTAAATCTTTTTTACACTCCGTTTCTTCAAAGCCACAGTTCTTTGCTGCGGCAAGCATAAGCTTGATTCTGTTAAGCTGGTTAACCTCACTTGCTCCGGGGTCATAGTCAACCGCCGCTATATTCGCCTGCGGATACGCTTTTTTAAGCGTCTTTATAACTCCTTTGCCCACAACATGATTCGGCAGACACGCAAAAGGCTGAATACAAACTATGTTCGGGATTCCCTCTTCCAGAAGCTCTGCCATTTCGCCGGTTAAAAACCAACCTTCGCCGTATTGATTTCCGAGGGACAAAAACGGTTTTGCAAGCTCTGCAATTTTACGTATCTTCATAGGTTCTTCAAAGCGTTTACTTTTTCGGAGTGCCGAAAGAGCGGGCTTTCTTATATTATAAATTGCTTTTACTGCGATTTTCGAGAGCCATGCGGAGCCTATTCCTGCGCCCAAAAACTCATGTTTGTATTCCATGTTCAGCATGCAGTAATTTAAAAAATCCATAAGGTCCGGTACAACTGCCTCTGCTCCTTCTTTTTCCAGAAGGTCAACCAAGTGATTATTGGCAAGCGGCATGTATTTTACAAGAATTTCGCCAACTATTCCGACTTTGGGCTTGTGAATTTTTTCGTTTACCGGAAGCGCGTCAAACGCTTCAACGATTCCGCGGCACACTTCTTTATACGTATACTTCTTTTTCTTCGCCGTAAGAGAATCAACGGCAATTTCTTCCCATCTTTTGTGAAGCTTTTCGGCAGAACCTTCATAAAGCTCATACGGTCTGACTTTATAAAGACACCTCATCAACAAATCTCCGTACACAACCGCGCGCAACGCATCGTAGAGAAGGCGCGGCGAAAGCCTGAATCCGCTGTTTTTCTCCATGCCGTTGGCATTTAAAGATATTACGGGTATATGCTGCAAGCCGGCTTTTTTAAGCGCTCTGCGGATAAAACCGACATAGTTGCTTGCGCGGCAGCAGCCGCCCGTCTGCGTCATCATAACAGCAAGCCTGTCTGTATCGTATTTGTCCGAAAGCACCGCGCTCATTATTTGCCCGACAACTGTAATGGAAGGAAAACAAGCGTCATTGTTTACAAATTTAAGTCCCATATCTATTGCGCTTCTGTTGTCGTTTGACAGCACCTCAAGATTATATCCGTATTTATCGAACACCGGCTCCAGTATGTTAAAATGAATCGGGCTCATCTGTGGCGCCAGAATCGTATAGCCGTCTTTAAACATCTTTTTCGTAAATTCAACTTGCTTATACTCCTGATTTACATTTTTGTGCGCTTTTTTTTGAGCGCGCCGCATGTTTATTGCCGCAATAAGGCTGCGCACACGTATTCTTGCAGCACCGAGGTTATTTACTTCATCTATTTTCAAAACCGTATAGAGTTTGTTTGCCTTTTCGAGTATTTCACTCACCTGATCGGTTGTAACCGCATCAAGACCGCAGCCGAAAGAATTCAGCTGAATAAGTTCCATATCATCTCTGCGGCTCACAAATTCCGCCGCCGTATAAAGGCGCGAATGATAAACCCACTGGTCGTTTGCCCTGAGAGGTCTCTCGGGTTTAAAATCAGGTGTTAATGAATCCTCGCTGAAAACATCAAGTCCGAATGAAGCGATAAGCTCCGGTATGCCGTGGTTTATCTCGGGGTCAACATGATACGGTCTTCCGGCAAGCACAATGCCCGTGGCGCCCCTTTTCTCCATTTCGGCAAGCTGACGTCTGCCCTGCTCTTTGATATCCGCTTTTGCGCGATGCTGCTCGTTCCATGCGCGCGATACTGCCCTTTTTACCTCGCGCGGAGAGATACCCCATTCTTCTTTGCACAGTCTGCAAAGTCTGTCAGAGGTTATTTTCTTGTTTGTAAACGCCATGAACGGTCTTATGTATTTCACAGCTCCGTCCGCAACGGATTCAACATTGTTTTTAAGATTTTCCGGATACGACACAACAATCGGACAGTTATAATGGTTCTGGGCATTTTCCGTCTCACGGTGTTCATAGAACACGCACGGGTGAAATATTGTTTTCACCCCGTTCTGAACGAGCCATTCAACATGCCCGTGAGAAAGCTTTGCCGGGTAACACTCGGATTCGGATGGAATCGATTCCATTCCGAGTTCGTATATTTTCCTTGTGGAATACGGCGACAACACAACGGAAAATCCGAGTTCTTTGAAAAATGTTGCCCAGAACGGATAGTTTTCGTACATATTTAAAACGCGTGGTATTCCTATAACTCCTCTCGGAGCTTGCTCCGGCGGCAGCGGTTCATAACCGAAAATACGTTCTCTTTTATATTCAAAAATATTTTTGCCCTTTTCATGCTTTTCCGCGCTTTGCTGCCCCTTCTCGCATCGGTTGCCCGTCACAAAACGGCGTCCGCCCGAAAAAGTGTTAATCGTAAGCATGCAGTTGTTCTGGCAGCCGCCGCACCTTACGGCAGCGGTTTTGTACCGGAGATTTATTATATCGGAAAGTGGCAGCATGCTTGTTTTCTGCCCGTTATAACGTTCTCTTGCAAGCAGCGCGGCTCCGAACGCGCCCATTATTCCTGCTATATCGGGGCAGACTGCATCCGTTCCCGAGATTTTTTCAAAAGCGCGCAGAACTGCCTTATTGTAAAATGTACCGCCCTGAACAACTATGTGCTTTCCGAGTTCCGATGCGTCCGCAAGTTTAATAACTTTAAAAAGAGCATTTTTTATAACAGAATATGCAAGTCCCGCGGAAATGTCCGAAACGGATGCACCCTCTTTTTGAGCCTGTTTAACATTTGAATTCATAAACACCGTGCAGCGCGTGCCGAGGTCTACGGGATTTTCCGCAAACACCGCTTTTTCAGCAAACTCCTCAGCCTTATACCCGAGTGAATTTGCAAAATTTTCTATAAACGAGCCGCAGCCGGAAGAACATGCCTCATTAAGCAAAACATTGTCCACCACTCCGCCGCGCAGCTTTATACATTTCATATCCTGACCGCCTATGTCCAGAACACAGTCAACGTCTTTGTCGAAAAATTCCGCCGCCGTACAGTGCGCAACCGTTTCAACTTCACCCTCGTCAAGCGCGAAAGCCGATTTCAAAAGCCCTTCTCCGTATCCCGTGGAGCACGAACGTACAATCTCCGCACTCTGCGGAAGGCACGTCATAAGTTCGCGTACGGCATTCTGAGCCGCCTTTATAGGGCTTCCCTGATTATTTGTGTAATACGAAAACAGAAGTTCACCGTTTTCTCCGATAAGCGCCAATTTAGTTGTTGTGGAGCCTGCGTCTATTCCCAAAAAACACTCCCCGCCGTATTTCTCCAAATCCGCTTTTTCCACTACGGCTTTTTGGTGTCGCGTGCAAAAATCGTCATATTCTTTTCGGTTTGCAAAAAGAGGTTCAAGTCTTTTTATTTCCGATTCAAGTTCAATGCCGTTTTCAAGCTTCTCAGCAAGTTTGTATATCGGAAATGCAGGCGTTTCGGTTTTGTCCATAGCAGCGCCCAAAGCCGCAAAAAGATGAGAATTTTCAGGGTCTGCAACCTTGTCATCCGTAAGCTTAAGCGTTCGTATAAAAGCCTTTTTAAGCTCGGGCATAAAATGCAGCGGTCCTCCGAGGAAAGCCACTTTTCCGCGTATAGGTTTACCGCACGCAAGGCCCGATACCGTCTGGTTTACAACCGCCTGGAAAATTGACGCCGCCAGATCTTCTTTTCTTGCGCCTTCGTTTATAAGAGGCTGAATATCGGTTTTTGCAAAAACACCGCACCTTGCCGCAATCGAATAAATCTCCTTGTATGATTCGGCGTATTTGTTAAGTCCCTCGGCATCGGTTCTCAGAAGCGCCGCCATCTGATCTATAAAAGAACCCGTTCCGCCGGCGCATACGCCGTTCATTCTTTCATCAAGACCTCCGGTAAAATAGATGATTTTTGCGTCTTCTCCCCCGAGTTCTATTGCAACATCCGTATCAGGCACCTGTGCTTTAAGTGCCGATGCCACCGCCACAACCTCCTGAACAAACGGAATATTCAAAGCTTTGCCGAGTGTTATGGCTCCCGACCCCGTAATTTTTGCACGCAAAGAACATGCGCCAAGCTTCTTGTAAGCATCCGAAAGCAACTCTGCAAGCGTGCTTTGCGTGTGAGCGCAGTGTCTCCTGTATTCGCCGTATATTATTTTGTCGGTTTCATCAAGCACAACAAGTTTAACCGTTGTTGAGCCGATATCTATACCCGCATTATATGTTTTCATATTGTTTACCTGACCTATATATAACTTAACAGAATAATTATATACTCTTTTTTTCAAAATGTAAAGTTAACAATCCGTTAATTTTTTTAAGAACTCAAGCCTGTCCGCTTTAAATATTGTCCCTACACATAAAAAAGCCCCGGCATCATATACCGGGGCTTTTTCAATCGATTTATTAAACCGCTCTTTCTACAGAACCCGAGCGCAGGCAGCGCGAGCAAACATGTACAGTTTTGGGAGTACCGTTTACCACAGCTTTAACCTTTCTTACGTTGGGCTTCCACATTTTATTGCTTCTTCTGTGCGAATGACTGACCTTTATACCAAAGGAAACGCCTTTGCCGCATACATCACATTTTGCCATATATATACACCTCCTCGGTCATATTTCTTCAAACTAAAATATATTTTAACATATTTTAAGAGAATTTGCAATAGTTTTTTTAATTTTTCTTTATTTATGGTACGGAATCAATCCGAGAATAGCTTCCGCTGTTTCCTCAACGCCGAATTTACTGCTGTTTATGCACAAATCATATCCTCTTGAATCTCCCCATTTCGTATCGCTGTAAAAATTGTGATACGATTTGCGGCGCTTGTCCTTAAGCTTTATTCTTTCCATCGCTTTTCTTTCGGAAAGATTGTAGATTGACATTATACGGTTTACCTTGTCCTTCATATCGCCGAGAACAAACACGCTGAAAACATTTTCAAAATCTCTTAAAACATACTCGGCGCATCTTCCGACAATAACAAACGATTCTCCGCTTTTTGCTTTTTCTCTTATAAACTCAAATACTTTTTCGTTAAGTGCGTCTTCAATGGAATTTGAAAATCCGCCAACCGTCCTCGACAAAAAAACATTTCTTGCTTTTTCATCATATTTATCGGTTATTTCGCGGTCAAAGCCAAGTTCCTGAATGAATTTTTTGTCATAAAGCTTTATACCAAGCTTTTCGGCAATTCCTGCCGCAATAAAATGACCTCCGCTTCCGTATTCGCGTCCCACAGTAATGATAATCTGACTGTTCATGGCAAGATCTCCTTTTCTTCATTTTTTATACATACTTCACGAAAAGACTTATCATGGATATAACTATTACAATAAGCGTTGCCGGCACCGCATATCTGCAATACTTGCCCCAGCTTATCGGGTAACCGCTCTTTGCCGCAACGGACGTTCCCACAACGTTTGCGGACGCACCTATGGGCGTTGCGTTTCCGCCGATGTCCGTGCCGAGCGCAAGTGTCCACGCAAGGATGTTTACATCTATTCCGAGCATCGATGACATGGATTTTATAACCGGAATCATTGTTGCCGCAAGCGGAATATTGTCAACAAACGCGCTCGCAATAGCCGCAACCCAAAGAATGATTGCAATAATAAGTGTGATATTTCCTCCGCTTACACGCGCTATAAAATCCGCAATAACAGAGAGCACACCTGTTTGTTCAAGTCCTCCGACCGATATAAACAAACCTATGAAAAACAAAAGTGTTTTATAGTCAACATGCGTATACATATACTTCACATGTTCTTTACCGGAAGTTACCAAAGTAACAACCGTTGAAAGTATTGCAACTATAACACCTATAAACGCTACCGTAAGTCCCGTCTGTGCATGAGATACAAGAAGCACAACGGCAACCGCAAATACAATTGCCGCACCCGCAAAAGCACCTTTGTTTTCTATAGCGTCTGCCGGCTGCGGATATACGGCGTTTTTATCTCTCAAGGCTTCGCTCGCCTTAAGGTCCTTCTTAAAGCAGAAGAAAAAGTATATAACCGTAACCACAAAGCAAAGTGCTATAATCGTGCCCGTATTCGTCAGAAAGTCCGCAAACGAAAGTCCGAGTGATGTTCCTATTATTATGTTTGGGGGATCTCCGCACATGGTCGCCGCGCCGCCTAAGTTTGCGCAGAATATCTCGGATATTATAAGCGGAACCGGATCAAACTTAAGTACCCTTGAAAGCTCCACCGTTACGGCCGCAAGAAACAGTACAACCGTGATACTGTCAATGAACATGGCAAGTACGCCCGACATGCACATAAAGCACACAAGAAGCGGAACAACGTGGTATTTAACCGCTTTTGCAAGCCTTAGGCAAAGCCAGCGGAAAAATCCCGCTTTTCCCATGCTTTCAACCATTATCATCATTCCGAAAATAAATATAATGGTTGCCCAGTTAACACCCGAGGTACTCTCCTCTGTGGAAGCATACCAAAACGAGGTTTTAAAAATACTTCCGAAATTCAGCGTTTCAAAAATCGCGTCGCAGCTTTTCAGGCAAACCCCGAAAACAACCAGCAATACAAGCAGACCGCTTGTGAGTGTTATGATATGTCTTTCGAACTTATCGAGGACTATCATTAAAAACATCAGTACAAAAATTACTACAGCAACAATCTGAGCTATTAACATTTATCAGTACCGTTCACCTTTCCGATGTAGGTATCACCCTGCATACTATATTATTCTATGTAAAAGGACAGAATTCCTGTTAAATAAGGAAATATCCTGTAAAAAAAACGAAACTTTACATATAATAACATAAAATCCGATAAAATGCAAGATGTAAAATGACTATTTTAGAAAAATATCGTAAGTTTTTTTAGGCAAAAGTACTTTTATTTCTTAACACTGTGAGAACTTTTTCAAAATCCTCCGGAAGCGGCACCGTAAATTCCATGTATTCGCGGCTTTTCGGGTGAATAAATCCAATCTTACCGGCATGCAGAAGCTGCCCTACAAGATTAAATTCTTCATTTTTGACACCGTATGTTTTATCTCCGACAATCGGGTGTCCGAGCCAGCGCATGTGAACGCGTATCTGATGCGTCCTGCCGGTGTCGAGGTCGCAGTTTATATATGTATAGCGCCCGAATCTCTCCAAAACGCTGTAATGTGTAACGGCGTTCCGTCCCTCTCCCGCGGTGCACACGGCAATCTTTTTTCTGTCCGACGGGCTGCGTTTTAAATTTTTGTCAACCGTTCCGCCGTCTTCTTTAATGTTGCTGTGCACTAAGGCAAAATAGCGTCTTTTAAGCGTGCGAGTTTTAAGCTGCTCCGAAAGCGCGAGGTGCGCTGCGTCACCTTTTGCGGCAACGAGAAGTCCCGTTGTATCTTTATCAAGCCTGTGCACAATTCCGGGTCTTATAACACCGTTTATCGTGGAAAGACTGCTGCCGCAGTGTGCCAGCAATGCATTTACCAAAGTTCCGTCATAATTTCCCGCCGCGGGGTGAACAACCATGCCGCGAGGCTTGTTTATAACAAGCAGACTGTCATCTTCATATACGATATCAAGCGGAATATCCTGTGCCTCCGCGCCGACAGGCTCAGGGTCGGGCAAATTAATCTCCACCCTGTCGCCGCATAAAAGCTTTGAGCTTGCCTTGGCTTTTTTGCCGTTTATGAGAATATTCCCTTCATCTGTAAGTTTTTTCACATAAGAGCGAGTGAGGTCGCCGAAAAACTCGGCAACCCCTTTATCTATTCTCTGATTATTCAGTTTTTCGCAAACTTCAAACGTCCTTTTTTCCATCGGACATTTCTCCTTCGTTCTTTTTGTCATCCCTTTTGTCATCATTATCGGAATATTTAAGGATGTACAGAAAAAGCAGCGCACCTCCGATAACAACAAAACAATCCGCTATGTTAAACACGGGAAAATTTATAAGTCTGAAATCCAGAAAATCAACAACAGCGCCGCTTGCAACCCTGTCGATAAAATTCCCCGTCGCACCGGACAAAATAAATGTCAGCGACAGAAGAAGTAAATTGTTTTTCGGTTTTTTTATTATAATATAAGCCGCAATCGCCGCCATAATAACAAGCGATATTACTGTTAAAAACACGGTTTTTCCGCTTAAGACGGAAAATGCCGCACCATCATTTAAGTGATAAGTAATATGAAAAACGCGGTTTATGACGGGGACAGACTGCCCCGTCATAAAGTTATTCGCAATATACATTTTTGACAGTCTGTCAACCGCCACACAAAGTATTCCTATAATAAACCAAAGCATTTACGCATACTCCTAATCCCCGATAACATCGGCGCAGCGTTTGCAAAGTGTGGGGTGAGCCGCACATGTTCCGACTGTCTCATCGTGAATCCAGCATCTCTCGCATTTTGCGCCTTCTGCCGGAGACGCGGAAACCGTGATGCCGCTTTCTCCCTTAAAGCCTTCTCGTTCTCCGTCCGCAAGTGTCACATGCGACACGATAAAGAGCGTTTCCAGAGAATCCTCCGTGCTTTGGAGGAATTTCTTCGTCTCACTGTCTGCATAGATAGTAATTGACGCGTCAAGCGATTTGCCTATTACTTTTTCGTTTCTTGCAAGTTCCAAAGCCTTTGAAACGTCGGATTTTATAAGAATAAGTTTTTCCCACTTTTCCGCAAATTCCGCAGATTCGTATTCTCCGGAGGCTTTCGGCATTTCGTTAAGCACAACCGCTCTGCCGTCATCACCGTCAACATGAGGCATAAACTGCCAGATTTCCTCAGACGTGTATACCAAAACAGGTGCAATAAGTCTTGTCAGAGCATCCAGAATTCTGAACATAACCGTCTGAGCCGCGCGGCGGCAGTCGCTGTCTTTCTTTTCTGTATAAAGTCTGTCTTTTATAATATCAAGATAGAAGCTGCTCATATCAACAACACAGAAATTGTGAATTGCATGGAAAATCACATGGAATTCATAGTCCGCATATGCCTTTGTAACCTTTTCAATCAGCCTGTCAAGCTTCATAAGCGCAAAGCGGTCAAGCTCTGTGAATTTGTCCTCCGCCACAGAATCTTTCGAAGGATCAAAGTCGTTTATGTTGCCGAGAATAAATCTCGCGGTATTTCTAATCTTTCTGTAAGCTTCGGAAAGCTGCTTCAGTATCTCACGCGAAATTCTCATATCGGTTTTGTAATCCGCGGAAACAACCCAAAGTCTTAAAATATCCGCTCCGTACTCCGAGATGATATCGTGCGGGCTTACACCGTTGCCCCTGGATTTTGACATTTTCTGTCCGTCCGAATCCACAATCATGCCGTGAGTGATAACCGATTTATAGGGCGCTACGCCCTTTGCGGCAATAGACGTAAGCAATGACGACTGGAACCAGCCTCTGTACTGGTCGTTGCCCTCAAGATACATATCTGCCGGGAATCTAAGCTCCGGGTATACGTCAAGAACGCCCGCATGGCTCGAACCCGAGTCAAACCAAACGTCCATAATATCTTTTTCTTTTGTAAACTCGTGACAGCCGCATGAGCATTTTGTGCCCTCGGGCAAAATATCGGCAGCATCCGTTTCGTACCAAGCGCCGCTGCCCTTTTCCTTAAAGAGTTTTGAAACGGCTTTTATCGTATCATCGTTTATAAGTTCCTTACCGCACTCCTTGCAGTAGAAAATCGGAATCGGCACGCCCCATGTTCTCTGGCGTGAAATACACCAATCGGTTCTGTCCGCAACCATGGCGCTTATTCTGTCTTCGCCCCATTTGGGAAGCCATGTCACGCCCTTTATTGCCTCAAGCGCCGCTTCTTTAATGTCATCTACGGAAGCGAACCACTGCTCCGTTGCACGGAAGATAATCGGCTCGTGGCATCTCCAGCAATGCGGATACTGATGTATAATCTCTTTTACGGAGTAAAGCGCGTTAACTTCTTTAAGTTTTTCAATTATGGGCGCATTTGATTTTTCATAGAAAAGACCTGCAAATTCGCCGGCTTCCTCGTTTAAGTATCCCTTGCTGTCAACGGGAACTATAATCGGGATTTCCTTGTAGGGACGGCAGGCAACATAGTCCTCCGCACCGTGTCCCGGAGCCGTGTGAACGCAGCCTGTGCCGGCATCAAGCGTTACATGATCGCCCACGATTACAAGAGAAGTTCTGTCTATGAAGGGATGCACGCATTTTATGCGGTCAAACTCAGCACCTTTAAAGCGCGCAATCTCGGAAAACTCTGTTATTCCGCCCTCTGCCATAACAATTTCAACAAGCTCGGAGGCGATAACATAAACTTCGCCGTTTGCCTTTATAAGGCTGTATTCAAACTCGGGATTTACCGCAATGGCAACGTTTCCGGGCAATGTCCAGGTTGTTGTAGTCCAGATAACGAAATAAATGTTGCTTAAATCTTCTCCGACATTTTTAAACACCCCGTTGTCGTCCGTTACGCGGAATTTAACATAAATGGAATTTGTTTTATCTTCGTTATATTCAATTTCGGCTTCTGCAAGTGCCGTTTCGCAGTCGGGGCACCAGTATATAGGCTTAAGACCTTTGTAAATATAGCCTTTCTTTGCCATCTCGCCGAAAATTTCTATCTGCTTTGCTTCAAATTCAGGCTTTAACGTAAGATAGGAACGGTCGTAATCTCCGAGCGCTCCGAGTCTTTTTATCTGCTTTTTCTGGTTCTCAACATAGCCGAGTGCAAATTTGCGGCACACCTCGCGGAATTCCGAAATTGAAACTTTGTCTCTGTCTATGCCGAGTTTTTTTATAGCCTGTCTCTCAATTGGCAGACCGTGCGTATCCCAGCCGTGTATATACGGAGCCTTGAATCCGCTCATATTCTTAAAGCGTGTTATTATGTCTTTAAGAGTTTTATTGAGCGCATGTCCCATATGCATATCCCCGTTTGCGTACGGAGGTCCGTCATGCAGCACAAAAGGAGGTTTACCCTCGTTTTTTTTCATTAATTCATGATATAAATCTTCTTTTTCCCACTTTTCCAAAATATCGGGCTCTCTTTTCGGGAGATTGCCTCTCATCGGAAAGTCGGTCTGCGGCAAATTAAGCGTTTTACCGTAATCCATTTTCGTTCAACTCCTTAACCTCTATTTAAGCTTATCCAATATTTCAATCTGCGCATGAAGAAGCGATATGCTTTTTGCCGCAAATACTGAAATGTCTTTCTTTATATTATCGGATTCCGCAAGCAAAGCTTTCTGCTTTGCCTCATTCTCCTTTTGAATTGCCTCCGCTTTGTCGCGAGCCTCTTTAACTATAAGATCTGCCTGTTCGCGAGCCGTGGTGATTGCGGCTTCGCCCGTTTGCTGTGCAAGAATAATTGAGTTTCGCATGGTTTCCTCCATCGCCTTGTATTTCGAAACAAGCTCCTCCAAAACATTGATTTTGTCTTTATAATCAATGTTTTCCTTGTAGAGATTTTCATAATCTCTGCGTATCATGGCAAACGCATCGTCAACCTCCTGCACGGAATAGCCTTTGCCGAAACGTTTTGCAAATTCAAGTTTTTCAAGCTCAAGCGGAGTCATCATAAGTATTTCACCTCTTTAATAATTCCATGGAAAAATTCCCGTGCTTTTCAGTTCGTCACGGATATCGTTTGCTATGCTTACGTTATAAGGCGCTATAAGGAAAATTCCGTTTGAAACCTTCTGAATATCACCTTCAAGCGCATAAACAACACCGCTTACAAAATCCAAAACCTTTACGGCATCTTCCTTTGAAAGCTCTTCAAGGTTTATAACAACCGCTTTTTTGCTTTTAAGCCTGTCTGCTATTTCCCTTGAATCTTCATATGTCTGCGGCTGAAGCACCGCAACTTCAAGCTGCGTTGTTGCGTGAATATTCACAACTCTTCCGCCGCTTTTTCTGGGAGCGGCAGGCTTTGTTATGACAGGTTCGCGCTCGTACTCCTTTTCTTCAGCCTCATCTTTGTACTCATCGTATTCTTCCTCGTTGCCGAAAAACATTTCTCCGAGTTTATCAAATATTTTTGCCATCTCTCTTACCTCTCTTTTATATAAACTTTTAATAATACCCAAAATTATTTATAAATGCGTTCTCCGAAAATCGCACTGCCGACGCGCACAATGTTTGCGCCCTCTTCAATTGCAATTTCAAAATCATTGCTCATGCCCATTGAAAGAAAATCCATCGAGCTGTTTTTAAAGCTGTGCTCACGAAGATTCTTAAAAAGCTCATGCATTTTGCAAAAAGCCGCACGAATTTCATCTTCTCTGGAATAATTGGGCCCTATTGTCATAAGACCGCGTATGCGAACGTTTTCGCGCTTTTCGTTATTTTCAAGCATCGGCAAAACATCGTCAAATTCAACTCCGAATTTGCTTTCCTCGCCCGATGCATTAACTTCTATCAAAACATCTGTTATTATTCCGTGCTTTTGGGAAAGTCTCTCTATTTCATCAAGCAGTTTTTCGCTTTCCGCCGAGTGAATAAGACATACCTTTCCTATAATATATTTAACTTTATTTGTCTGAAGATGCCCTATAAAATGCCGTCTGACAGGCTCTGTGATATCCTCGTATTTTTCCGTAAATTCCTGAACCCTGTTTTCACCGATATCAGTAAGCCCCGCGCGGATAGCTTCGTTTATTCTGTCCGCCGAAACTGTTTTTGTTGCCGCAACAAGAGTAATGTCTTCGGGGTTTCTGCCGCTTTTTTTTGCCGCAGCCGCTATTTTTTCATATATTGTTTTTACGTTTTCTGCAAGTATACTCATTTTTTCAGCCCTCCTTGCTTTTTATAACTTTATCGTAAAGAAGAAGTGAATTTGAAGCGCTGTTATCTTCACGCACAATCATATATTCGTCGTTGTGATAAAGCACCTCCACAGGTTTGAAAACCCTTGCTCCTCCTTTGTCAACATACACGCCTGTTTCATCATTTTCATAGCACAGTGCGGAAACCGGAACTTTCAGCCCCTCATATGTTTTGCGCACTATGTCAACGCTTGCATGGCGCTTTGATAAAATCCCCTGAATATCATGGTTTAATTCAAAAGAGACAACTCTTTTTCCGTCCGTATCTTCGCCGATATTGTAAAGTTTTGCGGCGGCAGCTTCGCCGTTTGCGTCACGAAAAACTATGTTAACCGTGTCTCCGGTTTTCATATCTCCGACTTCGTCGCTCCTCAGCGGCACGGCAAGATACCACTTAAAATTGTCTATGATTTTGCAGACCGTATCGCCGCGCGCAGCTCTGCCACCCGATATTGATTTTGCCTTTTTGATTTCATCGAGATTATAAACCGTGAGATCTTTTATGTTATCCGGGGTAAATTTCCCTTCGATGCCGTCTATATTCATCGAAAAAAGCCCCGAGCACGGCGCCGTAACTTCGGTTATGAGATTCCCAAGGCGCGATTCAAGTTCCTGCTGCTTTGTTTTAAGCGTACCCAAAACCGAGTTTGCACCGCCCTTTGCCGCCGCATGCCTGTCCGCCGCATATATTAGATTGTCCTTCGCGCCGCTGCTTGCATCCATTTTTCCGTTTGCCGAATTTTTAACAATCTGTTTTATATTTTCATTAAAACTGCTGTCTATTGTCAGCGATTCGTCTTCAAATCCGTTTTCCGACACGCTGTCTTCGAGATTTTTTATTCTGCTTTTTATTTTCAGCAGCTGCTTTCTCGCGGTTTCGTCCGCCTCACCGCTCAGCATTGCGCCGAGTTCCTCTCCGTTTGCGCTTTTTGCACATTCGGCAAGATACGGCTGCAAAACACCGTCCGCCGGTGCGGCAACAAGCGTTTCGGTTTTAATTATCTGCCCCTCGCAGCTTATGCTGTCGGAGATAGACCCGCGCACCGCAAGTTCAGACGTGTCACGGCTTGTAAAATATATGTATATATTCCATATAAAGAATATAATCACAAAAACGGAAAGCACTCTCGTTAATTTTCGCATTTCCTAACACCCTTCTACTCCGAATTTTTCACGGATAAGCTCCGTACAGAAAGCGCGGTCACCGGGCTTTATCCATATAACCTCATCGTTTTTGCGGAGCCATGTCATCTGCCTTTTTGCAAGCCTGCGCGTATTGCGCTTTATAAGTTCTTCCGTCTCTGTACGCGTTACAAGTCCGCGCAAATAATAAAGAACTTCTCTGTATCCTATGCCCTGCATGGCGGTTGTATTTATAAAGCCGTATTTGTTTTTTATATCGGAAACTTCTTCAAAAAGACCGCGTTTCACCATCTCGTCCACACGTGTATTTATTCTATTATACAAAATTTCTCGCTCAGTTTCAATAGCAAAATACAAATAATTATATATTTTTTTTGATTTTTTTGAAATTTCGTCGTTTTCGCTCTTGGTTTTTCCCGTAAGATAGTAAATTTCCAGTGCGCGCACAACTCTTTTAACATCTTTTTCGCAAAGCTTTGCGGCAGATTCGGGATCTGTTTCAGAAAGCTTTTTGTAAAGCTCAGCCGCACCGCCCGACCGTGCCTTTTTCATAAGTTCTTCACGCACGGAATTGTCACCTCCGGCTTCCGAAAGCTCAATGTTATGCACTATTGTATCCGTGTAAAGTCCCGTTCCGCCGGCAAGAATCGGAAGTTTTCCTCTTGAATACACGTCATTTATCGCTTTATGCGCCGCCCGTGCAAATTTCCAAAGCGAAAAATTTTCACATGGGTCGGCAATATCTAACATGTGGTGCGGCACTCCGCACATTTCCTCTGCAGTAGGTTTTGCGGTGCCTATATTCATTTCTCTGTAAATCTGCATCGAATCCGCAGAAATTATTTCTCCGCCGAGTTCCTTTGCAATATCTATGGCAAGAGCCGTCTTGCCCGAAGCCGTCGGTCCTGCTATAACAACCAATGGTATAAGCATATATATCTCCTAAAAAACTGCTATACTATTCTTTTAAACTGTTTTTCTATCTGATGTTTTGTAAGCTTTAAAATTACAGGTCTGCCGTGCGGGCACGTTGCCTGCCCCGAAAGCGCCAGAACATTTTTTATAAGTTCCTTCTGCTCGCTTTCCGAAAGCTTCTGCCCTGCCTTTAACGCCGCCTTGCACGCAACAGTGTAAAGCGCCTTGTCTCTTAAAGCCGATATCTTTTCTCTGCCTGCTCCGAGCACCGAAATCATCTCGGTAACGGAAGACGCAGCGTCCGACAGGTCAAGCGACACCGGAATCATACTTATTCTCACCGTGTTGTGACCGAATTCTTCGATTTCAAATCCGGCTTCGGCAAAAAAATCGGCATTGTCCGAATATATTCCGAATTCCGCTCCGGTAAGCACAAGCGTTTCGGGCATTAGAAGCACCTGTGAAGCAGGGTTTCCCTTTCCGCTTACAAGTTCTTCGTAAATAAGTCTTTCGTGCGCGGCATGTTGATCCGCCATTATCATGCTGTCTCCGTATTCCGCCACAATGTAAGTGCCAAAAAGCTGACCCAGTATGCGTATTTCAGGTTCTTCCTCCACCGCTTTTGTCTGCATCACGCTCTGTAAAATCTCCGTATTTTTCTCTTCGGTTTTTTCTTCCGGCGGTGCGGAATAAATCTCATTCGGCGTTTGTATATACATTTTCGGAGCCGGATCCGGCTCCGATGCCTTTGGCGACACATATGATTTAAACACCGCTTCGTAAGGCTTTTTTATCTGCACGGACTCTTCGGATTTATATATAGGTTCCGAAGCGCTTATTTGCGGCTTTTTTTCGGCGTTTTCTTTTATCTGTGGCTCATTTCTTTTCTCAAGTTGCATTTCCCTTTGCTCCGTCACGCTGTAGAGCGCGTTTTTCGCCGCCCAGTACACGGCTCCCGAAACGGCTCGGTCATCCGCAAATTTTATTTCAGCTTTTGACGGATGTACGTTAACATCGCAAAGCGCGGGATTTAAATCTATATTGAGCACCGCTGCCGGGAACCTACCCGTCATCATATGGCTTCTGTAGCTTTCCTGAAGCGCAAAATACAGCGTTCTATTTATAACGCATCTGCCGTTTACAAAAAACGTCTGGTAATTTCTGTTTCCGCGCGAAAGTTCAGCTTTGCCCACAAGTCCGTAAACATGAATTCCGTTTTCTGTATAATCGGCATCTATCATAGCCGCAGCAACATCTTTTCCGTATATCGAATATACTGCGTTTCTCAAAATATTGTCTCCGGGAGTGAAGAAAATCTCCTTTCCGGAATTTATAAATCTCACGGAAATATCAGGGCGTGCCAAAGCCGTTCTTCTCACAACGTCTTCGCAAAGTCCCGCTTCCGATGAGTCTTTTTTCAGAAATTTCATTCTTGCAGGTGTGTTGTAAAAAAGCTCGCGCACGGTAATTGTTGTTCCCTCGGGGCACCCTGCAGGCGACACCTCTTCAAGTTTTCCTCCGACAACCCTTGCAAAGCTCCCCTCGGAGTTTCCTTTTCTTGCCGTGAGAATTTCCATGGTGGAAACCGCCGCCACGGAATGCAGCGCCTCGCCGCGGAAGCCCAAGCTCTTTATGCTTTCAAGATCGTCTGCATTTTTTATCTTGCTTGTAGCGTGAGCTGTAATTGCAAGAGGAATATCGTCACGCTCCATTCCCTTGCCGTCATCGGTTACTCTCATGTAAGTGATTCCGCCGTTTTTAATCTCCACCGTAATGCTGCGCGCACCGGCGTCTATTGAGTTTTCAACAAGTTCTTTTATAACCGAGGACGGTCTTTCAACAACCTCCCCCGCCGCTATAAGCGCCGAAACCTGTGGCGACAGTACATTTATTTCAGACATTTTTACCCTCCGTTTAAATTTCAGATGCCTTTTTGGAAAGTCTGTAAAGCTCCTGCAAAGCTTCAATGGGAGACAGCGTGTTTACGTCAAGCGCGCAAAGTTCTTTCACTATTTCGTCCGACGCCATGTTTGCAAAACCCACCTGCCCCGAAGCTTCCTCTCTCTTTGCGTTTCCCTTTGAAACCACGCGTATTTCGGAATTTTCAGATTCTATAGATTTTAAAATTTTCTTTGCCCTATCCGTCACCGTTTTCGGCACCCCGGCAAGCTTGGCAACATCTATTCCGTAACTTTCGTCCGCTCCGCCTTTAATTATTTTGCGAAGGAAAAATATATCGTCGTCACGCTTTTTCACTGCGACGGAAAGATTCAAAATGCCATCCATTTTGTCTTCAAGCTGCGTGAGTTCGTGATAGTGCGTTGCAAAAAGCGTTTTCGCCCCTATTTTTGAGGCGCAGTGCTCCAAAACCGCCCACGCAATCGAAAGTCCGTCATAAGTACTTGTGCCGCGCCCGATCTCGTCCAGAATAAGAAGGCTTTTTGAAGTTGCGTTTTTTAATATATCGGCAACCTCGCTCATCTCAACCATAAACGTGCTCTGCCCCGCCGAGAGATCGTCCGAGGCGCCCACTCTTGTAAAAAGCTTGTCAATAAGTCCCGTGCGGCAGTTTTCCGCCGGAACGAAGCTGCCCATCTGCACCATGACCGCTATAAGAGCCACCTGGCGCATATATGTTGATTTACCTGCCATATTCGGCCCCGTTATAATCGCCATACGTTTTTTGCCGCAGTCAAGAGATGTGTCATTGGGCACAAAAACGCTGTTTTTCAGCACACGCTCAACCACCGGGTGTCTGCCGTTTTTTATCTCTATTTCATCGCCCATATTAACCTCGGGCGCCGTGTAATTATATTTCTTTGCAACCGCGGCAAGCGAGCAAAGCGCATCAGTCACACCTATGGCATGCGCGGTTTTCTGCACGCGGCTCACTTCAGCGGCGATTTTTTCACGTATTTCCGTAAACAGCTTATATTCGAGAGCCACTTGTTTTTCCGCCGCTCCCAAAACGATTCCTTCAACCTCTTTAAGCTTCGGAGTTATGTATCTCTCGCCGTTTACAACCGTTTGTTTTCGTATGTAATAATCGGGAACTTTATCTTTATACATATTTGAAACCTCAATATAGTACCCGAAAACCCTGTTGTACTTTACCTTGAGATTTTTAATTCCCGTTTTTTCCTTTTCCTCTTCTTCTATTTCCTCAAGAAATTTGCCGCCGCCGTTTTTAGCGTCCGTAAGTGCGTCAAGCTCCTCGGAATAGCACTCGCGTATTATTCCGCCGTCACGCACCGTAAACGGAGGATCGTCCACAATGGCGCGGCACAAAAGGCCGTGAATATCGGAAAGATCGTCCATTTCATCACATTGTCCCGCAAGAAGCTGAGCAGAAAACTTTTTCATTATTCTTTTTATTTTCGGGATATATTGAAGCGAATCACGCAGACGCGCAAGATCCTTGGCATTTGCGCTGCCCATAACGATTCTGCTCATCACTCTCTCAATGTCGGAAATGTATGCCATCTCATCGCGCAGACCTTCGCGTCCCTCAATATCCGCCGCAAGTTCCGCCACGGCATTTATTCTTGAATTTATCGTGCTGCAGCTCAAAAGCGGACGAAGTATCCAGTTTTTGAGCGCGCGCGAACCCATGGTTGTTTTCGTATCGTCAAGCACCCAAAAAAGCGTGCCGCGCTTTCCCTTGTCGCGCATGTTTTCCGTAAGCTCAAGGTTGCGCCGCGCGTGCGCATCTATGAGCATATACTGCTGCGCCATGTAAACCTCAAGCTTTTTTATGTGCGACGGCGCTTTCTGCTGCGTCTGCGAAATATATGTAATAAGCGCACCGACGGAGCGCGCGGTAATATCATCGGGTTTTTCCGCCATATCCTCAAACTGATGCTCTATAACGCGGTTTGCGTATTCTTCGCCGAAATACAGATCGTTATAGGGAATTACCATAGTCTGTGTTCCGTTTTCGGCAAAATCGCGCAGTTCGGGCGTCTGATATGCATCGATATTCATAATAATCTCAACGGGAGCAAAGCGTGCTATTTCGTCTTTTAATGCATTTACGGCATTTTTATCAAAAGAGGTTGCAAGCATTTCGCCCGTTGAAGCCTCGCAAAAGGTCACCGAAGCTTTTTCGCCCTCCATAAAAATGCAGCACATGTAATTCGTTGTGCGCGAAGAAAGCAGCTCATCGTTTAAAATGGTGCCTGGAGTGACAATTTTTATAACCTTGCGCTTAACTATTCCTTTAGCCTGCGCCGGGTCTTCCGCCTGCTCGCATATTGCCACCTTGTGACCCGCCGCAACAAGCTTTGCCACGTATCCGTCTGCCGCGTGAAAAGGCACGCCGCACATCGGAGCAGGCTCCTCCGTGCCGCAGTTTTTCTTTGTAAGCGCTATATTTAAAATTTCCGACGCAAGCTTCGCGTCATCATAAAACATCTCGTAAAAATCGCCGAGTCTGAAAAACAAAACCGCGTCTTCGTGCTGTTTTTTTATTTCCAGATACTGCTGCATCATAGGAGTAACTCCCGCCATAATACAAATCTCCTCGTCTTTTGTAAAAATATAATATAATTTTATCACATTTTTCAGATTATTTCAAGTCCTGCGCTTTATTTATATTTTTAATAAATTTTTCGCTCTTTTCAAATTTTATATCGGGGTGAAGCAAATAAGTGGCAGGGTTTATCCGCTTTTTTACACTGTCAAACGTGTCCGAAAGCTGCAGTATTTTGTCATATTCCCCGTTCTCCTTCAAAAGTTCGGACAAAAGCTCGTAGTGCTCCGCTGTCAGAGGCTGTAATGTGCAAAGCCTTTCAGCATTCTGAAGCTTTTCGTCGCCGGACGTAAACGAACAGAGCGCCGCGTAATATTTGGGGTTCATGGGGTCAAGGCTTGCCGCTCTGTAAAGCTTTTGCGCGTCCCCCGTAACACCGCCCAGCATGTAAAACGCGGATGCCGAAACAGGGTTTGTTTTTGCCGCAGCGTCAAACTCCGCCGCACATTCATCGCCGCGCGAAAACTTTTTTATTCCGGCAGCATAAAACCCGTACGAAACGGAGAACACACAAAATACCGTGCTTAATATAAGCGAAACCGCCTTTGTCCCGCGCCGAAAAACAATTTCTTTTTCACCTCCGCACAGCTGTGACAGCATGCAGCCGCAGCTTATAAAAATTAATACAAAAAGCGGAAAATCCGCGTCCGTATCAATAAGGCTGTGCAAAAACAAAAACAATGCCGATATAAAAACCGTGTCCGCGGTATTTTTATTATTCTTTCTCGCGCCAAGATACAGCTTTGCAAAAAGTACGGCGGTGCATAAAAACAGTATTATTCCGAAAATGCCGAAATCGGTCATCGCCGCAAAAAACGAAGAGTGAACGCTTTTAACGGCATAAAATCCGCTTTGATATTCGTTGTACACGGAGCTCCAACCGCCTCCGCCGCACCCTAACGGGTATGCCAAAAAAACCGACAGCGCGTCTTTGTAATAAATCAGCCTTTCGTAAAACGAAGAAAGCGATGACATGCGCAGCGCAAAAACCGCCGCCGCGGCAAACAAAGCCGCAAGCGCTCCGCCCAAAATCTTTTTGCCCGAAAGAATCACATAAACCGCCGTCAAAATCAGTGTAATACCTATTGCGGCTTTTGAATATGTAAGCAAAAGTCCCAAAACACAAAAAACCGAAAGCGCCTTATAAAGCTTTTCTTTTCGGCTCATGCACCAAAGAAACGATACCCCGAAAAGAGATGCTATCGCATTCGGGTAATTAATTACAAGCGTAAAAGCATGACGCCCGTCCGTAACCGGCAAAATCCCCATCAGAAGCGCCGCAAAGTTTACGGCAAAGCAATAAAGTGCTCCGCAAAGTATGCCGTTCATAAATACAAAAAAAGCTTTTTCCCTGTCTGAGACGGACGAAAAAAGCATAAAAAACGAAAAATACACGCATTGCTTTGCAAAAAGCGTCGCGCTTTCTTCCTTGTTAATACCGAAAAAGAGCATAGCAAAGCTTAATGCGAACAGTGCAAGCATTAAGTACAGCGCTTTGGCATTGACATTTGATTTTTTATTAACAAAAGTGAAACACACAAGACACAGCAGCGCATACGGATAAAAATATTCATAACCCAAAAGACCGCCGCAAATAACGGCGGTCAAGGCTGCTGCAAAAAAAGGCAAACAGCTTTTTTTCATAAATTAACTCCTTAAAGCATTAAATATACTGGCATAACACGGTTCAAGACCGTTCTGATCCCATATAAAAAGCTTTGCGGTGTATTTTTTTCCGGACTCACGAGTGAATTTTGCGGATACACCGTATTCGTTTTTCTCATTTGCACCCATGGAAGGCAAAGCAGTGCCCACCGCACACAAATTATCATTTTCGTCATAAATCGCCAGAGACGCAGCAAGGCTTATTCCCTTTTTGCCGCTTGTTCTTGCCGCAAATTTAAACGAAACTCCGTTCGTGCCAACCTCAAACTCCGGATTTTCTATTTTTAAATAGCTTCCGCCGTCTTCCGACACCGCAAAAATTTCATTATCAGTAATGCCGGAAATATCGGCATATTTTTGGTTTTTGCTTGTTTTGTCGGTATTTCCGTCTCCGAACGTGCCGAAGCCGCCCGCATCACCCAACAACGCAATTCTGTCATCTGCCTGCATAGATATAAAGCTGTTTCCGGCAGAGACGTCATAAAAGCCTTTGGGCACATTTATTTCAACCGGATATTTTGTGTCGCTTATTTCACTGTCAGAAAACAGGCTGCAATAAGCGCCCATTCCGAAAAGCTTTCCATCCGCGGTTTTAAAGAGAGAATAACCGTTTCCCGCATAAATATCTTTGATATTATATCCCGAAAGCTCCGTAATTTCCGTCGGAACCGCTATGCTGTCGGAGACGGCGGAGCCGTTCTCCGAATATGTTTTATTTTTAATTTCTCCGTACTCGTTGCTGCCCCAGCCGTAAACCTTTCCGCTTGCATCAAGCGCCAGAAAATGTCCTCCCGCAGAAATTTTTCTCACGTTTGAAAGTCCTTCTGCCTTCTGCGGCTTTGAAAACTCCGTTTCAGCCTTGTCGGCATAATAAAAATCCGTACCTGTATATCCCCAAGTATACACATCTCCGCTGCGCGAAAGAGCAATTGCTCTGCCGCCGGAAACCGATATATCCGCAATCCCGGGCAAACCGCTCACTTTGCGCGGCACGCTTGAGGATACCGCAGAATCACCCGAAAGCCCCATTTCAAGGCTTCCCCACGCATACACATCGCCCGCTATATCAACCGCCATAACATACGGTTTAACATCTATCGTGCCGTTTTTTTCAAGTGCATAATGCGAAACCTTTGCAATATTTATAAATCCGAGGTTCGAAACTTTGCACGGCTTCGATGCACCACTTTCAGACGTACCGTCTCCCATTTGCCCAAAAGATTTGTCGCCCATAACGAAAAGTTCTCCGTCCTCCGTCACGGCTGTCGTGTTAAAAAGCCCTATATCGGCGCTTTTTACGTTTTCAACACCTTCAACTTTTTTAGGTTTTAAGCTGTTTTGGTATGTTTCGTCACCGAGTGCGCCTTTCCCGTTGAAGCCCCACACCCAGAGCGTACCGTCATTCTTAATTGCCGCACAGTTATAAAAGCCTGTGCTTACAGCCGCCGTAGAACTTTCCACAGCTGCATATTTAATTCCGTCCGCCAGCACCCCGGCGGCGCCGCAGAAAACAAGCATTGAAATAAGCAAAACGCATGCCGCGGTTTTTTTCATGTTTGTCACCTCGTAAATAATCATAAAATTCTATGTATACATTTTAATTATACCATGGCTTTTTATGAAAATCAACCGAAAAAAAGCAAAGTTAAAGAAATATTCAAATATTGCCGCCTTTATATTCGTCAAGCGTTTTAAAAACATATCCCATACTCTGTGCATATTTTATTATGTCCTCCAAAGCATCGGCATTGTCTTTCGAAACCGCGTGAAGAAGCATGACGCACCCTCCGTGCAGATATTTGGTAACCTCACTGTAGGCATGCGCCGCCCCCTTTTGATTATCCTTTTCCCAGTCGCGGTAAGCAAAGCTCCAGAAAACATTTTTATACCCCATATCGCTTGCGATTTTCAGCGTTCTTTCGCTGTATTCGCCCATGGGCGGCCTGAAATATTTCATGTTAATGCCGAATTTCTCCAAAAAAATGTCATTTAAACCCGATATCTCTTCGCGCACCTTTTCATCGCTTTTGTCCGGCAGCGACGGGTGGTTCACCGTGTGATTTCCCACAGTGTGCCCTTCGTCAACCATTCTTTTTACAAGGTCGCCCTGCTCCTTAAGATACGGTCCCGTCACGAAAAAAGCCGCATGAACGCCCGTTTTTTTCAGCGTGTCGAGAATCTGCGCCGTGTATCCGTTTTCATAGCCTTCATCAAATGTCAGGTAAATGCTTTTTTCATTTTCCGTGTCCAAGTATATACAGCCGTATTTTTCCATATCGCTTATTTGTTTTTCCGTAAGTTCGGGGCGGTTTCCGGCAACTTTTTTAAAACCCCAGCCGTATTTTTCGTTTGAAAGAGAACAGTCGGAATTTACCGCGCTGTAATTATCCGCGCCGCATCCGCAAAGCATTAAAACAGCCGCGGCAAGCACAATAATCCCGGTTATCAAAGATATCTTTTTCATATCCTTACTCCTTTCGGATTATGTATATGCCTGAGCGCCGCGGCTTATGTCACCGCACCGCGGCAATCCCGAACATCACAACGCTCTGACCCATTTTCTGACAGGCGTTTATAAGCTTTATTTTAACAATTTTCTTGTCCGGATACGGATTTATCCATTCGTAAGCAAACGCCGCCGTTTTTCCGTCGCAAACGGCCGTCGTTTCGTAAATCAGCGAGCCGAGCCACGGCATATTCTCCTCAAAATACGGAGAAACCGCGCATGCCTCGCCGCCCATATCCGCGTCTATTTCGCCGCCCGCGCTTCGGGCGCGCTTTATTCCGAAATCATATGAGAGCGCCCCGAGAGTGCGCCCGTAAGTCTGATTTGCGAGAGCCACATCGCCGTCCTCATAAAAAATTGCAGCCGTGGCAAGCTCCCACGATTTTTTGTCGGGGAACATATATGTCGGCCTATATGGCATTGTCTCCTTCGCCGCCGCGAGGAAAATAAGACTTTTTGCATACGTGCCGCAGCTTATCACAGGCTGCGGAATATCCACCGAAACGCCGTACGCCGTATCGCCGAACACCCCGAGCGCACGCGCCGCGCCGGTGTCGGGCAGCGCGGTTTGGGAAATATTTATGTAAGCCGAAAGCCTATCCGAGCTTTGCGGCGCCCACAAAAGCTCTGCACTGCCGTTCTCCGAGGGCAGCGGCACACCGCGCAGAATCGCCTTTGCCAAAGGTATAAATTCGGCAACGCGCTTTCTCGTATCATGCATTTTTGCGTTGCAGTAGTCCGCCTCGCGCAAAACGGCGGCGGAATAGAGAATTTCGTACAATATCCCATCAAAGGAGAGCGACTCCTCATCGGGTGTGCACCATGTCGAAACCTCCGCTCCCAAAACGCCCTCATGCTTTGAGCGTTCGTCCCACTCTCCGAACAGCTGTCCGTGAAAATTTCCGTAAATCACTTTCATACCGCGCGAAAGAAAATCCTTTTCCGATTCCTTTCCCATGGAATGATACCAGTCAATCATAAGCATATCGCGCGGCAGCTCCTCCAGGGCTTCATGCGTCTGCGGAATTTCGTGGTACGCCCCGTAAGGGTTGACGCTTTGAGATTTCTTTCCCACATTGCCGCCGAGATACGTTTTAAAGCTTTGCAGCGATTCGCCCCACATTGCCGTCCGCACTCCGCGGGCGGAATAAAAGCCGTAAAGGCGCAAAAGCTCATAGCTCAAAAGCTCGGCTCCCGTTTTGGAACGGCATTTTTCACACTTGCCCAAAACTCTTATTTCATCATGACCCACCGACACCGTTTCGGGCTCGAACACTTCAAGAACCTCCTCCGCCAAATCAAAGTAAAGCTTATAACTTTCTTCGTTTAACGGGCAGTATGTGTCGGGGAACGGGTCGTCGCACAGCTCTGCAATCTCCTTGTGAGGCACCGTCATGTAATAAGAGTGGGAAAGCGCCTGAAGCTCGGGAATAACATGGATTCCGAGGCCTTTTGCGTATTGCACGAGATCGCGTACCTCGCTTTTTTTAAGATACGAGCCGCCGCCGACCTCGGTGTGAACCGAGTTCTTCCAGTAGCTGTCCGCCCACTGAAGGGAATAGCTTCTGTCGGTTCCGGGAAACTCGTTTCTTGCAATGCGGCAGAATTTTTCCCAGCCCGAATTGATTTCCGGGTGGCTTTCGTATTCCATCGCGCCGCCGACCTCAAGTATAAGCCTGTTCATTCCCGCTGCCGCCATAAGATTTAAAATGCGCTTGAACATCCCGATGTTTTCGCGCGAGGGCATATACATATGCACGCCGCGGAAAGGCTTGAGCGGCTTGTCGCGCACCTCGCCCAACGGTGCGTAAAATCCGCCCTTTTTTTCAATCGTCTGAAAAAGCGCCGATGCGCCGCGCGCCGCCCCCTCGCAATCCGCCGCAAAAACCGTAATTGCGTCGTTTTCCGAAAGGATTTTGCATTCGCCGCCTTCAAGAGAGGCGTCACGTTCGAATTTTATGTCGCCGTTTTCCGAAAAAACAACCTTTTCGGAAAAACGGTCTTCAATCAGCACCGCAAAAAAAGCCGCGGCGTCATCAAATGCGCCTGCCGTCACGCTCAGGTCCGTTTTGCGCAGAGCGCCCGACTTTACATAAAACGGTTTTGGGAAAATATTCATAGCCTGTCCTCCTTTTATCGAAAAGCATATCCTGTTATCGAAAAGTATATATCGGAAAAAGTGTCGGCGCAATGCTTTTTTTGCAAAAAGCATTATACTTAAATCCAAGAAAAAACATTTACATATTTACGTCAAACTTAATAAAGATTCGCCCCTTGCGGCTTTTGCCTGAAACCTCTTTCAAAAAGGCTCTCCCTTTGCCTCGCAGACGGATTTTGTCGCCCTCGCAAACCGCTTTGTCGCACTTTGTCACTATTTCATCGTTTAAAGCAACTTTCATGGCGCCTATTGCCTCCGCCGCCGTACTCCTGGAAATTGAAAAAGCCGCGGAAACCGCATTGTCAAGCCGAAGAGACGCCACCGTATCGCAAACTTCTTTTACGCTCAGCTTCGGCACATTTACCTCACCGAGCGACAGCACGCGCGCGGAAAGTTTGTGTCTGCCAGCCTTTTCAAAGCTTTGCAGCAAAAAAGTTTCCACATCGCGGAATATAAAAATCTGTGCCGAATTTTCCGAGACAAGTATGTCGCCGATATTTGCACGCGTTATTCCGAGTCCCATCAGAGCTCCGAGATAATCTCTGTGTGAAACCGTCTCCCTCGGACTGTGCGAAACCTCAAGTATTTCCATGTAATCCGCAAAGCAGTCTTCCGCATAATCGGGCAAAAAGAACAAAGCCTTTCTCTCCGCATCTTCAAATCCGCCGAAAAGCTCCGCACGCACCGAAAATCCGCGCATCATGGCGCGCACTGCCGTCTGCTCCTTTAAATCCAGAAAACCGCTGTGCGTTACAATGTTTCTTTCAAAGCATCTGTTATGTAAATCCGCAATGTGCGCCTCAAAATAATTACCGTCCGTATTTTTCTTCAAAATGTATCACCTTTTAAATTTATCTTATTTACATTATAAAGCAGTAAGAGCAAAGCGTCAACACTTTATTTTTACACACCGGGGGATGTTAAAAAAGTTGCTTTTTAACATCCCCTTTCCCCGTCTTATTTTTCCATTCCGAACATAGTTTTAAGTATATTTCTTAAAAATTTGGGCGCTTTAATAACTTTAATTTTCATAAATATCTTCCTTTCTTAATTTCCGCTGAAAAAGCACCAGCCCACGCCAATCAGAATAAGTGCCTCCAGTATTGCCAGAATCCAAAGAGGCAGCACGGCGGCAGTGAGCGCTCCGAGCGCAAATGATAAAATAATCACACCTATTGCTCTCCTTTTTCCGCACATACAAAAAGCCCCCTTTTGAATACAATATTTTTAAGCTTAATATATTGTATTCAAAAGGGGGATAAAAAGTGACAGTGCCGCTCACGCCTGTTCACTTTCAAACGCAAACAAGCATTGCGTTTGGTTGCATTTCTACCCTCATATAGGAATAAAAAGCCACGTACACGCCGCGGCTTTTTATAATTTTATCCGCTTTCAATAATGTGTCATAGAGGATGTACGCGTTCCGCCCGTTTTGTTTCCCCAACACCACACGGCAATTCATGCCGCCCGAGCGGCTCACTCCTCACGAAATCAGCTCAAAAGTCACATTTGGAGTATCCTTATGAACATCGTCAAAAATTTCGAGTATATCTTTGCAATATTCTCTCAAATCGTCGGGCAGGGACGTAAAGCCGTATATTTCTACTTTGATTTTTTCTCCGTCTGACCATAAATATCTCAGGCAGTCCCAAAGCGCGTCCCGGTTTTCGCCGTAATACTCCGGCAAGCCGAATTTTGTTTTTAATATCCGGTGTATTTCGCCCAAGTATTTACACCCCGTAAAATCAAGGATTACGGGGTTTTCTTTTATCGGTTTAAATGAGTTTCTTTTATAGTTTTCTTCGTAATTCATGCGGTTACTCCTCTGTTGCACAGCCTGTGATTTGGCGCTTTTAAAACCGCCCTGCAATTTTTGCATAGCTTCCGATAATTTTTAAGTTATTATTTATTCAGGTAATCACAGGCAGACAAAAATGTTCCGGCGCTCCAGCCCATCATGGGAGGCATAGTGCTTTGACGGACAACATTCAGGCTGCCCTCAAGCACATTATATTTTTCCCAAAGCCTTCCTGTCTCGGCAAAGGTTTTTTCAACAAGAGAAATGTATTTCGAGGCAATCAGGCGGGCGATATCTTTAAATCCGTACTTATCCAAGGCCGTAAATGCAATATGGTGCATACATGCCCAGCCTATGGGATAATTCCATTGGTGAGTGCCGGGAAAATCATTTTTCTCGCAGGTAAAAAGGCCAAAAGGAGCTATCAGACGGTCAAGCTTTTCCACTGCCGCTTTAGCCTGAGCCTCACTTGCCATGCCGCAGAACATGGGGTACAGAGAGGCAACGGAGAATATTGTGCTTTTAGCGCCCGTCTTAAAATTCAGGTCCATAAAAATTCCGCTTTCATCAAGCATATATTTTTCCATGAGCTTCTGACGTTTTTCGGCACGCTTAATCCATTCGGCTTCTTCTCCTCTGTCAAGCTCTTTTGAAAAAAAGGACATATTTGTCTCAAAAGCATACATAAGTGAGTTCAAATCAACGGGCGCGTAATTATATCCCTCAAAACCCCAGCGCGGATTCGAGTCCCAGCCGCTTTCGCACACAACGAGGTAATGATGCGCAATATCAAAAGCAGAGCCTTCCGGCATCACGGACACACGGCTTGCATAATCCTCTGCCAGCTCCTCCGCTTCCTCGGGCTGCGGCACGGGGTTATAAAAATTAAGACCTGTCGGCAAAATGCGTTTTGTATTCCAGAAGTCATACTCTTTTTTCAGCGTTTCATATGCGCTCGAAAGCCACACCTTATCGTTATAATATTTATAAATGTCGCGTACCATAACGGATAAAAACGGCGGCTGAGAACGGTCGAGAAAAAAAGTTCTGTTGCCGTTGGGATAATAACCGTATTTATTTACCATGTAAAGCATGTTGTCTGTGTTGTTTTTTGCCAGCATAGCTTTTCCGTCCAGAATAAGACCTATATTTGTAAAATATGTATCCCAATAATAAAGCTCGTCAAAATGACCTGCCGCAGGTACGCAGTAGGGATAAGGCAGCCCGATAAGAGTGCCGTCATCATGCATATTTTCCCTTATGCATTCGCTCCAGTGGGAGCTTATATATTCTTTTATTTTCCGTATCATTCTATCACCTTTTTTGAAATATTTGATTATATTATAACATGAAAAGCCGATTAATCAAGTTTAAATGTTTTTAAATTTAAATTTGAGGACCGCAGAAATGAATACGGTTGTGATGTGACCCCAAAAAGTTAAACTTTTTATAGCGTAGTAGTTTTTAGTGACTGC
>ENA-OUQH01000333-OUQH01000333.1-human-gut-metagenome-genome-assembly--contig:-NODE-333-length-36324-cov-8.225454_pt1 | contig 36324 bp, 44 predicted proteins | sample MGYA00237948_ERZ548828 | MGnify/ENA primary metagenome ERZ548828 (study PRJEB26490, sample SAMN05194711) | human gut metagenome | biome: terrestrial biome; feature: human-associated habitat; material...
CCTTCTTGCTATAGATTTGAGGGTTCTGCTCAAACAAAAGCTTTAAGACTTGCGATAGCGAGATTATAAAAACCAAGGCAAAAAAGTGCGAACAGGCATGATAGAAGAAGTAAGCAAGTATTACTTGCCTAAATGTAAACCTTACTTGGTTTACTTTGTAGGAATATCTGGAATAAAATAGGAGCGCAGTGTATGGTACTCAATGAAAAACTTGCTTTCTTGCGAAAAGAAAAAGGGCTGACACAGTTACAAGTTGCTGAGAAGGTGAATGTTTCCAGGCAGGCCGTTTCGGGATGGGAGACGGGTACAATGGTGCCGTCTACGGATAACTTGAAATGCCTGAGCTTATTATATAAAGTTCCGGTTGATTGTTTGCTGCACGAAGATCGAGATTTATCAGCGCGGGAAAATCCGGTGGATAACAACCAGAGCAGAAGCCACAAAAAGAGTATATATATTTGTGTGTTCGCTACCGCAGCTATTCTTATCATTGCGATTGTCGTAGTCCTTTTTAGACAATTCCATTATAAGGGCGATAAAGAGACAACAAATCTTGAAAGCACAGAAAATGACAAATGGAATGAATCCCAGACTGAAATTGAGCTGGGTTTTTAATACAGTAGAGAGGGGGTGAGCGAAATGCTACGAAAAAGGCTTTGCTTATTGTTAGCGTGTGCGATTTCAATTTATTGTTTAAGTGTTACAGCTATTGCAGCGACAAATCTTGAAGAAGGCGGAAAGCGCAATGCAGAGACGGTGATGCGTGCGACAAACTCTTTCACTGTAGAGATTAAGGCATATGACAATGCAAATGCAAAAACCTCATTTCCGATGGAAGCGGGAGAAACGGTACGTATTTGGGGGACATATGCTCCTGCGGATGCCAGTGTAGATTTCGGCTTGATTGATGAAGACGGAATATTTCATTATCTTAATACAAAGACCGGAGTGTTTGATGAGACATTTGAAATTTCAAAACGTGGGCAGTATCGGCTTGGAATCAGGAATAATTCTGGTAAGGTAGTAAAGATTTCTGGGTTTGTGAGATACTAACTACTATGTGAACTGGAAAACTGCAAATTACGTTTGGGAAATGGAGAACAAGAAGAAACATACAGAGTTACCAACTATAGAATAATGCTGCGAGGAGGAAAGATTTATGAAAAAGCTGTTGTGTCTTATAATGGCAGTTGCAATGATTTGTGCATTCCCCGTGCAAGCACTAGCTGTAACAAATGAATCTGCTTCAAGAGAGGTAGATGAATTTTTCTTACAGCATGGAGCGACTCAAGATAGCATTAACGCAATCTCCGCAGAAGACAAGGCAATTCTATTCGAAGTGTCGGAAGAGACCCCTGCAGTTTCGGCCGAGACATTGAACGCATTTTTTGCCGCTACGGGTGTCTCCAATGACATCCTTTCCCTAATGGATTATACTGTACAATTGACGATTTATGAATCTCTGCAGCCTATTAGTGATGAACCTATCGAATTCATTGACTATACTGTAGAGTACGCATCTGGCGTAGACAATCCGCTTTCACCACAGGTTGTAAATGCGCAAGGATTGTCTGATTGGTTGGAATTTTCAACATCTGTATTTTACGTAGGGGGCAATCTGAATCGGTATTATATCTATCCCTCTTTTGAGTGGATTGCTGGTGGTACAGTATTGACAACGGATACGTTTTCCTTCGCTCTGCACAGTTCGTATTGGAAGGTGTATAGCGAAGACAACTTAAAAGTGTACTATTTAGATGGTGCTCTTAGATATGAAACAGCGGCATCTCAGGTGGGTTTCAGCGCGAGATCTTATAATATGGGGTCATGTATTTCTAATGACCTTAATATACCGTATAAGGGAACGGGGTGCCTTGTGGCACGTCCGATGGATACAACGGTTGATGATCGAATCATCTTTAACTACGCTCAAAATCTTAATCGGTTGATTCCGGTCAGTGTAAATTTGGGCATATTCTCTATCAGTGTTTCAGGTTTTGAGCGCCAATATGGTGTAGAAGCTCGATTCCACGTCTGATTAGTGCAAAGACGAAAAGCATGCATCATATATTTTTACGCAAGAGAATATGGTTGCTGATTCTATCAATTATCGGCCTACTGATTATAGGAAGTACAATCAATAGGATAATAGCCCGAAATCCACCTGACAATATCCCTGACCGCACAGCTGCATTTGCAGAGGTATTTGACATCCTATATGGAATGTATCCAGAGGCAAATATGGGGACGAGCACAGTCGTGCTATGCTTAAATGATCTGAATGAGAATGACTATGACTGTGCGGTAAATGGGATAGGAGCGTATTGCAGAGCGAACGGGATTAAGCTTTCCTATTCATCCTATGGAGAATCTCCAGATAATGCTGCTCTGCTGGATGAAGAAAATTTGATTTTCACTTTTGAACGGGTACGATATCCACGCTCAATCTCGGGAAACATCAAAGTTACTTTCCGTGTGCAGAAGTATCATCCCGGAGCAACCGGATTTGCACTCAATGTATCATGTGATTGGAAGTCGGATGCTTGGGACTGTTACTGGACGGGCTCTCAGGAAATAACGGCGTCAAATCCCTGAGCCGGATAGTGGCGAGACAAAGTATTGATATTCCCCTCTTTACTCAGAGAACGACGTCGGCATTTTTGCCGGCGTCGTTCTTGTTTGTATTAACCTGTTGCGGGTTAATCTATGCCCTTGTAAGAAAGTTCAATGCACTCAAAAAGATGACGATAAGCCTCGTAAAGAAGCCTATAGTGCGCATTTTGAGTATGTATGTTTTTTGGCGGACGAGGATGCCGAACACAGGTATCTTGTATATGACCTGAAGAGCAACCCAAATAACCAACAACAAAAGCAGTAGACGCATCAGTCCACCTCTAGCGAAGAAGCGGCAAAGTGCCACCGCATTCGTTGCGGGCAAAGAGATCAAGTACCCCGGCCAAAGAGACCACCTGCATCTTCAACAGTTGAGCAGAAATCTCGGCTAATGCCGGCGTTTCTTTACACGCCGCCTCAAATTGTGCCATAGTGCGCTTTATCTCTTCAAGCGCAACGCGGTGCAAGTCAGCAATCGCGTGAATTTTAAGCTGGGCTTCCAGCTTGGCAAATTCAGTCTTCAGCATAGCTATCTGCTTATCACGCATGATTTTGAATGCTTCGCGCTGCATAGAACGGTTGGCGACCACATTGATAGTGTTGTCGATGATGCTCAGAATGGAAGAAATCGCGGAAGGAATAAGTGTGCTCTGGTTACAAGGAATCAGTGACATTTTTACCTCCAGTCTTTTGTGTCAAAATGCGAACAGCGAACTGAAAGAGCATCATGCCCCCGGCCAAAGGCCTCCCTCTATCTTCCTGTATAGCATTTTACAGTAGAAGAGGTGCATATGTGTAGTTGCACATGGCAACCACCCTCTTTTTTGTTTGCAGGCGAATTATATACTATCCTCTTCGTGTACGCAATTGGCATGTTCAATGAGAAATAGAGTGAAATATAGGCGCAGAGTTCCCTCTTTGTAGAAATTCGTTGAAGCAGGAATAAGGCAATTGACTATGAGAATGCGATAAGATATTATGGATAGGTACGTGTGTTTTGAACGTAATACGCACGGGCGTGTGTTAATGAATTGATTTTTTTCAGTGTCCTACAAAATGGCAAGTTAAATGGCAATGTCGAAGCCGATGACACGCAAATGTTGCTGTGCTATAATCCTATCGTCCCCCAATGGGCTTTGAGAAACGGCTTGAATGCCGAATACTGCCCAAAGGAGAGACTACACATGAAATATTGCCCTTATTGCGGCGCCAACCTTCCGGATGGCGCCGTTTCTTTCTGCCCGGAATGCGGGGAGAACCTGCCGAACATGACAGAGGAACGCGAGAAAAAGCATGAGCAGCCAGCTACGAGTCCGGATACGGCGACCGAAAACCGCAAAGCAGCGCCGAAGAAGGTAAAGCAGAAACGAAAACAAAAGGAGCCGCAAGAGCAAGATACCGAGTCGTCTTCTAAACCGGATGATGGCTACGATGGATATTACGACGATGTCCTCCCTGCCGATGCTGGTAGGCTGAATGAGGGTATCGACATGGAACTGGTCAAGAAGATCTGTGCAGTAACGGGCATCATGCTGTTGATCATCACGCTGTGCGTCGTGGCAATGTATTTGCTCTGAGTGCTGTAAATCGCATCCGCGAGTGGTGTAATATGGGTAAATACCAAACGAGGAGTGACGCAACATGAAATATATTTCCAAAGGCATGGTAATCAAAGCATCGACAGAGGAGCTTTTATTTGTGACCCGGCATGGCACCGATTTTCAACTGACCGACTTGCAGGCGGAGCTCTGGCTCAATGGCCGGTATGGCTTTGCGGAAAGTGGCGGCAACATTCTGGAGAGAAAGGCGCTGCAGCAGCTAAACCGGCAGGGCCTTGTAGAACTCGTGGAGTCGGACGAACCGGCAGCGGAGTACCGTGCGCTGACGCAGTGCGTTCTAGTACCCGCACAGCCGCAGGGACATCGTGTGCTGTTGAGTACACGTGAAAAGGAACTGCTGCGCTGGCTGACAGACGCCGGACTGCATCTCACCACTGCAGAGCTCGTGTTCCTCGCAGAACACCGTGTCATGCCCACTGCTGATCTGTTAGGTGAACGGAACCGGCAGCGTCTGACGGAACGAATCTATACGCAGGAAACGATCTTCGATAATATTCTGGAAGCGCAGATGGAGCATGCTGCGGCTAGAGACGAGGTCGTTGATGCATTGCTCCGGCTGCTGGAGAAAAGGCGAATTCTATTACTGTGAGGCGTGTGATGAAAGAAAAACTGAGAGAACTACCGATAGCGATCCAGAAACAGGTTATAATACGATATGGCGCGGCGGCAGTGAGTCTTATGTTGCTGGTGGTCTCCCTGCTGATAGCAGAGGATCCGTATCTTCCGATCTCCTTGGCGCTGGTCTGTGTATTCTTCCTATTCAGCGCATCGCAGCTCCTGTATCTGGCGTTTTCCGGCCATCTCATAGAGATCAGCGGTGAATGTATCAAGGTCGAGAGAACACCGATACGGCGCAGGCCCAAAGCGCTCTATTTACAGATAGAGTCTCAGGTGGTCCGGCTTCAGATCACAGGTAAGCAGCGGGATGTTGACGCGGGGGATCAGGTCACAGTATATGTGTCGGATAATGCGCCGGTATATGAAAACGAGGGTTGCCAGCAATTGAGCGGTTATGTGGCGATAAGTATTCAGAGGGGGCACGAGTTGCAGTGACACAGAGTGAGGAGATCCGAAGGATGGCCAAGGAGATTGAAAAGCGTGTAGAGGAAGGGATCCGGGCAGACGGAAGCTGCAGCTTTGATTTTTTCGAGGTCAGGATTGCGCTGGAATTTGCGTTGATGGTGCTGGATATGCACGGGCAGTCTGCGGAAAGCAATTGACTGTGCGCTCGAAACCTGCTATAATCATGACAATAGTTTCATAAGGGTTCCATACGGAGCACCAGAGTTTTCAGGTTATAAAGTGTCAATTAACACATCTGTGTTGATTGGCACTTTTTTGTTTTTCTGGTTTCTGCCCGGAACGGGTTGAAATAAATCATGTGATAGCAGGCAGCACCTGCAAGAAAGGAGATTTATCATGTTCAAGGTAATCGCAACAGATGTCGTCATTTCCAAAGGGTATGACGGCGCCCCGGCACTCAAGTTCACCGAAAGTGGCGAGAGCGTCAGGTTCCGGATCGGCAAAAAGGTATATGATACCCGTGCCGAAAACAATGCCCGGTGGATGAACATTTCCGTCAAGGCGTTTGGCCCTGTATGTGAGCGTATCAAGAAGATGCAGCTCAAGGAGAGTTCGTTCATCAATATTCTCGGCCGGTTGGACGAGGATATCTGGGAAGACAGCGTAACACACGAGAAAAAGAGTGCAATGGTCATCATACTGGACGAAATCGAATTCTGCTCATCCGGTGGCGGGAAGCAGAAAAACGGCAATGCGGAGGGCCAGCCGAAAGCGGCGACCACGTCTGCGCCAGCATCTGCGGGCAGCGAGATGCCCGGAAACTTCACTGGCTTTGAGGCGTTCGGCGGTGTGAACTCATTTTTCGATGAATGAGGGACGCAAAAATGAATCGGGTATATAAAAAGGAAGCACATGAGTCTTGCAATGATACTCATGTGCTTTGTTCTATGCGATCCGACAGACATCATTTTGCTACCGCAGAAGGAATAACGAAATCATATCTGGTGCCTTGCCGCTTTGTGAAACGCTGGTTGATCGGAGCTGTGGTATGAAGGTTATGATGAAAGGTACCTTGCCGGACGGGACACAGGTTCAGCTTGAAGAATGGGGTGTGGACGATATCCATCTGATGATCGCCGCATACCCCATAGCACAACGCACCCGTAGCTGCTGGCAAAGAGGTGGAGAACGATTCCGGCTGCAAATCAGTGAAAATCAGTATACGGGGTATACGAACGAAATGGTAGAGGCAGATTATTTCGCCTTGCTTTCCGGTAAAAAGTCGCTTTGTGATTTAGCTGAGCGATTCTGGAACGGGGAGCGGGATAAATGGTGCCTTGGCATGGAAACGAAACAGAGACCTTAGGACTCAGAAAGGACGAACAGATGCGAAATAAGAAATTCAAGCGCCATATTGCCTATGAGGTTCTGACCATACTGGGAATGCTGGCATTGTTGCTTTTCATTTGCCGGCTTTGGCCAATCCTCCTATTGGTGATCCTCGGCATATTCATCGCGGCATTGCGGCTCCTGTTTCTCTCATTCCCAAAGGTAGAGGAGGTGCATCCGCTGCTTCCGCCCGCCCGGACGGAGCCGACCGAACAGGAAATGCAAGACATGACATTTGGTGCAGTGCAGAAGCGGATCACAGAACTGGTCACAGCCGATTATCCGGACGCCAGATGGGTCTGGAAAACACCCAACGCCAAATCCAACATTGCGGCGGGCAACGAGGTACGGATTCTGCTCAACCGCGCCGGTGGGTATCGGGAAGCGATCGTTGTGATCCGAGGGGTTCAGGTAACCGGCCTTACTTATCCGCAGGCCGCAGAAGCACCTGAAGCACCGGCGCCTGAACAGGTTGGATCCGAAACGCCTTCCGAGGCACCGGAAGCGCCAAAAGAAAACCATGAGTATCTGGCCTTTGAATGGGTAGACGCACATGCCGTGGAGCTGAACGAGCGGTGTAATGAGTGCATTGCACAGGGACTCTCCATGCTGGAGATCTCAGAGGCAGAACTGCCCGCCCATGAAAGCTGGCCGGATATTTGCCGGGAACTGGCACGCAATGGTATGGAGCATTGCAGTTGTACGGAAACCGGCATTATCATTGATTTTACGCAGCGACCCTGCAGAAAGGAATAGACACAAAATGAGTGCAGCAACCAGCAATTTGTTCAACTATGCGCGCCCATTACCGGCTCCATTTGATACCCTATCCAACAAACGGGTCAAGGTTTCTTCCATGTATGGCGATAAAACAGAGTCCACATTGTGTTGCTCTGTGGTGAAAGCCGTGCTTGCGCTATGCAACTGCATGAATGGGACCGGTGAAGGTGCGGTCGGACAGATCGATACAAACAAGAGCGTGGCGGAATACAAATCGTCCGAGAGTCCGGATGCCTATCATCTCGTGGTGTTTGACGCGGCGTCCGGCAGCGTGCTGGCAAGCGTATATGATAAGAACGCGGAGACGACCGCGCAGTATGTGGTGCATCAGAGCCAGCGGGACGGTGCGGCGATTTTTTTCGCGCTGATGCCGTTCCTGCTGTCGGACACGGAGTTTGATGAAACGTTTCAGGACTACTACGATCAGTTTATTGCCGGATACCCAGACATGGATAAAGCGACCAGGAGCATGGCGATCCTCTGCGACAATGCGTATCGCAGGATCAAGGATGATACCTGCCCGGCTCATATCAATATTACCGTGGACAAATCCGGAAATCTGATGCGTGTATCGCTGGGACAACTGGACTCCGGCTTCTTCACGCCGACAAGTGTTACGGCAGGCGAGTTTACGATCTTTGCGAAGACGGGGCCTGCCGTTATCAAAAAGGCCAGTACTGTGATCGAGCATTCCGATTTCGTCGGCAAGTATCTGCTGACGCCGGGACGTAAGCTGACTCCTGTGGAGCAGAGTCTTATCCCGAAGCTGCCGGAGTGGTACATCATCCCACGAGAGGTGGTCGATATCTGCACGCACGCGCAGAAAACCACAGGCCGCGCCATGCAGATGCGGAATTTCCTGCTGCGCGGCCCTGCCGGTACAGGCAAGACGATGGGTGCAAAAGCGATCGCGGCAGGACTGGGTCTGCCCTACATGAAATACACCTGCTCGGCCAACACGGAGATCTTCGATTTCACGGGCATGATCTTCCCGGATACAGAACCGGCCTCTACCGGTGATCGGGAGCTTGACCGTGAACGCGAGGTGCTCAAGTCCATGGGCGGTATCAACTATGCCAACGTGGCAAAGCTGATGCACTTCCCGGACTTGGACGACATGGACTACGATCCTGCCGGTGTTTATCAGGCATTGACCGGCGTAGAAAACGCGGCGGCTACCGTACAGGACTGTATGGGTATCGTGCTGGAGAAGGTCACAGAGAAGGTGCAGGCACTCAGCAAATGCGCGGAGAGCAAACAGAGCTCCGGACAAAGCTATACCTATGTGGAAACTGATTTTGTGAAGGCACTGAAGCATGGGTACCTGGTCGAGATCCAGGAGCCGTCTACCATCATGCAGCCGGGTGTACTGGTGGGCCTGAACTCACTTTTGGAGCAGGAGGGTTCCATCACACTGCCGACCGGCGAGATCATCCACAGGCATCCTGATACGGTGGTTGTCGTGACGACGAATGTCAGTTATGAGGGCTGCCGGCAGATGAACCAGTCGGTGGTGGATAGAATGAGTCTGGTCAAGGATATTGAACTGCCGGAACCGGAGGTCATGGTGCAGCGTGCGATGGCCGTGACCGGATGCGCGGACGAATATCAGGTATCTCAGATGGTGCAGGTGGTCAACGACATGGCGGACTACTGCCGCAAGAATAGTATCACAGACGGCGCGTGTGGTATGCGCAGTCTGATCGACTGGATCATCAGCTCGGAGATCTCCGGCGACCCGTATTTATCGGCAAGATACACGATCATCAGTAAGGCAACTGCCAATGAAGAAGACCGTGAGGCGCTGATCACCACCATTCTGGATCCGCTCTTTGCTCCGAAACGAGCACGGACATCGGCATAAAACGGAGGAAGGAGGCTGACGCTTTGTGGCAAGAGTGAATCACAAGAAGGTCAAGCAGCTGCTCAATGAAAAGCGCAGCAAGATCACGGACCGGCAATTCTTCACGTCCCGTATCCTTGCGGGACATTTTGAGGATATGGCCATGGCCCAGACGCGCCGCTATAAATATAATCGCCGTATTCATGTCTCTATTTGCTGGGAGCCGAAATCCGGCGAAGTAGCCTGTACCGATAACCTGTTTGTGCGGATCAACGCAGGGCATAAGCTGGTGACAAAGAATAAGGGGCGTGAGAACCGCTATGAGATTATCTGCGGCCTTTTTGCCCATGAGCTGGGTCACTGCCTGTATACGGACTTTCTTGCGGGCCAAACCTACAACAACTATCTTAAACGCGAAAAATGGTATCCGGAACCGCCTGCCTATAAGAAACCACAGGACGCCGCAAATGAGCGGGCGCTGTGGGAGTATGTAAGGCGGGAGCCGCAGAACAGTGATATGCTGCTGTACATTGCACATCACATTTCCAATATCATCGAGGATGCCTATATCGAAAACCGAATGCTCACCCAGTTTCGCGGCACATTAGGGTACAGTCTGGAGGCACTGCGTGAGCAGCAGCTTGCCAGCATCCCCACTGTAACCGAACTGATCGAGAAAGAGGACGATGGGGCGTGCCATATCTTTGAGAGTATCCTCCAGACACTGCTTTCATATGTGAAATTCGGAGAAATAAAATATGGCACCACGCCGCTCACCGATGAACGGGTCCAGATCGTCTATGGAATGATCCATGAACTGGATGCAGCCATTGTGAATTCTTCCGGCAAGGATCGGCTCAAGGCTGTGAACCTCGTGTTGGTTCGTTGCTGGGATTACATTGAAGAGTTTCTGGACCTCTGCAAGGCGCGGCAGGAAGCGGCAAAAGCGGCAGGCGCCGACGAATCGGTGGCTGAAACGCTTGCGCAGATCCTGCAGGTGCTGGCTGGCACTTCTGAACCGGCTGAGGGCAGCAGTGCGCCAGTGCCGGGAACGAGCTGCACCGCAGCTGCGTCCGGAAAACGGATGCGAACAATGGCCGAGCTTGAGGAGACCTCTGCCGGAGCAGATGACTCCGAAGCGGAGAAAGCTGCCGGTGCCGGAGAGGACAGCAGCAAGGACGATGGTACGGAGAAAAGTGGCGGCGCCGTGGACGAAGATGAGTCTGATTCGGAATCGTCCGGGGCATCTTCTGCCGGTATACCGGGTACGGGCGACAGCGGAGCGTTTTCGGCCGGACATTCCTCCGGGAAAAAGAAGGTATCCGAAGACGAGACCGGACGTCTGCCCTACCAGCAAACGGAACGTGTCTCCGAGGGAAGCGGCGGCGGTGAAGTGCGGAACGACACCTATGAACGTGAGCATTATGAGCATGCGGCACATGATATTGAGCGCCTGTTGGATAAGATGGCCGAACGGGCAGCCTGTGAACAGCTTGAGAATGACCGGCTCAGGGAACTCAATGATGTTGCGCAGAGCATCTCCTACGGTAATATCCATAAGGGAGTCGGTATCCGTGTGAACCGGATCGCCACTGTGGATGAAGAACTGGTAGAGCAGTATAACAGCATTGCAGCTCCCCTTCTGACCATTTCACGGCAGTTGCAGAAGAGTCTCTTACAGCAGCTGAAGGATAGGCAGCGCGGTGGAAAACAGACAGGACTTATGATGGGACGAAGGTTGGATGCTCACGCACTCTGCCGGAACGATGGGAAGGTGTTCTATAAGAACGCACTTCCCAACGAGATCCCGCAGATGGCGGTGGCGCTTCTCTTGGACGAATCAGGTAGTATGGGGTCCTACGACCGCTGTACCTACGCCCGTGCGTCCGCAATCATCCTATATGATTTCTGCCAATCACTGCATATCCCGATCACTGTCTATGGACACTCGACCATGCACGGAGATGTGGCACTATACTCATACGCTGAGTTTGAAACCATTGACGGCAATGACAAATACCGCATGATGGACATCGCAGCACGCAGTGATAACCGCGACGGTGCGGCGCTCCGCTATGTTGCGGAACGGCTGGATCGACGTCCGGAGGAGGTGAAGATCCTGTTGCTCGTATCCGACGGACAGCCAGCTGCATGTGGTTATTACGGAAGTGCTGCCGAAGAAGATCTGCGCGGCATCAAACAGGAATACCGCCGCAAGGGGATCCTGTTCATTGCTGCCGCGATTGGAAGCGACAAACAGAACATCGAGCGAATCTATGGTGATGCCTTTATGGATATCACAGACCTGAATCAACTGCCCATAAAGCTGACCGCCGCAGTCAAGCGGCATATGCAATAACGGAAATACTACATTTCAAAAGACGGGCAGCGGATTCTTTTCCTGCTGCCCGTCTATCTTACAACAGGAAAGGAATTCAAAAATGAGTCATTTCGTAACACTGGTCGATTTCTATATGCCTGAAGTCGAGGAGAATTTGGAGGAGACCGCGCATTATAAAGCGCAGATAGCTGAAGCCAAAGAAGCACTGGCACAGAGCCAAGGTGGGAATAGCTTTGCTCTGCGTTTGATACTCAATCAATTACAGAGCAAGGTGAATCCGTTGGATCGTGCCGCAGAATGTGAAATCGGTGAGCTGATGGCCCCCTTCTGTGAAAACACAGAGGATCCTGAGCACCTTGAGTTCATAGATCAGACGGATGATCTCAAACGAGATTATGACCGTGATACAATAGATTGCATTCAGCTTCCCGACGGGACGATCGTCCCGGAATATGACTATCGGCTTTGTGAAAAATACCGCATCAAAGACGGCAAAGTTTATCAGGTGAAGGCGGGCCAACTCGGGCATGAAAAACGTACCAAAAAGGCAAAGAAGATGCATGCGCTCACGAATTATCCGGTAAAGAGATTCTATCTCAGCCTGGAGCGCTACGCAGAGGAGCATTGCGGCTACACATACGATAGAGAGTGTAATGCATATGGCTATTACTCTAATCCCAATGCGTACTGGGACTGGTATTCCATCGGTGGCCGGTGGCCGTTCCAGTTCCTTGTCGAGGAAACCGCGGAGCGGATCACAGGCGAACGCTCTTGGGATGATGAAGATACCGAGTGCAAAGCGCCGGAAGGCTATGTCTGGGTCTGCGGTGCCAGAAAAAAAGACATTGCATGGGAGCTTATGAAGGAGTGCGAACTGCAAAACGCAAGGAAGACCTATGCTCTGCTTGTGCATGCGTTTGAAACCGGAACGGTGCCGGAAGGCTTTTTCTGGCGCATAACCGAAGATGGCGTATTCTCGTTCCTGACCCAGATCTATTTTAAGGGTGAGAGCGAGGAAGAATACCTCCGCCGCAATGGCCTTGCTGCAGAGCAACGCATGCTGCCCGGTGCCTACTCTTTCATTCGAGATGGAGAATGGAACGCCAAGGGCGATATGGGTTGGTGGGGCATCAGCAGCAACGACAAGGAGCCAAAAACGTGGAGACAGATGATGGCAGACTATATTGATAGTATCCCTGACGATCATTTTATTGTCGGGATCGACTGCCATATTTGAGGGGGTGCGAAGATGATCTTGAATAGAGATGGGGCTTCCTTTGAATATGCAGGCGTCACATATACGGTCGGCGGTCCTATTATCGGAACGGATGCAAGCGAGTATCATGGGCTCTATGGTGTGATCACAGAGATACGCGATGGCGATGATAAGGAAACGGAAAATGAAACACCGGATATTTACTGCGAGTTTGAGCCGCCTGTCTTGCCCTGCGAGGAAAAAGAGTTGGAAGCGGTGTTCTCTGATCTGTACGAAGAACCCAAAACTGTGGAGGATATTATTTTTGACTACGTTATCATGGCGCCAGAAATGATCCGCCCATTGGATGACCTGCATACCATGCGTGGCCGGGTCACGATTTATTTATTGACCGAAGATTGGGCTGTAAATGGTGAACAGGAAAGCAACTGTGAAGCGTTTACCGACTATGATGATGCGCGGCGCATCTTGACAGACAGACTTTGTCAGGAGCTTGATGAAGGCGGTGTGCCGCAATGGAAAGTCTCTGAAAGCTTTAAGGAGTATTCTACACAAGACTGGTACGAGGCATATCTTGAAGGTGAGTACATGGAAAACCATTACAAGATCATGATCGTTCGACAGTCATTGTGCGTTTCTCCACGCTTCCTGCGGGAAACGAAAGCGGTACAGCAAAGCGCCGTAAAGGAAGGTGCCCAATGAGCTATCAGAGCTGGCATATCTACGGATACGGCATCTGCGTCTCCAAGCTCCAGAACGTAACCGTTGAAAAGCTCCGGGTACTGTTATCCATGGCCCCAGAGTATCAGGCAAAAGTTGAGAACTGGCTGAAAGAGAGCGAAATCTCAGAGCCAACAGTTGAGGACTATTATGACTTCGACCAAGACTATTATCTCGGCCTTGCGACGATCCTGAAGGAGGTGATCCAAGAAGCGGAGCATGTTGAGCTTACAGCATGCGATGACTATGACGGTGCGGAATACCTGCTGTTCGAGCCGCTGTATCCATGGCAGATCCGCGAGGAGGAACGCTTCCTGACGGAAGAAAAGATCGCCAAACTTCTGCGGAAGTATATTCAGATCCTCTCAGATTCCGTTCTAGAGATTGAACACCAGTCCGTTGAAAATGGGGGATAGTGTGTGGGGCGGGATGTCAAATGGACATCCCGCCCTCGTATAATAGAGAAACAATACGCTGACGCAGGAGATCCGCAACAGAGTAAAACGCAGAAAAGTTTTGCGGTTTTTAACCGCAAAACAATTTGACTTTTGATGCGGATTGCGGTATACTATCTACAGACGGAGGTGGTCATAGTGATTTACAGACCTTTGTATGTAGATAAAATCATGGCGTATGTAGATACGCCATTTGTAAAAATCCTCACAGGGGTGCGGCGCTGCGGAAAATCAACGATCCTGAAAATGATCATGGAGCAACTAAGAACGCAGCGGAATATTCCAGAGGATCGCATTGTCAGCCGCCGCTATGATTCGATGGAATATGAGGACATGACGGCGAAGCAGATGTACGTTGATCTGAAAGAGAGACTTTCAGCAGATGGAAAAACTTATCTGTTTCTCGACGAGGTACAGGAAATTAAGGGCTGGGAAAAGGTCGTTAATTCGCTGGCATCCGACTTTGATGTTGATCTGTATGTGACAGGCTCCAACTCCCGGATGATGTCCTCTGAAATCTCAACTTATCTGACGGGGCGGTATGTGTCTTTCCGTATCTTCACTCTGTCCTTTGGCGAGTACCTGATGTTCAAAAGTCAATATGCCGATGTTGGGGAGCCGAAAGCCGAACTTGCAAATTATGTGCGCTTGGGCGGGTTCCCAGCAACGCACGTGCAGCTCTTTTCTCAGGATGAAGTCTATACGATCGTGCGGGATATTTACAACTCCACGATTTTCTCGGATATTGTCAAACGTAATCAGGTGAGAAAAATCGATCAGTTGGAGCGAGTTGTAAAATATACCTTCAACAATGTCGGCAATACTTTCTCCGCAAAATCTATCTCCGATTATCTAAAAGCAGAACACCGTGCATTGGACAACGAAACGGTCTACAGCTACTTGGAAAAGTTGGAGAAGGCATATCTACTTCATCGGTGCTCCCGTTTTGATTTGCAGGGCAAAGAAATTTTGAAAACGCAGGAGAAGTTCTATTTGGCGGATACCGCCCTGCGATACAGCGTCCTCGGCTATAGCACAGACAGTGTTGCGTCCAGCCTTGAAAATGTCGTGTATCTGGAGCTTTGCCGCAGAGGATATACCGTCAATGTCGGCAAGTCAGGCAGCGGCGAGATCGACTTCGTAGCTGTCAGGCAAAATGAAAAACTCTATGTACAGGTGACACAGGAGCTTCGTTCTCAGAAAACAGAAAAACGGGAATATGACCGTTTGCTGGAGATCCACGACAACTACCCGAAGTATGTTCTTACAACGGATGAATTCTCAGGTGGAAATTATGAGGGCATCAAGACGATGCACGTAGCGGACTTCCTGCTTAGCGCAGAATACTGAGAAAGAAGGAACAATGTATGGAGTGATCACGACATAGAATCTTTTATCCAGCCCTTTCGTTTGACTATGGATTGACTGTAAGCCACGGCTCTGCTATAATAACCATATCAGTTTCAGAGTTTAGCCACGGCTAAGCAGAGTTGATCGCGTTACGAAGTGACATTTGTGCTTTGCACAAATGTCACTTTTTTGTTTCCAGCCAATTTCATAGTGGCATAAGCCAGCAGTCCAATCATGGGGTGCTGGCTTTTGTTATATCACGGCGTAAAACGCCAAAAAACGAAAGGAGATCACAAAATGTTACAACCATGCCAGGACAACTACTCCACGACCTTCGACTCCTATGAGAGAATGCGGAGGTATCACGAAAAAGAGTCGGCAGAGAGCCTGTGGCGCAGATGCAAGGTCAACGAACTGCATATTGAGCCGCTGGATAAAATGTCACCACTCTATGAGACTCCGTCCGCGTTTGCTGCCGGAGTCAGCCGAGCATCCATTGAGGATACGGCGGAAAACCTTGGACTCGCTCTGCAGGTGGAGGGTGCTTATTACCCTGTACGCAGCACGGCCTATAAGAGCCTGCTGGATCGGGCGAAAATCAACGGCACAGCGCTGCCGAAGCTGAGTCGCCAGAAACTGGCGTCCGTGCTCAATGACTGCTTGGCCCTCTATTCAGCCGAGACTCTGCTGCTGATCCGCGATGAAAAGATCTCGGCGACACATTCGGGCGATTCCATGGACTATTCTGTGCTGCCAATCGACGAACTGCTGAAAGTGCTGACCCGCAAGCTGGATGATCGGTTCGCGGGCAATGTGTTTCAAGGCGGTTACTGCGACCATGCGCTGGCCGTTGCATCATGGTCCATGCCCGGACAGAAGGAAGACCTGCTGGGCGCATATGCCAAGCTGTTGGAATCAAAGAAGAAAACCGCATTGGCAGCCAAGCTCGTGCCTTCGATCCGATTTGTAACGTCGGATACAGGCGTCGCCTCCGCAAAAGTATCCGCAATGCTGGAGGGCACGCAGCATCCCATCCATATCGGGAGCTGCATCGCAGTGGATCACCGGCATCAGAGCAAGGTGGAGGATTTCGAGACAGCCATGAACCAACTGTTTGCGCAGTTTGGTGATTCTGTTGCCAAGCTGCAGAAGTTGCTGGAGATCCCGCTGAGCTATCCGGTCAATGCCATGACGCGCATCTGCAAAAAGCTTGTGCTCCCGAAGAAGGCGGCGCTTGAAGCAATCGCCATGTTTGAGATGGCATATGGCGGAGGTCCTGCAAGTGCGCATGATGTATTTATGGCCATGCAGGAGATCCCGTATATTCTCAAGTCCGAGCATACCTCGGAAAGTAAAATGCTGAACGTGGAGGAGAATATGGCCAGAGCTCTGACGCTGAAATGGAGCGACTATGACACTGCGAAGGCGGTGAGCTACTGATGTCAGCACCGATAGCGCTGTGTGATACCGCCGGTATGACCAACGAGCGTTGGCTGGAATGCCGTGCCCACGGCCCGAAAGGAACGATACCTTATACCGTCGGCGGAAGTGATGTAGCTGCCATTTTTGGCGTTTCTCCATGGACAACACCGCTGGAACTGTGGATGATTAAAAAGGGGCGGATGAAGGCGCCGATAAAGGCCAATCAGGACCAATTGATGATGGGTCATCTTCTGGAGCCGATTGCCGCCTATTGGTATCAGCAGAAAACCGGCAATATGGTCTATGATGACACCAATCTGTATCAGCATGCGGATCATCCGTGGGCGCTTGCGGACTTTGACCGCCGCTTCGTGCGTAAGGAGGATGATGCACCCGGCATTCTGGAATGCAAAAGCTGCACCTACCACAAAGCTGGGGACTGGGCCGAGGGCGCATTTCCTATCTACTATGAGCTGCAGCTTCGGTTCTATCTGTCGGTAGCGGATGTGGAGATCGGCGCATTCTCTACGATCTGGGGGAACAATCCGGAAAACGATCTGGCAATGCCATCGCTTACCCGCGATCGGGCAAAGGAGGATATGATCTTCCAGCGCTTGGATGAATGGATCTGGAGCTTGGAGCATGACAAGCCGCCCACAATGGCAGATGTCAAGCCAGCCTTGGCTCTGGAATCCCTGGCACGCATTTACGGCGCCAGTCAACCGGCATTGCCTACCATTGAGTTCCCCGCTAAATATGAAAAACCATTACGGAAAATTGCGTTGCTACAGGAGAAGATCTCAGATTGCAGTGCGGAGATCAAAACTTATGAAAAGGAGATTGCCGCACATAGTGTGCGAATTGCAGAATTGATGAAGGCGCATGAGCATGGTGTGCTGAGCACGACCAGCGATAAGCTTCTTATTGATTTTGTCACAAAAACAACAAGACGTACTGACTCCAAACTGCTGAAAGAGAAACACCCTGCCGTATATGAGGATGTCATTAAGACCACTGAGAGCCGGAAGCTCAAGGTGTCTATCGTAACGACATGAGGAAGGAGCGCCTGTATGAAAAACACAACGTGCCTGTTGCCGTACCATAAGGGCAACGGGTTACGGGAGGTGTAATGCCTTGCGTAACTTTTATAGACCGGCGGATCTCGGATCGCGGCATGAAATGACGCAGTTTCTGAGTTCTCATTTTCGCTATCCAACAATGAACTCCTGGAATGGATGCACATCGTATGCTTGTAATCTCAAAATCACACATCTCGGACTTTCGTCCGAGGAGATAGACAAGCTCTTCGATCTGATCCAGACTCAGGAGTTTTTTGATGCCATGGATAAGCTCAAGCAGGATTTCGCGGCCACGCACAACTATATCTGGCAAGCATGGATGAACGGCCGGAGCGGCGGCTATCTTGTCCTCTATCAGGGTGAGCTGACACCCAGCGGCTATCGGTCCTATTGCAGCCATTGCGGGCAGAAAAATTATCAGGTGGCTGACACTGGAAACTGCACCTGCGGCATCTGTGGGCAGCCAACACGGGTCAATTACTCACATCCACATATGCGGGTCGTGACATACCCCGGACGCAGCACAGATGCAGACGAAGATTTCGCGGACTGGAGCATGGAAATGCTCCGTGAGCGGGTTCGTCTTGTGCAGGAGCTGGATCAGCTCGCAGATCGGATGGTTGAGGAGACGTTGTCTCTCGCGGCCCATTCTGAAGTCGTTGAGGAAAATTATTTTATTCCGCAAGTACGTAAAGTGCTCGTAGCAAAAAACGAATGTGAAGGAGAAAACGGCTATGCTGAAAAAAGGAGATAAGCTAATCTGCAAAACCAACGGATTGCCGGAAACTGAGTTTTGTATACGAGGCGTGGTCAAGCGTGTGGTTGACAGTAAAGTTACGATCAGCCGTGCACTGAAATTCGGCCAGTTGCCCATGGACAAAGACCTGACTCTGCCGGAAGAAGAACTGCTGAAGTATTATACACCGATGGATGAAAGCGAGGATCCGGTACAGGGTATGATCTACGAGGTCACAATTTCCCGGTCCGGTGTTGTATTTGTCAGTGCTGACTCTGCCGCTGCAGCGATGGAGCTGGCGGATCATCTTACAACCGAGCATATCAGTTGGTCAGATGACTGGACGCCCACCGATGCCAAGGAACATGCGGATTATGATGGAACAGTCTTTACAGAGCCTGATTTCGACTGACCACAAGTTGATCCTGTTACGAAAGGAGAACGTCACTTGATATGTAAATTCAAAAAGCTTATCTTCCCAAAGAATCTCTCAAGCGACAATACCAGCTATATGATCGCACTCTACCGGCCCTGCGAAAAAATTGTGGATGGCGCAGGACACAGCATCTCCGAGATCAAGGCGGTGGGCTACTGCCTGCCGACAACAGAAAACTTGCGCTATGACCTGCACGGGCGTTGGAATCGCAACGCGAAGCATGGCGTCCAGTTTGAAGTTGAGGGTTTCGACGAGGTCATTGCGCATAGCAAGGAGGGTATTGTTGCTTACCTGAGTTCTGGACAAATCAAGGGGGTTGGACCCAAAACAGCCGAAAAGATTTTTGGACTGTTTGGTCTGAGCACACTTGAGATACTGGATCGTGAGCCTGAAAAGCTGCTCGCCGTTTCTGGTATCAGCAAGACAAAACTCAAAAAAATCTATGATTCCTATCTGGCATCTCGTGGGGCTCGTGATGTCATTGCCTTTTTGGCACCGCATGGCGTGACGCCAAACCGCGCTGTCAAGCTGTATAAGCAATACGGAAACCAGACAATGGACATCGTCCGCAACCACCCTTACCGCCTTTGCGAATTGGTGGGGATCGGTTTCAAAACGGCTGACCGTATTGCAATCAGTATGGGTATAGACCCGCGGGCCGCAGAGCGGGTAGATGAAGGCCTGATATTCACCTTGACCGATGCAGAGCAAAAGGGGCATTTGTGTATGGAAAAACACAGCTTCATAACAGAAAGCCTGAAACTGCTTGACACAGACGGATTGACAGAGGAAATGCTGGCAATCCGTGCCTCAAGACTGGTTGAGAGCGGCAGACTGGTATCATATGAAGGGCAGGTATACCGCGAGGCGACGGCGCGAACGGAACAAAACCTGGCGTGGAGCATTTGGAGAATGCTCGCAGCACCCTCCCCCAAATTGGTTTCTGATATTGCCGCGGAGATTCAGGCCGAAGAGATTCGGCAGGGCCTTCAATTGGCGGACGAGCAGCGACGTGCGGTCATGACAGCACTGACCTCTAAGCTCTGTGTGATCACAGGCGGCCCCGGCACCGGCAAGACGCTGATCCAGCGCTTCCTACTGGATATTTACCGCCGCAGGAACTGTAGCGGACAGATCATGTGCTGCGCGCCTACCGGTCGTGCAGCGCGCAGGATGGAGCAATCTACCGGATTTCCGGCCATGACGCTCCATAAAGCGCTGGGTTTGCTGGCCGGCGAAGACGCTGCCTATAGCGAGCCGCAGATGCTGGACGCGGATCTGGTTGTGGTAGACGAAGTGTCCATGATGGATATCTACCTTGCGAACCACCTGTTTCAGGCAGTACCTCGCGGTAGCCAATTGGTGCTGGTTGGCGATGCTGACCAGCTTCCCTCTGTGGGCCCTGGTGCGGTACTCAGCGAGATAATTGCGTGCGGCGCTGTGCCGGTCGTGCGACTGGACCGAATATTTCGTCAGAGCCATGGCAGCCGAATCGCGGCGAACGCGAAATACATTCGGCACGGCAATCTCAGTCTGGAGTATGGTGACGACTTCCAATTCTTCGATTCCAGCGACATGGAAGACTCCGCTCAGCTCATTGAGAGACTGTATATGCAGGAGATCTCGAAATATGGTCTCGATAATGTGGCGCTGTTATCCCCATACAGGCAGAAAACGGAGACAGGTGTCAATGTGTTGAATGACCGGCTCCAGAGCATCGTCAACCCGCAGGACGGGAAAAAGCCAGAGATTCTGTACCGGAATCGGATCTACCGCATGGGAGACAAAGTCATGCAGACAAAAAACTGTGAAGACGTCAGTAATGGCGATATCGGATACATTACGTCCATCACAACTGACGATAGCGATAGTATGCTGACTGTTGATTTCGGGGACGGACGAGTGGCTGAGTATGAGAAAAGTGATCTTGAATTGCTGGATCTTGCTTACGCCTCCACAATCCACAAGTCACAGGGCAGCGAGTACAAATCTGTTATCATCAATCTACAGTGCGCACATGCGGTCATGTTGGTTCGCCCGCTGGTCTACACGGCAATCACACGTGCAAAAGAGCGGGTCATTATTGTCGGTGAACGGCGCGCATTGTGTATCGCCATCAGACGCACAGACACAGAGCAGCGCGGAACAAAGCTTGCGGCGCGGATCAGATCGCTGGCTACGGCCTGTGATACGAGAATGCTGGCAAACTGACAGATTCGCGTGCTTTCAAAAAATGTAATACAAGGAGGACTTCACAATGGCAACATGGCTCAGTGAGTATAAAAAACTGAAAGATGATATGGAAAAGCAGCTCAGTGCTGGAAAAGCGTCTTTAGAGCACTTGCTGCTGTATCAGGAGCTGCTCTACCGCATTGAGGTGCTGCGTGTGAGTCAGGCATTTTGCCAGACCGCACCGGTTACAACGGAGGTCTCTGCGCTTGCGGGGCATTATCAATTGTTAGATGCCTATATCCAATGCCTGACAAAAGAACGGCGATTGGGTCAGCCAGCTAATCAGAGCTTAAAAGCAAAACGCCAGACGGCGGCTGAGACATTTACACGGGTCGTGCAGGATTGCCGTAAGCGGTTTGCCAGCTTTACCCCCGTGGATCAAAACCAGTACCGCAAGGACGTATCAAGCCTTATCAATACGGTTTTACCGGTTTGGCTGCAATTGCGTAATACCTACATCAATATCAGCAGATAGAAAGGATTCACTATGAGTCAGAATAGTTCAAATGACAAAGCGGCCATGCTGGCCACATTGGATCGCATCCAGAAGGTTGAAGGGTTTGACCCGACACCCTTTGCAGTGGAGTATACCGATCTCAACACGCAGGAGACACGAAAGAGACTTCCTGTTATGATCCAGATGGCTTGGTTCCGGCTGAGGTATCCGGAGGGTAGGATTGCCGTTGAAGTGTTACCGGGCAAGGACTGCTTTGTGGCAACGGCGCGTGTCTATCCTAGTTATAAGGACCCTGTGGACTGCTATTTGGCAGAGGCCACAGCGTCGCGTGGGCCGGATGCATCCAAGCCATCCGTGTCCCCGCGGGAATGGGCGCAGACAGCAGCGGTCGGGATCGCACTCAGAAATGCAGGCTTTGGGCTTCAGTTTTCTGCTGCTGGGGATGACTTCTCAGATACGGCGCCAGACGAATTACCCGCTGGTGCCGGCGCTGTCGAGCAAAAGACCAAGGTAGAACCGGTTGCCCCGCCAGCCCCTGAGCCGGAATATGAACCGGTGATCCTCACGGAGGAACAGAGACTGGAGCAGGCATTCCGAAAGCCGTGCCCCATCAAAAAATACAGTGGTAAGTCGCTGGGCGAGGTGCTGACGATGGACCCCAATGCGATCGCATGGGTGGCGAACAAATACAAGGATAACCCGGAGCTTTCTGAGGCTGCAGAACTGATTTGTAAGCACGCCATGCAACAAGCTACGGACTGAGAAAGGAATACCAAGGGGGCCGGAATATCCGGCCCCCGGAGAGGAGGCTGCATGGACATATTTCATATGTCAGATATCATTCCGTTGATTGGGCTTCCATATCCTCCGGCAGGCCGCAGCAGCTATAACGTGCCATGTCCCTGCTGTGACGATAAGCCGCATGCCAAGCACCTGAATATCAATCTGCAAAAGGATGTGTTCCGCTGCCCGCGATGCGGCTTTTCAGGCGGTATTTTTGACCTGTATGCATACTATACGGGCATCGCCAGAGAGAAGGCTCGTGATGCACTGATCGCGCGGCTTGATGTACAAGGATGGGTCACACAATGTGTAAAAACACCAGCGCCCGTCGTTACGGAATGCCCTCCAAACGACATTGAGGCGCGTGATGATACATACAGGGCATTGCTTTCAAAACTGACACTGGCCTCCGATCATCGACAGAACCTGCGGAGCCGTGGACTGCCGGATGAAGAAATCAATCGGCTTGGCTATCGAACGACACCTGTGATCGGAATGCAGGCAATTGCAAAACAACTTCGATCTGAGGGATATTACCTTTCTGGTGTTCCCGGCTTCTATCGGACTGATGGCCAATGGACATTTGCCTGTGAGAGCCGCGGGATACTGATACCCGTGCGAGATACCAATGGCCGCATTCAGGGCATGCAGATCCGAAGGGACAATGTTTCAAGGCGGAAATTCCGATGGGTCTCCAGCTCTGGGCGGCCAGACGGCTGCAAAGCGGAAGGCTGGGTGCATTTAGCGGGGCCACCTTGTCCTGCCATATTGCTGACAGAGGGCCCGATGAAAGCGGATATTATCCATTACCTGACCGGGCAAACGGTGCTTGCGGTTGCAGGCGTCAATACGCTGACGCATCTGGAGCTTGTGCTGCCACAATTACGAAAACAGGGTGTGGTTCGTGTCATGACTGCATTTGATATGGACTTCATGTCGAACCCGCACGTTCAAGGTGGGTATATGAATTTGGTTTCATTACTTTCGGCGCAGGGGTTTACCTATGGCACCTATCTGTGGGATCCGCAGTACAAGGGACTAGATGATTATATCTGGGAGCATTGCTTTCAACGGCAAGCACTCCACCAAGAGCAGGAACAGGGATAGCATATCCAGATAAAAGTACATAGAAAAGAGAGGCCGGGACGTATGTCTCGACCTCTCTTTATCGTTGTTTTAATCTGCGTTTCCTGTACGCATTTACCACAACAATGCGTATTCGTGCTGTAAATGCGCAGAACAAACTGTGTAATTAGATAAACTATATTTTAGGAGGTTGTCATTATGCTGGTTGCTATTGACCACGGAAATTACTCGATCAAAACCCCGCATTTTTCCTTTGTGTCCGGACTGACGGAACATACTGTAAGGCCGCCCATGGCGGACGAGGTTCTGGAATATGACGGGAAATACTGGGCGTTGACTGGCCAGCGCCTGCCCTACATGCGTGATAAAACCAGAGACGATCGGTATTTTGTGCTGTCGCTCTTTGCCATTGCCAAGGAACTCTCTGCAGCTGGTGCGAATACGGCGCTTGAACAGATTGACCTTGCCGTCGGCTTGCCCCCGGAGCACTATGGCATGCTGCGTGAGCGGTTCGCACAGTATTTCCGGCGCTACGGAACGGTCAACTTTGTCTATAATAATCAGCCCATGAGCATCGTGGTTCGCAATGTCTTCGTATATCCGCAGGCCTATGCCGCAGTTGTGCCGCAGTGCGGTCAGCTGCTGAAAACATTGAGAATGTTTGTTGTCGATATTGGCGGGTACACCACCGATGTGCTGCTGCTTCGGAACGGTAAGCCGGATCTGCAGTTTTGCCGTAGTCTGGAGAGTGGCGTTATCACAATGAACAACGATGTTATCGGCAAGATCAGCGCACAGCATGATATGCGGATCGAGGATGAACATATCTGCGCCGTGCTGCGCGGACAGGAAACTATTTTACCGGAGAGCGTAAAGAGGGCGATCCGTGAAGCTGCACAGCAGCATGCAAAGGATATCTTGGACAAACTTCGGGAGCTTCAGGTGGATCTTCGCACCAACCCTGCAATTTTTATTGGCGGTGGAAGCATTCTGTTCCGTCCGCTGATTGAGAGCACCGGATTGGTTGTAAGTGCCTCTTTTGTTGAGGATGCGAAAGCAAATGCCGTTGGCTATGAACTGCTTGCGCGAGGCCAGTTAGCTATGCGTGCCGCGCAGTGACGGAGGTGTCATTGTGAAGCAGAATGGGAAGTACAGGTTTTCGCTGCAATTCAAGGCGGATTCCAACGCCAATATAGCAGCGGGTGAGCTGCTTGAACGGCTTGGCAATCGAAAGAGCGCGGTAGTGGTAGCTGCCTTAAACGACTATATTTCTGTACATCCTGAGATTGCTGCCGGAGCCACCAGAATCAGTGTTAGAATAGAACGCGAAGTGAAGCGTGAGTCACTTGAGGAAATGATACGTGCATTGATTGATGAAAAGATTGCAGCACTTCAAATGCAACCCAATGCAGCGCCGCCGTACATAGATGAACAGGTGCAGGGGAATCTGAGCAATGACATTGCAGCAATGATCAGCAATCTGGATCTGTTTGGGTGATTATGAAGCATTTATCCGCATGGAAAAACGGATAATCCGGTTGCAAGTAGAATTTTTTTACTAACAGGTGTATATCCGCATTATCAGGGCGGAAATCGGATTGTTAGTCGCTTCTGCGGCACGCCTCTTTTTTGTAAAATATAGGCATAAAGGAGACGATGCCGGTGGATAGAAAATCTCTTGGAGCGAGGATAAAATCGCAGAGGATAAAATGTGGTCTATCGCAAGAGGAATTTGCGGAGAAACTGCATTGCACGAGTAGTCATATCGGAAAAGTGGAAAACGGCAAGGTTGGTGTCAGCATCGAGTTGCTGGTTTCTATTGCAAATGAGCTGCAGACTACTGTAGATCAGCTTTTGCAGGACTCTTACGACTATAAGGAGCAAGTTATCATTCGTGATATCTATAAGCGCATTGGAAACCTTCCGATAAAGACAAAAATCACCGCATGCGAAATGCTGCAGTATCTGATAGACATCATAGAAAAGGCGCACGATTAGTTCATGAGGCTATGTGTCCTACACAGTACGCGAAGACACTGCGTTGTTGAAACGATAACTCAATTCTGTAAAATTCCATATTTTGCAATTACATAGGAAGACCGTACAGCGCCAAACCTGCACGGTTCACAAAAGTAAAGGCTGTCCGGTTTAAGCTGGGCGGCCTTTGCGCCGTTTTGAGGAGGGATTGCAATGGGTCATGACAGAATGATAGCTTGTGGCAACAACAGGTGTTGGTGCTACGCGCACCAAGAAATGCTGAGTACTCTTGAGCAGCGCATAAGCGGAATGACAGATTCGAGAAAAATCATAGAAGCTTCGCTGAAAATCGCTGTTGAGTATTATCAGGCAGACCGTGCGTTTATCCTTGACATCGACGATGAATTGGATGTTGGCTGCAACACCTACGAGTACTGCAGCAATGGCGTTGACTCAAAACGGCGTCAGCTTCGGACTGTCCCGCTGGAACTTCTTCCAAAGTGGCATGAGGCCATACATCGCCGCCGACCGATCATCATAAAAAATGTGGAACGGCTGCGAGGTAATAGTCCGGACGAGTTTGCTTATCTTCGCCGGTTCGGGGTCAGTTCCTTGTGCGCAGTCCCTTATTTCAGAAAGAAAAGCGCTGGCCTTATCGGCGTTGACAATCCGAAGTTAAATGTAGAGCATACACAAATGCTGTACAGTCTTGCACGAATCGTGGCGATGGAGCTTTGCGAGATGCAATTCCGGGAACGTGTGGCTCTTACGGCCCGTGACACTGAACACAGAGATGCATCACATGTTCATGTTAACATGTTCGGCAGAATGGAGATCATTGCGCATGACGGGACGCTTCACGACAATGCGTTTCAAGGCTCGTCCAGCTATAACCTGTTTGCATTCCTTGTTTTGAATCGCAAGAGTGAGCATCCGCTATACCAGTTGGCTACGATGATATGGGAAAATGGAGAATCGGAGAACCCGTTTTCCTCCATACGAAATGTGACCAGCCGATTGAGAAAAACGCTTGATTACATCGGCCTGGGCCGCTTGATCCGGGTCGAACATAAAATGCTCTCCCTAAATCCGGCATATGTAATAACAACTGATGTCGATGGGTTTGATGAATTGAATCGGAAAATACTGCAGGCCAGAAATGCCGCGGATCCGGATATGGCCGTGCTGCGCCACCTTTACGAACAAGTGCTGGCGCTGTATCAAGGGAGTCTGCTTCCGCGTCAGGATCATTATCATTGGGTAATGGCAAAGGCGGTCGCTTACCAGAATCAATATCTGGGGATCCTGAATGACTACCTGGAGCTGCTCTATAAGGAGCGTCAGTTTGTCGAAGTCCAGAAAATTGCTTCGGATTCGCTGTCTATCGACGTATATGCGTCGGCCATGCATTTCCACCTTATCCGAGCATTGCTGGCAACGGGCAGCAAGTCGCTTGCCAAGGTATACTTCAGGCAGTCGGATAAATTCCTCACAGACGAGCATCGACGAGAGCTGAACTGGCTTTTCATGAATGCCGGAGTATAACGGCAGCGTTCCGGCAGCTTGACTTGAGACAAATTGGATGCAAATTTCGTGACATAAAAGAAACTTTTTCGGGTAAGTTATTGAGCCCTATCTGCACCTGCCTATTCGTTACAGTTGAAAAAACTGTACGCGGGCAGGTGTATTTTTATGGGACGTAGGTACCCGTATGCAGGGAGAGGGGGTGATTCCAGTGATTTGATCAGCTGTGATCTTCTCCTGTTCCTGACTCTAACTCAATACACAAAAAATCACAGCATGCCATTTTGGTGTGCTGCAATTTTCTTTGCCAAGGTGGCATGCGCTGAAGGAGGCGCTGAAAATGTCACCCCGGCAAACGGAAAATGATGAATTGCGCGGCAGGTTCACGGTTTGGATCACCAAGACCGCGAGAAATGCGCAGATCAATTACCTGCGAAAAGAGAGCCGGCAGCCCAAGACCATACCGCTTGAAACGACGGAAGTTCAATTGATAGCCAGTGAACAGGATGCACTGGAACAGACTGTGTCCGTTGCGAATGGCTTCGATTTCATGGAGAGCCGTCTGGCAGACGCATTTCGGGAATTGCCGTTGATGCGCAGACGCATATTGGAGATGCTTTTCGTGGAGGAGCGTTCTCCGGTAGAGATTGCGGCGAAGCTGCACTGCACGGTGCAGCATGTATATAACCAGCGTTCGCTTGCCATCAAGCGGCTGCGTCAGCAGATGATGAAGGAGTGTGGCCAGAATGACGAACAGTGAATTTCGCTCATTGCTGGAAGCGGCAGTAAGGGGCAACTCTGATGCGCTTGCAGCTATATTTGAGCTATACATGCCCCTGATCAACCGCCTGAGCCGGTATAATGGGCAGTTGGACGAAGATTGCAGGCAGTATATTCTGATCCATATTGCGCTGCATATATCCGAGTTCAGGATATGAATATTAAGAAAAAAGTTCAGAGGACATTAGATTATGCGATTTTTGCTTGTTTTTGCTTATATGAAAGCATCCCCACCTGTACCTTGAAAATTGAACAACAGCGCCCTCTATTTCCTCTGGCCGCGAGCGGCTATCCATCTGACTGTGGTCAGATCCATGAGCACATAAATACGGACGGCAACCGTATGCGCCTTGACCTGCCAGGGGGGACAATGATACTTCCGTAACTCGCGGCCCGGCCATGATGAAGGCGGGGGGATGAAATTTCCATGGACCTGCTCGCCACAGGCGGAGGGTTGTTGTATTCAAACGAAAAGGTATTGCTGTATTTATCCCCGGTCATAAGTGTAATATAGTGAGCATTTGAGTTAACAAATATCATTTTGCCTAATATGGAGCGTAGCATTGCTGGCAAAAGTGCATTTATTCTCATGTGATCGGAGATCGGATGAAATGAAAGGATAGATGCACTATGGAAAAACTAATTACCAGAAAAGAAGCTGCGAAGATCCTTGGCATTAGCATCGCAACTTTAGATGCAGCCAGACAAAATGGACTGATCTCATATGTTCAGTATGTGCCAAATGGATGTGTGTACTTTACAAATACGGCGCTTCAGGAGTATGTGGCCAAATGCACGAAAAGAGCAAGGCCTGCTGAGACCAGTATGACATACCGCAAAAAGCGCCACTCAAAAAAATAGTATACACCCTATACCGTTGGGACAAAACTGCTGTCAGGAGGTAACAAAGTGGCAAGGAAGAAAAAAGAAATTCCCGTATATGGAACAGTAATTCAGAGAGGCGTCAAATACTATAGAACACGCTTGATGGATGCAGACGGAAGGCGCGTCGCTCTTTACGCACAGACACCTGAGGAACTCTATGAAAAAGTGCGTGAGGCACAGCGCCGGATTGAGGAGGCGGTATTCCGGAAGACAACTCCGACTGTGGCAGAGTATTGCGCACGATGGCTCATAATGCAATCTGGAAAGGTACGTGCCACAACACTGGCTGACTATACTTCAAAGGTCAAGAATTATATTGTCGCACCATTGGGGAGAATGCGAATGGCAGATGTCACCTCCGATGATATTAAAATGGCGATGGTAAATGTTTCGGACAAATCAACCTCGGTATATCGTTCCGTACAGATGCTTTTCAAGAGTATTTTCTATTCGGCGTTTGATAGTAAGATCATTGATACTTGCCCCTGTGAGAGGCTGCCGTCAAAGGGTGGAAAAGAGCAAAAGCCACGCGTCCCCCTCACAGATGATCAAGTCGAAAGGCTGATCGCTGCAATTAAGGGACTTCCTCCTTATGTTTTTGTCATGATCGGCTTGTATGCCGGACTCCGTCGAGAGGAAATCCTTGCTTTGAAATGGGATTGCGTAATTCTTGATACTGATGCCCCATATATTGCCGTGCGAAGAGCCTGGCATACAGAGCATAACCGCCCAGTTATCTCTGAGGAGTTGAAAACCAAATCAGCACGGCGCGAGGTGCCCATGCCGGCCAAACTGGCAGATTGTTTGAGGGCGGCAAAGGCATGTTCTGCCTCGGAATATGTAGTGGCCAGTCAAGAAGGTGAACCCTTGTCATATACGCAATTCAAGCGACTCTGGCAGTACATTGTGACACGCTCAACAAGGGAGCGAACTTATGTCCGCTATATCAATGGTCAGAAGATTAAGCACACAGTTTCGCCGGTTCTGGGACAGCGTGCAGCACACAACAGTGAAGTTGTCTATACGCTTGATTTTCAGGTGACACCCCATCAGCTTCGACATACCTACATTACCAATCTGCTTTATTCAGGAGCCGACCCAAAGACAGTTCAGTATCTGGCAGGGCATAAAAATAGTAAAATAACAATGGATACATATGCCAAGGTGAAGTATAACAGGCCAGAACAGCTTTTGCCTGTAGTGGACCGTGCCTTTTCTTCAGAGAAGGGTAGTGAAAACACAACGCAGACATTAGAATAGTTCGAAAAAAACAACGAGGTCGGTACTGCGAAGTACCGACCTCGTTGCAGAGATTACACCATACGATTGTAACCTCATAAGTAGGCAAGTGTTAATATACAAGTATTCTGCCTTGGTGTCAAGAGTCACTGCGACGAGGCTGTTGAAAATGGGGCGAAAGATGCAGTGGACATCTCTGCTATAGAGCGGTATAATAAAGTGGAAGGTAGGTCATGCAAATAACCAAATGACCAGCAATGTTGGCTTACTGAAGGACATATTCATGCAGTCCTAAAATCAGTGATTATTTTCGAGTCTTGCGTGCAAAAGACGCGCGTAGTATCCCTCTGACACTTATCACATAATAATGGGTGAGCAGATGGGTTAACCGAGAGCCGAGGATGCCGCAAACCCAGTAATACCAACGGTTTGCGGACGTAAGAACAAAAGCAGTACGGCCTCAAAGCAGCTCGTCGCGCTCCGCAGTTCAGCAAGCGATAATCGACAACTTAAAAATGCTAAAAAAGCCCGGAAATACGCCGTTTTCCGGGCTTTTTCTATACCTAAAATTCTGCCTGGACTGTTCGGCTTTGATAGAATTTGAACGGAAATTTATGGGTTTATAGTGGTCAAATTACTGGTGGACAAGCCCATTTTGACCACTTATGGGTTAAATTACTGGTGGACAATAGGAACAAATGAAGTCCAATTTTGCCATCGACGGACGAACACATACTTGACTGATTTACATAGAGCCTTGGCTCATTCTTTGAAAACGAGAATGGGTCGAGGCTCTATTTTTTTCGCCCGAAATCCGGCGAGACAAATTTGAGTAGGAGGTAACAGGTATGACGGATTTCAATCAGAAGACCCATGACACCGATGTGGGCAGCCATGGCGGACAGTCGAGGCAGATGATGGAGGTGTTTGAGAACCAGGAGTCTGGTTCGATCCGGTTGTTACAGGAGGCAGGCAAGACCTTCTTCTGTGCAAGCGATGTGGCGAAGGCGTTGGGGTATGTGAATCCCTACGCCGCAGTGAAACGCCATTGCAGAGGCCCCCTAACGAAACGCGAGGGGGTCGTTCAGAAGGTGAATCAGTATGGAGATGCTGGAGAGCAGGTCGTTGAAATCTCCTTTATCACAGAAGGCGATGTTTACCGGCTGATCGTTCACAGCAAGCTGCCATCGGCAGAACGATTTGAACACTGGGTGTTTGATGAAGTTCTTCCTTCCATTCGCAAGCATGGTGTGTATATGAGCGATTCCATTTTGGATCAGGTGATTCAGCATCCGGAGGTCATCTACACCCTGGCACAGGAGCTTGTAGCCGAGAGGGAGCAGCTTGAGGGTATCCGCAAACAGCTGGATGCGGCACAGCCCAAGGCAGACTACTTCGACACCTTTGTAAATTCGGAGGATTGCACCTGCATCCGGAATTTCTGTAAGGAAATCGGAATCCCGGAGAAGACGGCGGTGGCTCTCTTACTGGATCACCGCTATCTGTACCGCAGTCCAAACGGCTGGCTGATGCCTTTTGCAGACAAATCTGCAAGGGGCTATTTTATTGTCCGGGATTGCTACGGCAGAAGCGGAAAACTGGTGCAGCAGACGAGAGTGACCTGCAAGGGAAAGAATCATCTCTTCAAGTTGTTTAAGAAATGGGGTGTGATCGAATGACGCTTTTTACAGAGGGACGCCTTCAGGCGTTTGAACGCATGATGCAGGATACCGGCAAATACCATCGCCGGGAGGACAGCGAAGATCGTCCGCGCAAATGTCCGAAGAAAAAAGCGGAGCCTGCGAAAAAGGATGGTGAGCACCATGCCGGTATTCAGGGTTGAGAAGAACAGCAATTACACAACGATGTGCAATTACCACCTGCGGGATCAGGGTCTCAGCCTGAAAGGGAAAGGACTTCTCTCCATGCTGCTCAGTTTGCCGGACACATGGAACTATTCGGTACGGGGGTTATCTTCGATTACGCCGGATGGCGTAGATGGAGTGCTTACGGCTCTGAAGGAGCTGGAGCGTCTTGGGTATCTGGAAAGGAACCAGCAGCGTGAGAGTAACGGTCGGATGGGCAGAGCTGAGTATGTGATTTATGAGATGCCAAGGAAAAAGCCGTGTTCGGAATCACCGTGTACGGAAAAGCCGTATGCGGTAAATCCGGATACGGACACACCGGTTACGGAAAATCCCGCGCAATTAAGTACTAATAGAACAAGTACTGAAACAATCAATAAAAGAGAGAAGAAGGAAATCCAGCACCGGTATGGCTCATACGAAAATGTCCTTCTTTCTGACACGGAATACGGCAAGCTCCGGCAGGAGTTCCCAGGAGATTATCAGATACGAGTGGAACGGCTCTCTGAGTATATGGCCTCCACCGGCAGGAGCTACAAAAATCACCTTGCCACAATCCGGAGCTGGGCAAAGAGAGAAAAGCCGAAGTATAACCCGGCAGACTACACATTTGAGGAAGGAGACAGCCTATGAGCGACATGGTGCCTGAAGTTTTGAATGCGGCGTTGGATTCGCTCTTTACGCCGAAAGAACCCGGAGAGCAGGAATACCAGGGCGAGGACGGACTGCTGTATTGCCGGAACTGCCATACGCCGGTGCAGTGCAGGGTAAAGCTCTGGGGCAGAGACAAGATTGTTCCCTGCCTTTGCAGATGCCAGCAGGAAGCGATGGCGGAAAAGAAACGCCAGGATGAGCTGGTGGAGCGGCAGCGTAAAATCAGGCAGTTGAAAGCAACGGGGATTCAGGAAAAGCATCTTCTGGAATGGAATTTTGCCGTTGCAGAAGACAACAAGGATATCCAAATGGCAAAACGCTATGTGGAGCAGTGGAAAAAGGTCAAGGCTGAAAACCTTGGCCTTTTGTTATGGGGAGATGTCGGAACCGGAAAGTCCTTTGTGGCGGCATGTATTGCCAATGCGCTGCTGGAGCAGGGCATTCCGGTTTTGATGACGAACTTCTCCAAGATCCTGAACCAGATGGGTGCCATGTATTCGGAAGAGCGATACCGGTATATCGCTTCGTTTTCCAACTATTCTTTGTTGATTCTGGATGATCTGGGAATTGAGCGCAGCACCGAATATGCGCTGGAGCAGGTCTACGCTGTCATTGATGAGCGGTATAAGTCCGGGCTTCCGGTCATTATCACAACCAATCTGAAGATTGCTGAAATCCGCAATCCGCAGGATGTGGCATACGCCCGGATTTACAGCAGGATTCTGGAAATGTGTACGCCGGTGCGAATCAGCGGAGAGGACCGCAGAAAGAGCATTGGAAAAGAAAAACAGCAGGTCGTTAAGGAGGTACTTGATCTATGAAGTGCAAGGCAAAAAAGGCGTTTTTCGCAGGTAAGAATGACATCTATCACCGCTGGAAGGAGGTTAAGAAGCTGAATGGCAAAAGCAAAAACCAGTATTACAACAGAAAACCGCAGTGGCTCAGCTGCCGACGCTGCGGCTAAGGAGCAGCGGACGGAGATGCCGCTTTCTGACCTGCATCCCTTTGAAGGGCATCCCTTTAAGGTGCTGGACGATGAGCTGATGGAACAGACCGTGGAAAGCATCAAGCAGATAGGGGTGGTATCCCCGTTGATTGTCCGGGCTGACCCGGAAGGCGGATTTGAAATTCTTTCAGGACACCGCAGACTTCATGCGGCACAGCTGGCAGGTTTGGAAACAGTGCCGGTCATCGTCAAGGAAATGGACGATGATGCGGCAATCATCTTTATGGTGGACAGCAATTTGCAGCGGGAGAATATCCTTCCCAGTGAGAGAGCGTTTTCCTACAAGATGAAGCTGGAGGCGATGAAACATCAGGGGGAACGTGGGGATTTAACTTCGGCCCAAGTTGGGCCGAAGTCGTGGGCAGCTCAGGTTGTAGCTGAAGAAGCTGGTGACAGTAAATCCCAAGTTAAGCGATTCATCCGCCTTACAAACCTGATTCCCGAAATTTTGGATATGGTGGATGAGAAGAAAATCGCCTTCAATCCGGCGGTAGAGCTGTCTTACCTGAAACCGTCCGAACAGAAAGAATTTCTGGAGGCAATGGACTATGCACAGGCATCCCCATCCCTGTCGCAGGCACAGCGGCTGAAAAAGCTCTCGCAGGAGGGCGGCTGCACCTTGGATGCCATGTGTGAAGTGATGAATGAAATCAAAAAGGATGAGCTTGACCATGTGACGATTAAAAACGAGGTTCTTCGGAAGTATTTCCCGAAATCCTATACGCCGAAGCAGATGCAGGACACGATTATCCGGCTGCTGGAAAAGTGGCAGCGAAGTAAACAACGAGATATGGAACGATAAAAAGGAGATTTTTATGATGATGAATTTTAAGAAGAATCAGAACAACGCGGTGTGCAGCATGGACTGCAAGAACTGCCCGAATGGTGCATCACAGCCGAATCCGATGGATGATCCCATGTTTGAGAAGTCCATTGCGATGCTTCATAACTGGGTGATGCTGGAGGCAATCCGTGAAGATCACCCGAAGGAGCGCATTGTGATGGTGATCCTGCCGGGGGCTGGCGGCGAATTCCTGACCGAGGATGGCAGTCGAGACATCTTTGAGGATGTTTACGATGAGATGGAGGCTGATCTGGTGGCAGATGGGGAACTGCTTCTCCATTATGATAAGAGCGATGTGATCGAGACAGACAGAACCCGCTATCTGCTGGGAGCTGCGGAAGTTTCGGAAATCGACCAGAACGGCAACGAATGCAGCATCAATCTGTTTACGCTGGAACGCACCATCGACTATGTGAACGAAAACCTGACGGTGGTTTCCATTGGCGGTGAGTTGGTTCCGGCACTGCGCCTGATCTAAGGAGGTGCCTATGAAGAAATTTGATGTGGAGATTACAGAAACTCTCCAGAGAAAGGTTTCCGTGGAAGCTGCCTCGCAGGAAGATGCGGAACGCATGGTGACGCAGGCTTGGAACAATCAGGACTATGTTCTGGATTCCAGCGATTTCACCGGTGTGGATTTCAAGACCGTGGGAGAACATGAACTGGCAGAGACCAGGACAATGGATGTGCTGCTGGTACAGCCCAATGCCTACCCGAAAAAAATCAGTGTTGGCACGGAGCTGGAAGATTTGCAGGCTATGGTCGGCGGTGATATTGAAGTAACCTATCCATTTGAGGATGAAGTGGCCATTATTCTGAATGAATCCGGCAAAATCAATGGTCTGCCGCTGAACCGTGCGATTTACACCGAAGACGGGGATATGCAGGACATTTATGCCGGTGATTTTCTGGTGGTAGGGCTGACAGAGGATGACTTTGGTTCTCTGACTTCGGAGCAGATGCAGAAATTTGAGGAACAGTTCCATCAGCCCCAGATGTTCGTTCGTATGGGTCGCAGCATCATGGCGATTCCGGTCCCGGATGACATGGTGAAGAAGATGGAGGAAAAGGCTGCAAAGCCCCAGGAAAAGAGCAAACCGGCACCGGACCGGGATAGTTTGTAAGGAAGGAGGCGGATATTCATGCAGGAAGAAGTTGAAAATCGTACCGTCAATCTGGCAATCAGCACCACGAAACTGACCTTTCGCACTATCGTGAATGGCTATAATGCGTGGAAACGGCACCATCAGGCAAAGGTGGCTCAGAAAACAGCGCAGCTGCCGGTTGGAAAGCAGAGCATCAAAGAGCTGATCGGTCAGAATCAGGGTGTCAGCAGTATTCCCATTGAGAAAACGGATTTGAAAGGCTTTGAACAGGTGGCGCGGAAATACGGCGTGGATTATGCCATTACGAAAGACCAAAATGTGATGCCACCTAAGTACACGGTGTTCTTTAAAGCGAAAGATGCGGATGCACTGACTTCCGCTTTCGAGGAATTCACCAACCGCAAGCTGAAAGCAAAGGAAAAACCGAGTGTTCTGGAGCAGCTTAACAAGCTCAAGGAGCTGGTTGCTGCAATTCTGCCGGATAAGGTTCGCCACAAAAGTCAGGAGCGTGATCTATGAGTAATAAGACCAAAAAGCTGCTGATCCTGAACCTGCCGTACTTCATTGCCGGTCTTGTATGTACCAATCTGGGAGAAGCGTGGAGAATTGCCGAGGGCGCAGATATGTCTGAAAAGCTCCTCGGCTTTCTTTCTGCCCTGGGTGCAGCTTTTTCCAATCCGATGCCAAGTCTGCATCCGATGGATTTGCTGATTGGTGTGTGCTGCGGAGCGGGTCTGCGGCTTGCTGTGTATCTGAAAGGCAAAAATGCCAAGAAATATCGCCATGGCATGGAGTATGGCTCTGCCCGGTGGAGTGCATAATTTTAAGTGTAAATGACACATACATGGACGCACAGGAGGTTAT